>Ga0049099_1000127_pt1 | contig 15107 bp, 15 predicted proteins | sample WorMetimpBELIZE1_FD_55035 | JGI IMG/M metagenome (GOLD analysis project Ga0049099, IMG submission 55035) | Marine gutless worms symbiont microbial communities from Max Planck institute for Marine Microbiology, Germany - Olavius imperfectus... | ecosystem: Host-associated > Annelida > Digestive...
ATTTTTGCGACTTTTCGTAAAAAAACTCTGACCTAAATGCCAGTCAGACGTATGCAATATTTTCATGTAGAAGAGAACCAGGCTTGTTGCATTGGAGGTAGAGGCGCGCATTCAGTGCAATGCGGCTGTTGCCAAGATGTGTATATAGTTCTACACACCTTAAGGCAACTATAGAGATTTTGTGGTTTTATGACAACGGTTTGATAGCGTGATTGCTTGTTTGAAATAGTTATTTCTGCGTACTGCTAGTCGAGGAAACTGATGTCACAAAGCGCGCATTGTGGAATATGCTTGCTTGTTCTAAATAAGGGCGAGGTAGCGCACATTAAACAGGCTGATAAATGTTATCCCAGTAATCATCGAGTGTATTCACAGCATCGTTAAGCGCCCGCGCTACAAAAACATCGCCGTCTTGTTCGACTAATTCCATGTCCACCAGCTTATTAATAGCGTCAGTAACGTCGAAGTCGAGAGCACAATCAAGCTCTTCTGAAAAGTAACTTTCTATCACACTATCAAGAGTTGCTAATGTCATGCCGCCCGCTGCAATCTCTTTTTCTGAACGTGATGCGCCAAATGCGGCGGAGTTTTCAGAGAAGGCTTCACTACACTTCAGCAAAAATGTGTAGGCCAACAATGCTTCCTTGCAGTCTTCTTCCTCTGCAGCATCAATTAACGTATGAAACACGCCTGCGTTGTTGTCTAAATTTTTAAAATAGAGATTGTCAGACAGAGCTTTCATAAAGCGTATTTTTCTGTTTTTAAACTTAGACCATTCTTTAAAGACAAAGCTTCCGAACACGCCCATGCCAATGCCAAAAGTGATTAGACTTTGCTTTGTCAGCTCCACTTCGTCGTCTTTGAAGCCAAGCCAAAAGGCGAGGAAAGACGCCATGAGAAGTAACGACGCGCCTAACTTAGTCACCAGCACTACGGTGCCACCTATTGCCGCCGATGCACTAATAATCAACTTATCTAGCGGGCGCATTTTAACTTCACTGTTTGGAAACAGCATTTCCAAGTCTGCTTTAGGTACGTTTTGAAAAAGCTTTACTATGGTCGAACCTGGCTTGAAGGTGACTGGCGTTTGCCCTTTCTCTTTAAAGTAGGCTTCATCTTTAAAAGTGATATAAACGGCCACTTTATCGTAGTTGGTAAACGACACCTGCTTTTTCCGCAAACCGAAAAAAGTACGCACAGTTTCAGTTTTTACCGACTCGCCCCGCCGAAAAAACACCACGTCCTCAAAATCGTCAAAGCTAACTGCAAGACGCACTTTAAACAGCGACTCTTCATTAGTGCTGCTTCTAAATCTTCGTCGGTAACTTTCTCGAAATTAGCTGCATTGAGTAACTTGGCAAACTCGCTCGCAAACGCTTTTTGACTTTGCTTACGAGCCGCTTCACTTGAAGGCAATAAATCTCGCGTGTCTTTATTAGGGTCGAAGTGATTGTAGCTGTCTTTTAGACGCTCAAGTTGTTCGTGGTATTGGTAATGAATGCGGTTAACTAACAGCGTTGAGAATGTGCGAAAACGTGTTAGGTCATGTTTAAGTAATTGTTCACACAACGTACTTACATCATGTTTACGAAATGGGATAAAACGTTCTAGTGGCATCGAGTGGTCTTATTAGTTCGAATGTCTCTTGTTCGGTAGGGATAGTTACCGTACTGTAACAGAGAAAACAACTACTTAACGTGAATTTACGCCTAATTGATAAGTCCTAGAACATAAGCTTCGCCTAATGTCTAAACGACACAATTATTAAACAAAGTTAACATAGTCTACACTATTTCTTAAACATACTTGCTAATATCGGAGACGCTATGTTCGTGTCAAGTTCAAGGTACAACACTGACATATCGGCTCTTAGGGATGAGAGCCAAAGCTTGCTTGGTACGCTGGATGCGTTCAAAAATACTATGGCTTACGCCATCTATAAATCTGATGGACAGTGCACATTTGCCTCCCCCGCTTTACTATCCATTTTAGACTACCCGAATTCAACCGTAGCGTCGTTTTCCCACGCTGCTATGCGTGTTGAAGGTGTTGAACCTGAATCGGAGTATAGATCGTTTTGGCAACACTTAGTAAATGGCGGCAGCTTTAGCGATACGGTGGCAAGAAAGTCAGCGTTAGGTGAAACGAAATGGCTTAAAGCTAGCTACGTGTCGGTGAATAAAAGCGGCAGTACAGAAATTCATGCAATCTATCACGATATCACTGAACACGAAAATGCGTACTTTGCTGGTAAAGCCGTGACAGACGCATTGAACAAATCGATGGCAGTAATCGAGTTTCATCCTGACGGTACAATTATCACTGCGAACGAAAACTTCACTGCTACAGTAAAATACAGTTTGGCCGACATTCAAGGCAAGCACCACCGTATGTTCTGTCGTGACAAGTTCTATCAAGAGAACCCAAACTTTTGGGATAACCTTGCTCGCGGCAACTTTTCTTCTGGTCAATTTGAACGCGTAGATTCGCATGGTAATGCGCTGTGGTTAGAGGCAACTTACAACCCTGTTTTTGATGCATCTGGTCGTGTTGTGAAAGTTATTAAATTTGCTTCAAATATTACCGATGCGGTTAACGAAAAACACGCTATCGCTCAAGCAGCAGAATTAGCGGTTTCAACCGCCGAAGAAACCTCACAAATTGCTGCGGATGGCGCTTCATCTTTGCAGCGCAGCGTAGAGATTTTCGATTCTGCACTGTTAGAGGTTGAGCAAACCAACCAACTCATGCATCAACTGAGCGAGCAGTCGCTTAAGATTGAGACCATTGTAACGACCATTAGTGGCATTGCTGAGCAAACCAACCTGTTAGCACTAAACGCTGCAATTGAAGCTGCTCGAGCGGGTGATCAAGGTCGAGGCTTCGCCGTAGTAGCGGATGAAGTTAGACAGCTGGCGCAACGNACTAGTGACTCAACNGTAGAAATTGAAAGCGTTGTNGCTGAGAATAGAAAACTTGCGGATAAGTCTACGAAGAAAATGGCCGGCGTTAAAGACAGTGTTGACCAAAACAGCCAGCAAATTGCGCAGGTTCANAGCATCATTGATGAAATTCAAAAAGGCGCATTAAACGTATCTGAAACCGTATCAGGTATCTTACGCTAATCCTACTTTGAAATAATTGNGTAGCGGGTACAAACCTAANAAGACGGTTTGTGCCCGGTTAGCTTTNGTCCTAGCCNAGCTGCTTATATTTTCGATACTCTTCATCAACAAACAATTTAAATGCTTTGTTNACCTGCTCTTTATTNTCTAGTTTAAGTTCACTCATCAGCCAGTCTTCTATTGAATGTCCTTNNGACNTTAATTTAACAAGCTGTTTCATTGCGTCGTCCCCTAGCGCAGCGCCGATAAACTTATCAAACAGAAGNGTTTGNACGTAGNAATTGTTAAGTAAAGGTTTAGTATCATTTTCTTCAATCACCATGACTTCCATAGCGTAACCGCTAGCNTTGGCANTCATTTCTGCTTTNTTNACTAAATTAGACAGTTCTTTTTCCATTGCCTTTAACGACGGGTGTTCCATAGTCAGAAATTCACTCAACGAATATAAAGTCTCGACGTTACCGCTCTCATAAAAATCTCTGAGGCGTCTTGCTTTTAAGATGTCACTTTCACAGCTTATTGCTGCGACTTCATCAAACCAGTCAGGTAAAGCGGTGTGACCATAACGAGGCGTACCAGAAGACACATTCTCTAATCCCTCTTGCTCCATCAGCAAGATCATAAATTTATGACAAACCTCGTGTGACAAAATGTTCTTATCACTGTCGTCAAACGATGCCGTTGTGCCATGAAAACTGGACAGCGCGGAATAACTGAGAAAAGGTAAAAAGTGCTTGGTATATTTTGTACTTTCGACATGAAAAAGCGACACAGGGCTTTCCACTATCACAACATCAAGAGAGCCAAATTTCCCAAACCGTTCTTTAAAAACTTGCGCAGCGTTTTTAACTTCATCGATTTCGCGATGAAGAGAGCTGCGCTCATCTCCGTAAATCTTAAACGCTTGCTCTTGATAGACTAAGTGAGTTGTGGGTATTTCATGACCAAGTACGGCAGTATGTGTCAACTGCGTCTCAGCTGCCGTGGTATTAATGCTCGCAGATAAAGCGAGTGAAAATGACATGTAAAATAGGACATTTGCAGCTAATTTTTGCTTTTTTATCATAAACTTGATATTCATTATTCTCTCCTGATTGAGATTTATGACTATAAAGAAGTACTAAAAACGTCAGCGCTGTAATCGGTGGGCAAGTACTTTTCATCGCCTAACGACTAACGCCCCCTACCAGGCGGTTCGAAGACGATTAAAGGTGTTTTAAAGATGAAAACTACCCATCCATAGAGAAAACAAAAATTAATTATGAAATTTCGATAAGCTGAGAAAAATTTACGTGAAGCCAGCTGTGTTTAACAAACCTTATTTGCTTATTGAAGCGTGTATACACCTAACGTTATGGGTAGTCTACTTCTCGCTTAGTCGCAATTTAGACTTTTACGTTGTCACACTCGAGCAAGCGCCAATGACTATTCCGCAGTCGGCATCGGCGTCATTGTTAGTTTTAGCCACATTCTACTGGTGTTATTTTGTCGTTCCTTTTTGTAATAAGAAGTATGGGTTTTATTGGTCTGTAGTCGCTTACTTTGTCGCATTGTTTGCCATTGCCGGATTAGATAGCGTTCACAGCATACATTACCAAGAACAAAACGTTAGTGTTGTCAGTGAGTTTTGGACGTTTTTATTCAAGCACACAATGTGGTCATTGCTTTCTTTAGGCATAAAACGCTATGCGCTTAATTTAAAGCGCTCTGAACTGGTTAAAGAAAGGAATCTTGCACTGCACAGATTGAACTTGCTGCATTGAAACAACAAATTTCCCCGCATTTCATGTTTAACGTACTCAATAGTTTGTACAGTACATCATATATGTCCGGCGATACACGCACTTCGCGAGGTATAGAACAGTTGTCATCGCTTCTCAGATATATGCTCTATGAGGCAAACTCGCAAAAGGTACAACTTCAAAAAGAAGTAGACTATTTGGATAATTATATTCGTCTACAAATGCTGAGATTTTCAGATGATGTGGAGCTGGAATTCAATAAAAGCGAATTTGCTTCAAATACGCATATCGCGCCAATGCTTCTCATCGTACTCGTAGAAAACGCATTTAAACACGGTGTGAATACCAAAGATAAAAGCTTTATCTCGATAACTTTATCGGTAAAAAACAGCGTTATTTCTTTTGAGATATCAAACCCTATAGTCGAGACGAAAACCGGTGGTCAGGCTTCCAAAGGTCAAGACGGTGGCCTTGGTTTGTCTAACCTTAAACGCAGGCTGCGTTTAATGTATGAAGATAAACATGCACTTGATATTTGTACTAAGGACAATGTTTTCACTGCAAGGATGACGCTAACGTGACACTCAAAACTGTGATTNTTGATGACGAAAAACTAGCCATCGACTTGCTTTCGAATTACGTAGAAAAAACCCANTTTCTAACATTATCAGCNAGCTTCAGAGATGCTCTTGAAGCACTGACATATCTCTCNTCAAATACCGTTGATTTATTATTGCTTGATATTAATATGCCGACACTGGATGGCTTCGAGCTTTTGTCATCTATTAGCAACCCGCCACACGTGATTTTTATAACCGCCCACGGCGAATATGCTCTTAATGGCTTTAAACACAACGCGGTAGACTACTTACTAAAACCAGTAAAGTATTCTGATTTCGTAAAAGCAACGAGCAAGCTTCTACAGTCAGCGCACATAGATTNACGGCTGCCACCCACTGCATCGTTTACAACGAAACCAAGCCGCTCGAACAATCAGTTNATCTTTATAAAAGTAGATAACNANCACCAACGCGTANACCTTNATAATTTGAGGTACATAGAAGCGTGCGGTGACTATGTTATTTATCATTGCGTGCAACAAAACTATATTGTTTTACAGAGTATGAAGGACGCACTAGATAGCCTTCCTTCCGATGATTTTGTTAGAATACATCGCTCTCACATTGTAAATCTCTTACATGTGGATGTTGTTCATAAAGACTACTTAGAAATAGGCAAGCAATCCTTCTCTGTAAGTAAGTCTTATCAAAAGCAATTAAAAATCCGCTTACAGCGTGATGCTGCGCTGGTCTCGGATTGAAATTAATATAGGCTTCAAACGTGTATCCCGTTCCCGCCAAACAGGTTGAAACCCTGTACGAAATTAAGAAAAGCAAATTCATTGCTTGTGCCGGCTTTGCGAATTCTCGAGAAAGCGCAATGGCGCTGTTAGATAGTGTTAAACAACAGTATCCAGACGCACGCCATCACTGCTGGGCCTATGTTTTTGGAAACCCCAGTTCGCCAAGCAGCGCGGCAATGGCCGATGACGGAGAGCCCAGCGGCACTGCCGGGAAACCCATATTAAATGTACTTCAGCACAAAGATATCGGTGACATTATGATTATCGTTACGCGGTATTTTGGCGGCATTAAATTAGGTGCAGGAGGCCTAGTAAGAGCTTACTCTGCTGCCGCTCAGCAGGCCATTGATGCCCTTGAGATCAGGCAAAAGGTCAAACTGGAACCGTTACGGGTAGACATAGATTTCAAACACGAACAGTTCGTGCGTCATCTGGTGGAGCAAGCACTGGGCAATATCGCGAACTGTGATTACGGAAGCAGCGTCAAAATAGACGTCGAATTGCCGCTAGATGCATTAGAAGACTTTAAAAAGCAAATGGCACCTATTGCATTTTCGGTATCAGAAGAGAGCGAGTAAGTGCCTGCGAAAACGTGATTTACGAGGTATTCAGGGGATGGGACTTAAACGTCTAAGCAGTCGGCTCTAGTAATCACCAGAGCCTTACCTTGTAACCATGAGCTGCCCATACTTACCCTTTGTAAGTACCTCTAATAGGGTAGTTGTTATCTGGGTTACGGATAAACTCTAAGCCGGAAACAAGTTGCTCTAAATCTGGGCGCACGAAAGGTGCGTTAGCAATTTCCGCAATATGAATTTCATTTTTCTCATTTAATACAAATAACGCAGGTTCAGCGAAATTATGGTCGGTTTCTTTTTCTGAGCGAGGTGTTGAAATATATAGCCCAAGCTTCGCCATATCTTCTTGAGAAAGCCCATAGGCAATAGGGTAAGTAATTGACAGCTCTTCTAAATGCTCATCAAGTTGTGCTTTGCTGTCACCACTTACGGCAACCACATCAATATTTACCTCGCGAAGGCGACCTTTGTAGTCTTCCAATTTATTCAGAAATTTTGTGCATATCGGGCAGTGTTTACCGCGATAAACAACCACCATCTTCCAGTCACATCCCTCATCTTTATTAGTCAGTGACACAGATTCATCGGTAGACAGAGTAACTGAAACGTCGGGAAACGTAGTTGCTGGATGCATTTTTTGTGTATACATAAAAGCTCCTTAAAAGAGGGGTTTAATCCTTCAACATACAAGCGATATCGCGCGATATTCCGCCATGAACCGCAATATACTTATACACATCAAAGTAAGGCTTAATACGTTGTACCCAATGTTCAGATCTTTTCTTTGAACAAATGTTCAGCTTTTCGTTGTTTCAACCCATTCTTATTTTGATGATACACACGGGCATAAAAAAACAGCTCGGGTGAGCTGCTTTTCTATTTAACTACGTTTGCAAAATCGGCAGCAGTTTACAATTAACCTTTGCTGTCGCTACCTGCCAAACGAAAGTCTGTTTATCGCGACCCACTCAGGTGAGTCAGATAACACCTTAGTTCACAAAGCCTTCATTAGCTTTTACCGTAAGTGGATGATACCCCGGCTTCGCTTCTTCGAACGCACGCTTAGCAAATGCCTTGCCTTCAGGCGTTTTTGAAAGCTCGCGGTAAAGGGGTTTAACTAGCTTGTTACGCCCTATCGACACCAAGTAGCTATACAAACGATCATAAGCAGGCTGATAGTTATTCTGTACCGCGATCATCAACCAGCTATGAGCAATCTCATTGTTTTTAGTCGAAGTGAGCGAAAACGCAGAATCTAGTTCAGCCAGCTGTGCTTCGCTTAGTGATTCAGGCATGTTGTTAAGGAAATACAACCACTCGTGTACAGTCCACTGCGCGGTTTCAATATCCGCCGCTTTCACATCGCCAGAAAGCCAAGCGCTTCGCGTATCATCGATTTTGGTAAAGGCATCTGACTCTGGGTGTGGTGCGCCTTCAGGAATGCCTGGCTCAAAAATCCATGTGTGAATGCGATTCGCGTCCAGCTTGTCAGGGTATTGCTTTAATAACGTGTCATCTAAATAAGCAATAAATGTGTCGGTGGTAATGCTCTTGAAAGCGAAGTCCTTAAAGTATTGCATTAAGAACGCATCAAAGTTTTCGCGACCAATCTTGTGTTCAATTTCACGTAAAAACAGTGCACCTTTTTCGTACGGAATATTTGAGAAAACATCATCTGGATTACGACCACGAAGGTCGATCGCCAGGATTTCATCATTCTCTTCTAAGGCTGCAACATCGTTCTCCAGGTCTTGATAACCTAGTACTGCTTCTTTTTTGAAACGATCGTGACCGTAGATCATTTCCATAATTCGGTAGGTTAAATAGGTCGTAAAACCTTCGTTTAACCACAGATCGCGCCATGTAGCGTTAGTAACTGTGTTGCCAGACCAGCTGTGTGCAAGTTCATGAGCAATCAGAGACACCAAGCTTTTATCACCGGCGATAACTGTAGGTGTAATAAACGACAAGCGAGGGTTTTCCATACCGCCGAACGGGAATGAGGGCGGTAGAATTAGCAGGTCGTAACGATCCCATTGGTAAGGTCCATAGGTTTCTTCCGTTACTTCTAACATTGCCTCGGTATCTTCGAATTCTTTCGCCGCACTTTCAAGTAACGCAGGCTCAGCATACACACCAGTACGCTCACCCATAGCTTTAAACTCCAAATCACCTATGGCTAACGCAATAAGGTAAGAAGGAATAGGCTGTGGCATATTGAACTCATATTCGCCATCGCGCTCGGTGGTTGGGTCGTTAGACGCACTCATTACCGCTAATAACGATTCAGGTGTTTTTATGGTTGCGTCATAGGTTACGCGCACTTGTGGCGAGTCTTGAAGCGGAATAAAGCTTCGTGCGTGAACTGCTTGCGCCTGTGTAAACAGGAATGGGTGCTTCTTACCTGCCGTTTGCGCTGGCGTTAACCATTGTACGCCAGAGGCTTCGGGTGAAGTTGAATACGCTACCGTTACTGAGTTTGCCGCACTTGGTAGAGTAATCGTAAGAGGCGTGCCTAAATCAGGGTCAGTCTCTCCCATTTCAAAGGGAACGCTTTCTCCCTCTACGCTAACACGCTGAATCTCTAACGCTCGCGTGTCCAATACTAGCGTATTGTTTCCAGGCTTCGTACGCTCAACATCAAGGGTCACTTCACCAACGAGCTGCTTCGACTCAAAGTTTGCGGTTAAATCTAAGCTTAAGTGCGTAACCCGAATTTCATTAGGGTTAGCAAATGAGTGGTAATCTACACCAGAAGCAATACCTGCATCGGTGTGCTTAGCCGCATCTGCACTAGAGTCCGAAGTAGACGCAACGGCTTGCTCGTTTTCTGTATTTGGTGAACTTGAACTGGTGTTATCACTGCACGCGAACAACACGGGCGCGCATACGAATGTAGCCAGTAATCCGTATTTTTTCATATAACTTCCTAAAGGATGATTGATACTATTTTAGTGTACCAAGCCGTTATATGACTGGCGACTCTAATTCGAAGAGCTGCCTTTTACCTGCGCTATAATCCAAAACATTATACTTCCAAAACAGCACGGCGAAATTTGATACGTCACTTCAATATCAAATAAATGTGAGCCTAACCGTGAAAACTGGCGCTATGTTTTCAAAAGATAGGAGTACTTTGCACAAATAAATACGCCCGCTGTGGCGGGCGTATTTGATTAACTTNCTGCCGTATCGTTAAGCTAAGGCAATGTCTACTTCTATGTTNCCGCGAGTCGCGTTTGANTACGGGCATACTTGATGGGCAGTATCCACCAAGCTTTGCGCTTGCGCCTTATCCATGTCACCTAAATCTACTGTCAGTTTTACCGCAATAGCAAAGCCTTGCTCAATGGGGCCAATAGCTACGTCGCCCGTTACACTGATGTCGTCGGCCAGCTTAATCTTTTGTGACGCAGCCACATGCTTAAGTGCACCAATAAAACACGCAGAATAGCCCGCCGCGAACATTTGTTCAGGGTTTGTGCCTTCTCCACCTGCTCCACCTAGCTCTTTAGGTGTTGACAGTTTCACACTTAGCTTGCCATCGCTCGACTTCGCAGTACCTTCACGACCGCCTGTTGCTGTTGCACTTCCGGTATAAACGACTTGTTGAAGCTTATGCATAGTTGCTCTCCTCATAGGTTTGTCTAAACANATACTTTGCATGCAAATTAAATTAACACNGAACCAACTTGCAGATCAAGTATTTTGTATGCAAAATATTNTATTGATGTAAAGCGGTATTGGGNTTAGGTGCTATGTCAGAATTATTGAAGTTAGAAAATCAGCTATGTCATCGTTTTTATACGTTGTCGAACGCATTTACGCGTGCTTACCGCCCTCTACTTAAGGCGCTGGATATCACCTACCCTCAGTATGTAACCTTAATGGCGTTGTGGGAAAATGACGACATCACCATTACCGAACTTTTAGATAGAACCGCTATCGACGGTGGTGCTATGTCGCTGATCCTTAAAAAGCTAGAGGACAAGGGCTTCTTAGTGATAACTAAGGATGAAGCCGATAAGCGCGTTAAACGGGTTAAACTCACCGAAATGGGGAAAGAAAAAAAGACCATAGCAGAGGAAGTACCTGCTCAGATGTTATGCAAACTTAATGGCATGACTGCAGAAGAGAGCCGCACCCTGAAATCCCTATTAGACAAATTGGGCGGCTGTTTTGAAAACGCGGATTTTTAGCGCGGTGTTGTAATCTTATTGTCATCACATTGTTTAGCTAATCTGTTATTATTTTTGTATTGAGCGAACAAGTGTGCGCTATAATTGTCTCAATTGGCGTAGTAATATGGTGACCTTGTTTTTACCCAATATGTTTTTACCCAATATCTAGATGAAAGACAAAGTGTTCGCAGGTTTTCTTTTGCTGCAAAGGACGCCTAGTGACTTGTAATTAATTAGCTTTAGTGCCGTCTTCTACATATATTTTCAGAAATAAGACAGGAGCTGTGATGATCCACGAACAGACTCAAACACCGGCAACACAACACTCGAAAAGCATTCCTGCAAAAGCTTACTCCGTTGTGGAGGAGTGGCTGAACAGTATTAGTCATGGGGTTGGCTTTATTGCGGCTATCGTTGGTTTAATCTTTATGCTTTATCGCGCTGAAGATACGCTAGCGTTAACCACGGCGGCTATTTACGGCTCTACCCTCATTTTAGTGTTTTTAAGTTCAACCCTTTATCACGCCATTTCTCACCAAAAGGCAAAGGGGTGGCTTAAGCTATTTGACCATAGTGCGATATATTTGTTGATAGCGGGTACTTACACACCTTTATTGCTGGTTTCAATTGGTGGCGTATTGGGTATCACAATGACGGCTATTGTTTGGAGCTTGGCAATAGGTGGCGTAGCGTTTAAGCTCGTAGCGCAACATCGCTTTCCCAAGGTATCAGTGATGACTTACTTGCTTATGGGTTGGATTGCACTAGGTCTTATCTACCCTCTCTATGTCGCGCTTCCCGGCGCTGGCCTCTGGTTATTGGTAGCAGGCGGGCTGTGTTTCAGCGTGGGTGTGTGCTTTTACGTGGCAAAAAAGGTAAAATACACCCATGCAATTTGGCACATGTTTGTTATTGGCGGTTGTAGCTGCCATTACTTTTCAATTTATTATTTTGTCGTATAACGAAGTCGTTAGGTAACGCTAACACTTATGCAAGAATTCATTTAGAAGCTTATGTGAGACTCCATGCAAGAAGGTGAGACAAAGGAACATAGCGCAGCAACGCCCCCCAGCATTGCGTGGTTTTCTCTACGAGCAGGTCAAATATGCTTGGGGAAAAAGCCAGTAGATAGTGACTTCGAACGATTAAAATCACTGGGCGTAACCCACATTGCAACAGTGCAAACCAGTGAAGAACAGGCGCCAGTTATTCGCGACAGTTCGCTCGCCGTGGGCTTGGAGTGGCTGTGGGTTCCCTTTATGCATCCGTCATCTGCGTCGCCAACCGAAGATGTTCACCTTCATCAGTATCTTCACGAACTCTCTCAAATGCTCAGTGAGGGAGCGAAGATATATTTACACTGCGACGGTTCACAGCACCGCTGTAGTTTATTGTTTTACGCCCTTTGCCACTATTGCCGCGTTCCATCCAATAGTGCATATAACGCTCTGCATAGCTTTGGCGCAAGCGCAGCCAATAACTTATTACGATCCGAACTTACATGGGCTGCTGAATTGGGACATATTGCGCCCAAAATGTAGACCACAAAAAACGCGCTGCGTCTTAACATGAGAGTTAACACAGCAGCGCGTATCNTTTTTTCATCGCTAGCGTTTTTACGTGTGTTCTTTATCTATTTAAAACTGATAGATGTTAGCGTTGGAAAGAAGCTTATTCGCGTCTATTTTTTCTTGAACGCAGCGAACTATGTCAGCGCGAGTGAACACATAAATACGATCTTTGCGCTCTCTGCTTTCATCTGTTTCGAAATCCTTAAGTACCATGCTGATGTGCTCATTTTCAGGTAAACCTCGCAAGCCTGAGCCAAAACGGCATAAAGTCTCACTCATCCCTGATTCAAAACCGGCCAGGAAGGTTTTGTAAGCTTGTTGCTGCTTCGCTTTACGCTCCTCCATTTGTTTTGTTTGCTCTTTCTCAATTGCTTTAAGCTCATCCTTCATGCTTTTTTCTTTCGCTTCTAACTGTTTTAGCAATTCAGTAGACTCTGCTTTTTGCGCTAGCAATTCTTTCTTGCGTGCTTCATCTGCGTGACGTAACTCAAATGCAATATCTCGCAGTTCGCGCTCTGCTTCTCTCGCTTCCCAAGCTAGTTCACGCTGCATATTACGCAGGTCTCGCAAACGGTTGCTATTCTCAGCAAAGGCTTGTGAGAAACGGTGGCTGGTTTCTTCAGCGTATGCTTCCCACTCTCTCGCAGCTTCAAACACAATATCATCAACATCGCTAAATGAATTTGCCGAGGGAACAGGTGGTGCTGGTGGCGCCGGCGGCACCGCGCCAACCAAGCCTTCTACCAGTGTTTCTATTTCACGCACCCAATTACCGCTTTGGCCTCTAACTGAAAAAGTAAATACCGCGCCCTGCCCTGCAAGGTAACTGGTTTCAATTTGACTTACTCTCCAAGAATCTGTCGCGGCATTTTGTCGCAACGATGTTTTAAGTACCCCAGACATTATTTCTAGCTCGTTCGATAGCGTGTCATATTTTTGCGCGCTCTGTGCATTCGCAAGGCCACCCGCAGTGGTGCAAAGTAGTAAAGCAGTTAATAAACGTTTCATAATTTCACCTAGTTACATTAGTCATCTAGCGACGACTGTGGATTGTTTGTGGTATANGGCTGCGTTGATGGTACGGTAGANTAATTGGTAGCNCGTCCATTAACTCCGCCTTCAGAAANCGAGTTAGGCAGGTTTACCGCGCTGTACCCTATCTCAATATCATCAATTTCGTCCTGTANACGCGTAAATTGGCGTGCGTAGAAGCGCTGGTCATCAATACGCTGCTCATTAATAAANTTGATAAGCTCGGCAAAGTCGTGTTTACGCTCTTCTCGGCTCGACGCTAACAAGTACTTGGTAAGCTCTGCACTGCTTTGTTGCTGCTGCGCAGATAGCGCCTGAGCGTATTCTTTAAATAGTGTTTGGTTGGCCTGCTGATAAAAATCACGTTGCTCACCTAAAGCTTTGGCGACTTCTTGTGTCACGCGCTGCTCCACCATTTCATTCACTGTGTTGACGCCATTGTTTGAAAACGTAAGCGCTACACCGTTATCGCTATATGACAACTTAGCGCCAGTAAGTACGGCTAACAGCGCACAGGCTGACATGGCCATGGCGCACGCTGGCAAGCTAAACCAAGACGAAAGCGAACGAGGTTCATCTTTCTTAAAAAAGGTCTGTTCTTTGTCCCACTGGGGAAGTGCCGGAGCAACGAAGCTTGCACTTGCGCTGTTCAAACGGGCGCTATTTTCTACCGCCTGCGCGAACTCAGCATCTGCTTCGCACAACGCGTTAAACTGCTTTTCTTGCTCACTATCTAGCGAGTTGTCCAGATAAGCTGAGAATAAGGCTTCTTTGTCATATAAGGTCATTATTCCAACTCCAACTTCAATTTTGCTAAGGCTGCGTAAAGTCGCGACTTAGCGGTATTTACTGAGATATCCATTTGCTGTGCAATTTCTTCGAACGTGAAGTGGCCGAAGAATTTCAATTCCACCACAGCTTTTTGGCCTAAAGGTAAAGTCTGCATAGCCTGCGTTAACGCTCTACTCTCTCGGTCGCTATAAAGCTGCATTTCAGGGCATGGTGCACCGCAAAGCGGCGCCTGTATGTCGTCAATGTCTGAATGCGGCTTTCGCTTGCGATACAGCTCAACACAGCGGCAGTGGGCAATGCGATAGAGCCAACTTTTAAAACTGCCCTCACCTTTAAAACAGGCAAGACTGCGAAACACAGAGATAAAAATCTCCTGCATTAAATCTGCTGCATCATGGCTATTCCCTGTCATTCGAATACCGTATTGGTACATAGCGGTTTCGTAGCGAGATATAAGCGTAAACCACGCTTTTTTATTACCCTTTAATGCCTGTTCCACGAGTTTTTCATCTCGTTTTTTAAACACGCCGTTCCCCGTTTTTACGCTCTGTTTTTTTACTTAACCATTAAGTCGATAAGCTTTGCAAAAAAGTTTGTTTAATTGATAAATAAATTGTCATTTAGGGAATAACGCCAATGAAACTGTGCTTTAAGCGATGGATGAAGAACTTCTTTGGGGTTGGTGCACTAGACAATAATTGATGTCAGCAATAAAAAAGCGGC
>Ga0049099_1000131_pt1 | contig 14840 bp, 14 predicted proteins | sample WorMetimpBELIZE1_FD_55035 | JGI IMG/M metagenome (GOLD analysis project Ga0049099, IMG submission 55035) | Marine gutless worms symbiont microbial communities from Max Planck institute for Marine Microbiology, Germany - Olavius imperfectus... | ecosystem: Host-associated > Annelida > Digestive...
AAAGGAATTGGCTTATACCGTTATGACCAAGAGCATGATGGTGTTGTGATATCCCAAGCTATGCTGAGTAGTCGTTTTGAGTTAAATAGCGATTGGTCTGCGCACACAGTACTTAACGCTCATCCTGATCCAGAACTAACAGTTGGTTTAACTCAGGCTTATTTGCAATATCAGCCTCTTACAGCTAGTCGTTATAAATGGACAGTGAAAGGAGGTGGCTTTTATCCCAAAATGTCGCTTGAGAACCCGCAAAATGGCTGGATGTCACCTTATAACTACACTAATTCTGCGATTAATACTTGGATTGGCGAAGAAGTGCGGGCCTTTGGTTTAGAGGCAAACATTAAGCGCCCAGGTAGGCAATTTAGAAGTAATCATAGTTTTGAAGGCTTTGCTGCGGTTTTTAAAGGCAACGATCCTGCTGGGACGTTGCTGTCATGGCGTGGCTTTGCTATGCATGACAGGCAGACTACGTTCAATGAACAAATTGATTTTGCTGTTCCACGTTCATTTGAATGGTCGCAGCTAGATAAGCAAGCCGAGCACGTGCAGCCTTTCGAAGAAGTAGATGGGCGTTTTGGCTATTACGTTGGCGCTCATTGGGATTATCAAAAAAAATCACAATTACGTGTCTATTATTATGACAACAATGGCGATCCAGGTGCTTTGAATACCCGTACTGGTCAATATGCGTGGGATACACGCTTTTTAAGCGCGGCATGGTTGTATAAGTTTAATAAGCAAACACGCATTATTGTACAGCTCCTTGATGGTAAAACTGCGATGGGCACAAATCGTGGGGTAGACAATGATTTTTATAGCCATTTTGTTTTATTAAGCCACAAGTTAGACCAGCATCGTCTCACAATTAGGTATGATTATTTCAAGGTTAGCGATCATGATGATTGGCAATTTGATCCTAACCAAAGTCGTGGAGAAGCTTTAACCGCAAGTTGGCGTTATCAACTGTCAACCAAGTGGCAAGTAGGTGCTGAATATTCAGTGCTGAGCAGTGACGCTCAAAACAGACCCGGTATGGGATTTAATGAGCATAACTCGCAGCAGCAATTTCAGCTTTCAGCGAGTTGGCACTTTTAATTTCATACAGTTTTATATTTTTCAGCTAAGATTCAATAAGCATGCTGGTTTCGATTTTTAATTAGGAAAATGTATGAATTTACAAAGCATTCGCGTTAAAAGTTCCCTACCGATTATTTTGTTAGGCATTGCCATTCTTATTCTAATTGCAGGCTACACTTATCTTATCAGTTTGCAAAAACAAGCTGTTGACGCGCAATCAGAACGATTTTTGAATGCGATTTCGGTCGTTGTTAATGCTGATAGAGATATTTACCAAGCAAAGGTTGCCGAGCTTACTCTTGTTACAAGCAGTAACACAGATAAAACTTATCTAAATGAACATCAAGAAAATGCCGATCAAGTTAAAGAGCGCTTTGGGCAATACTTGTCTTACATGTCACCTTACACCGAGGTAGTCGACCGGTTCCGTCATTTTGATAGCGCATTTGATTCATGGTATTCGGCATCAAAAAACTTTATTAATGACCCACAAAACAGTGAAAAAAAGCAGATTGCTGAACAAACATTTTCAGCACTGAGGGATATTTTAGATAAAGCAGGCGAAGCAGCAGATAAAACATCAAAATCTGAAACTGAGAAGTTAATGGATGGTGTTATCAGCTTTAAAGTTAAACTAATGATAATGATCGCTATCGTTTTACTTGTCGCTGGTTGGTTTAGCTATTATGTACCTCGACAACTCACGAAGCAGATTAACTTTGTGACAGAGCGAATTAATGAGATTGCGTCGGGAGATGGTGATTTAACAGGCCGTATCAATGTAAAAACACAAGACGAGTTTGCAGAACTTGCGACGGCTTTTAACGGGTTTTTAGATAACCTACAACAACTTATCAAAGACATACTTGGACAGGCTAAAGAGCTGCATAATTTAGGTCGTGACCTTGATAATTTTGCTAATCAGAACCATCAAATAAATCAAAAGCTTAGCCAAGCATCTGAATCAATAGTTAGTGCAGTACATGAAATGAGCGTTGCAAGTCGTGAGGTTGCAGGTGTGGCACAAAACTCATCCCATGAAGCTGACAACTCACAGCAACTGGCTAAACAAGGCTTGGCTGCGGTTGATAACTCGAGTCGAAAAATTGTTGCCTTGTCAGATAATATGGAACATGCCAGCCAACGTTCCACTGAACTGCAACAAAGCTCAGACAACATTGCTAAAGTGCTTGAAGTTATTCGCGCTATAGCTGAGCAAACTAACTTACTTGCACTCAATGCTGCAATTGAAGCTGCGCGAGCTGGTGAGCAAGGGCGAGGTTTTGCGGTGGTTGCAGATGAGGTTCGCACCCTAGCAACTCGGACCCAAGAAAGCACTAATGATATTCAAACTATGGTTGAGCAATTTGCAGCCAGTGTTGAGCAATCCTTACAGGCGATTAATAGTGGTAAGCGTTTTGCTGATGAAGCAGTAGANTCGTTTACCCAAACTAACGATATACTTAACTCGATGCAAGAATCATCGGTCAAAGTAAATGATATGGCGATGCAAACAGCACAAGCAACTGAAGAGCAAACTGCTGTNGCAGATGAAATTAGTCAAAACCTGTCTGATCTAAACGATCAAACCCAACATGGAGGCGGGTTAGCGAGTTCAACACAAGAGGTCGCTAACCGTATGAATCAGCTTACTGACGAACTGAATCAGNTAGTTAATAGATTTAAGGTTTAATACAACAAAAAAGGGCTCAATGAGCCCTTTTTTCATTTAGTCAAAACGCTTACTTTTTCTCGAAAGCACGTTTCATATAATTAGGTGTGGCTAATGCACCGTGGTGAATACCTGCATTATAGTATTCAGTGCTTTGCGCAAGTTTATTGGCATCATCTTCACGAAAACCAGCGAACGCTTCTGACTTACGAGCAAGCGTTACAGACCATAAACCACTTGGATAAATTGGTTGTGGGAAAGGCAGCGTTTGTAAGTCAACAAAGCCCACTTCAGTCATTGCATCACGCATTTCAACTAAAAGTGGCATGTGCATAAGTGGCGATTCACTTTGTTGAATTAAGATGCCACCCGGGCGAAGTGCAGTTAAACAGCTGGTATAGAAAGCGTGGTTAAATAAACCTTCGCCTGGGCCAACTGGATCTGTACCATCAACAATTACTACATCGATTGATTCTGGCGCTGCTTCGCGCATGTACTTGATGCCGTCATCAAACATCACTGTAGCACGCGGATCTTGATTTGATTCACACAGCTCAGGGAAGTATTTAAGTGACATTTGTGTCACGACTTCGTCGATATCAATTTGCGTTACGTTTTCAACACTTGGGTGTTTTAATACTTCGCGTAAAGTACCGCAGTCACCACCACCAATGATCACAACATTTTTTGGATTTGGGTGTGCAAGCAATGCCGGATGCTGATCATCTCGTGGTAAAAAAAGTTTTCACGGCTACTTACCATAGTGCAACCGTCAATAATCATCAGATTACCGAAGTCAGTTGTTTCGTACATTTCTACTTTTTGAAATGGCGATTGCTGTTCATCAAGCTTTTTAGTAATGCGTAATGAAAAGGCACTACCATCACGGTCACTAATTTCAGTGAACCAGTTATTTTGATCTAAATTAGCCATCTTGCTTATACACTTTTGGTTAATGGTAAAAAAGGGGTGCAATTCTGCCAGTGCTTGGCTAATTGCTCAATCAAATTTTAATCAGTATAGCGAATATTTTTTATCACTTTGGCATACAGCGCAATTTTTGTTAGCGTGGTCAGCCCTAGCGTATTAAAATGTGCGTTTATATTTAATGAATTTACAGAAGACATTGCCATGACTTGGGGTTTAGATAAAGCACGCGAAACATACAATGTTGCTCACTGGAGTGACGGTTACTTTGACATTAACGCACAAGGTGAGCTGGTGGCTTACCCTGATGGCGATCAAACTAAAGCCGCGGTGTCTTTATCTGAACTGACTGAGCAATTTAAAAAGCAAGGTCTTACCCTACCTGTTTTAGTGCGTTTTACCGATATCTTACAAAATCGCGTTGAAACGCTGACTAGCGCATTTACCAAAGCACGAAATGCCCGTGAATACCAAGGTAGTTATACCTGTGTTTATCCAATTAAAGTTAATCAACAGCGTTCTGTGGTCAGTAAACTACTTGCTCACCCAAGTGGTTTAGTGGGCCTTGAAGCCGGCTCAAAACCTGAGCTGATGGCTATTTTAGGTGTAGCACAAGAGCCAATTACCATCGTTTGTAATGGTTATAAAGACAGTGAGTTTTTACGCTTAGCCTGTATTGGCCAAGGCATGGGTCATAAGGTTCATATTGTTGTAGAAAAACTTTCTGAGCTAACTACTCTATTGGCAGAAATTGATGACCTAGGCATCGAGCCATCAATTGGGATTCGTATTCGCTTAAACTCGGTTGGTAAGGGGAAATGGCAGAATACCGGTGGCGAAAAAGGTAAGTTTGGTTTAACAGCAGGGCAAGTGCTATCTGCGGTTGAGCTGCTTAAATCGCGCAATAAACTTCATTTAATGCAACTAGTGCATTTCCACATCGGCTCGCAAATTGCCAATATCCGCGATATTCATCGCGCACTGCGTGAATGTGCTCGTCACTTTGCAGAGTTAACACAGTTAGGCGTACCACTTAATACCGTGGATGTCGGTGGCGGTTTAGGTGTTGATTACGAAGGCTCTGGGTCACGTAGTTCGTGTTCAATGAACTACAGTGTTGAAGAATATGCGCGTAATGTAGTTAATGCGTTTGCTGAAGTGTGTCAGCAACATGACCTTAAACACCCTGCCATTATTACCGAGTCAGGCCGTGCGTTAACAGCGCACCACGCGGTATTAATTACAGATGTTATTGATGTTGAGCGTGCGCCAAACCATGCAAATCCAACGGCGCCAGAGGCAGGCAGTGTATTGGTACTAGATGAAATGTGGCAGTGTTTACAGCGTTTAACACCGCGTATGGCGTTGGAAATTTATCATGATGCAATGCATCTATTCAGTGAAGCCCATGACCAATATGTGCATGGCCTACTCACTATGCTTGAGTGGGCGAAGCTCGAGCAGTTGTATTTCACAATTTTACATCGTGTTCGTGCATCACTTAGTGAGAATGCCCGTTCACATCGAGAAGTGTTAGACGATTTAAACGAGAAACTTGCCGATAAGCTCTTCGTTAACTTCTCATTATTTCAGTCACTCCCCGATGTCTGGGGGATTGGGCAGTTATTCCCTGTCATGCCAGTTGAAAACTTGCATCAGCCATTAACACAGCGCGCCATTATTCAAGACATTACCTGTGACTCAGATGGGCAAATTCGTGATTATGTCGAAGGCACAGGCATAGAGAGCAGCTTACCTATTCCAGAGTACAAGCAAGGTCAGCAATACCATATTGCAATGTTTTTAGTGGGTGCGTATCAAGAGATTTTAGGTGATTTACATAACCTGTTCGGCGATACAGATTCAGTGCATGTTGAGCTTACAGAAGCAGGCTATCAACTGACTAATGCCATTAAAGGTGACAGTGTTAAGGACGTATTAAAGTTTGTTGATTATGATAGCGAGATTCTTGCTGAAAACTTTGCAAAACGGGTCAACTCACTGGCAATTGATGAGCAATCTAAGGCACAATATTTATCAGAACTAAATGCAGGCCTTGCTGGCTATACGTATTTTGAAGATTAAGCGTTAAAGGAATAAGTAGTAATGTCGATGATCCGTTGTGTGTTCAGTTTTTTATTTTACACCCTCAATACCCTTTTTTGGTTTGTGCCTATTTTTATTTGTGGCCTCATAAAGCTTATTCCAATCAAGCCATTGCAAAAATTAATGAGTTGGATTGCTAAGCAATGCGCCACTATGTGGGTGAGTTGCAACAGCATCAACCAAAACATATTTGCTTCATATAATCTGAACGTGACAGGTCTTGAGCAGTTAAAAGCGAAAGACTGGTACTTGGTGATCGCGAATCATCAAAGCTGGGTCGATATCGTTGTTATGCAACGTCTGTTTAATCGCCGTATTCCGTTTTTAAACTTTTTCTTGAAAAAAGAGCTGATATACGTTCCTTTCTTGGGTCTTGCATGGTGGGCGTTGGATTTCCCATTCATGACTCGTACGAGTAAAGCCCAGTTAAAGAAAAACCCTAAATTGCGTGGCAAAGACTTAGAAACCACGCGCAAAGCCTGTGAAAAGTTTAAAGAAATGCCAGTGAGTATTGTTAACTTTGTTGAAGGTACGCGTTTTACTGAGCAAAAGCATTCTCGCCAAAATAGTCCTTTTGAGCACCTATTAAAGCCGAAAGCGGGCGGGGTTGCGTTTGTTATGCAAGCAATGGGTGAACAAATTTCCAAAGTAGTGAATGTAACCATTCATTACCCTGGTGGTATTCCTAGCTTTGTGGACTTTGCTAGTGGTCGAGTAAAGCAAGTCGATGTGCGAGTAGAAGTGATGGAAGTGAGTCCAAATTTGATTGGGGATTATACGGGCGATGCAGAGTTTAGAGTTAACTTTCAAGCTGAGCTAAATCGAATTTGGGAAGAAAAAAATCAACAGTTAGCCGAATTAGAAGCTAAAACGCAGTAGTATTGCTAACGCAGTCGAGAGCACACATATGTTAAAGAAATTTTTACCAAATTGGTTAACAGGCGTTCTAGTTAGTATTGTCTTGTTTGCTAATGTGATTATTTGGGGCACGCTGGTGCTGCTGTTTGGTGTGCTTAAGTTACTACTGCCATTTAAGGTGGTTAGCGATATTCTTCATTTAGCTTATCGCGGTTGGTGTAAAGGTAACCGCTTTGCCTTGTGGTTAGGTTGCCCAGTAATTGAAATTGATATTAAAGGTAAAGTTACTACAGATGGTTGGTACTTACTTATCTCTAATCATATGAGCTGGCTAGACATTGTTGTTCTGAGTGCAATCGATGTTTTACCCGCGCCAAAGTTTTTCTTAAAAGATGAGCTGAAGTATGTGCCATTCATTGGCACTGGCGCATGGGCTATGGGTATGCCTTTTATGAAGCGGGTGAGCAAAGCGCAACTGGCAAAAAATCCTAAGCTGAAAGGGCTTGATGTTGAGCGCACCAAACGTAGCTGTCGTGATTTTCGTAATCACCCAACAACAATCATTAACTTTGTTGAAGGCACGCGCTTTACAAGTCAAAAGCACAGTAAGCAAAATAGTCCGTTTACTTACCTTTTAAAGCCCAAAGCAGGCGGTATAGCATTTGCTCTTGAGGTGTTAGGTGAGCAATTTGATGCATTATTAAATACCTCGATTATTTATCAGGGGGAGGGCGACCATATTTGCCGTAACCTGATGCGTGGCCGTTTAAACGTGATTAAAGTTGAAGTGCAAGTGCAAGCAATTAGCGCAGAGATGATTGGTGATTATCAGCATGACCGTGCATTTAGAACGGCTTTCCAACAACATATTAATGAGTTGTGGTTACAAAAAGATGCTCAGCTACTAACTTATCACCAAGCTCAGCAAGCTGAGTACCTTGCTACCATCAATAAGGAGATTGAAGCGCCATGAAGCAAACTCACCTACAAGAGTTGGTGATGCCTTGGTTTGAATCAATGCCAGACGCGGCGCTAATAAGTGCATTAACCGCTACAGCTATCGGCGTTGGCTCATTACTAATAATTTACATGTTTACCCGTCGCTTATTACTACCGGGTATTCAAAAGGTTGTTACACGCCTGTCTCCTGAGCGTATTGGTGCGCTCACACCTATGCTCAATAAGTTAAACCGTCGTTTTGCAGGGATATTGTGCTGTGTACTTTATTTAGCGACCTTCGATTATGTTTATCCAGTTCATGATGTCGCTGCATTAGTACTTAAAACGGTGGGTCAAATTGCACTGATCATTTACGGTGGCTTCATTTTAAGTAGTGTGGTGAGCATTGCTGGTGGTATTTATAACCAGCTTGATTTTGCGCGCGATATTCCGATTCAGGGCTTGATCCAAGTTGTAAAACTTATCACCTTTATGGTTTGCGCCATTCTCATTGTGAGCATTTTGCTAGAGAAGTCGCCAACTTATATTTTGTCTGGCTTTGGTGCGATAGCGGCGGTGACCTTACTCGTATTTAAAGATACCATTTTGGGTTTTGTCGCCAGTATTCAAATTGCGGCAAATCGACTAGTAACTTACGGTGATTGGATCCAAGTGGATAGCTATGGCGCAGACGGTGAAGTTATCGACCTTGGTTTAAATACAGTAAAAGTGCGTAACTGGGATAACACGATTACAACCATTCCAACTTACATGTTAGTTGCAGGGTCATTTAAAAACTGGCGTGGTATGCAAGAGTCAGGTGGTCGTCGTATCAAGCGTTCTTTAAACATTGATATGAATAGTATTCGTTTGGTGGATGATGCTTTTCGAGAGCAAATTGATGATGCAATTCCTTTGCATGACTACATACGAGTAGCAAATTTACCTAACCCAGTAACAAATCTTGGCTTATTTAGACGTTATGCTGAAGGTTACTTAAAGCAACATGAAAAAATTAATCGTGATTTAACTTTAATGGTGCGAGAGCTGCAACCAATAAATCATGGTTTACCTATTGAGTTTTATTGCTTTAGTGAGGATAAGCGCTGGATTTCATACGAGCACTTGCAAGCAGAGATCATGGATCATCTACTTGCTGTACTGCCTATTTTTGGGCTTAGACCTTATCAAAGTGTTACGGGTCAGTTGAGCACAAGCGAAGCCCAAACTGGCTTAAAGCCTAGTATCAAGGTAGCTAATCCTCCACGTGAGAAAGCTTAAAGCTGACCAATCAATAAGCTAATCGTAATAAAGCCTAACAAAAGCCACCAAATAGGTGGCTTTGCCATTCTTAGCCATGTAAATGCTGCAATGACTAAAGCTACTTGCCATAGATTTTGCACTGCCGATTGCCAAATCGGTGAATAAAGAGCAGCGGCTAAAAACCCCACTACAGCGGCATTTAGCGCTGCGATACTGCCTGCAAAGCGTGGCTTATCTGCTAACTGTAACCAGCTTTTCATAAAGGCTAACATCAACAAAAAACCCGGTAAGAAAATCAGGATGGTCGCGACAATAGCACCTACAAGTGGAATGCTTGGTGTAACTTGTGCGCCTAAATAAGTAGCGATAGTAAACATCGGTCCAGGTATGGCTTGGGCACTGGCATAAGCCGATAAAAACTGCTCAGTTTCAAGGCTCGGTACACCAGCTTGTAAAATAGGTAACACAACGTGACCGCCACCAAAGACCATAGCGCCAGTTTGATAAAATGGGGCAAACAAAGAAAGCCATTCACCGAAAGGTAAAAAACTAATTAATAACAAGATGGCAAATAAGCCAAGTGGTAACCAAGCAATTTTCACTGATTTTTGCTCTTGGCTTTCAGGTAATTTAAGTTGTGGATAGCACCAACCTATAGCCGCTGCTGCAATAAGTACTAAAATTTGGCTCGATAATTGTGAGAAAATAATCAATACAACAGTACTTAGCACTGCTATAAGTTTATGTAAGTGGTTTTTGCAAAAGCTCATTGCCATGCTATAGGTTGCATCGGCAACAATCACTACTGCAAAGAGTTTTAGCCCAGCAATTACTGCAAAGTATATATCACCAAATTGATGAGCGCTTAGAGCCAGAAAAAACATGATTAAAAATGAGGGTAGGGTAAACCCAATAAAAGCGCACAGGCCACCCAATACCCCTCCTTTTTCAACCCCCATCGCAAAGCTAACTTGACTCGAACCTGGGCCCGGTAATGCTTGGCTAAGACTAATCAGTTGGGCATAGCGTTCAGCAGAAAGCCATTTTAAATTATCAACAAAGTGGCGTTTGAAGTAACCAAGGTGTGCTGCAGGGCCACCAAAGCTCATACAGCCTAATAAAAAGAATTGCTTAAATATGATGAATAACATTGATTTGCCATCAGTAATTTTTTTTCAATTATGACAAAATTGTATGACATTTTTGTGGTTTTTATGACACAAGGCCGTCTACAATATACAGAACCAGTGAACGTAGTCATGAGTATCACTATGAAACACTACATTGCAAGTTTGTTGTTATTTTTTTTCAGTGGCTTAGTATCTGCGAACTCTTATGAGAAAGTGTTGGTGGCTGTTGATCATGCGCCCCCTTATGGCATGATTTCTGATGATGGTAAAGTGAGTGGCGCAATTGTTGATATTATGCGTGAAATGCAACCTAGCTTACCAATTAAGTTTGAGTATGTTGCTTGCCCATTTTCTCGTTGTTTAAAGATGCTTGAGCAAAATGAGCTGGATGTGATGGGCGGCCTTATTCGCACAGAAGCGCGCGAACAAAAAATGCAGTTTCTTACCCCGCCGTATATGATGCTGTCGTCTTCTTTCGTGTTTTATGCAAAAGCTGATAGCGAGCTTAAAATAAACAATTATCAAGACCTAGTCGGTAAGCGCATTGCGGTAATGCGAGGTGCTGCGCATTTTCCCCGCTTCGACACTGATAAAACCCTCACTAAAATCGAGGCTTTAAGCGAACATAATGCTTTTGAGATGTTATTAAAAAATCGTGTTGATTTAGTGATTGCTGTTGAAGAGACTGCAGATCATGCCTCCGTTTTTTTGCAGCGACCTTCACAAGAAATTGTAAAAATGCCTTATCGCTATAAAGATGTTATTTATGGTCACATTGCCCTAAGTAAACAGTTTGCAAGCTCGAGTTTAGCCGAAAAAATTCAAGAGCGCCTTAATACCTTAGTCCTCAATGGCCGTTTAACAGAATTGGTCAAAAGTTATAACTTACCTCCGGTTACTGCTGTAGCAATCGATAAGTAACCCATTCTTCATAGTTTGTTCATAGACGTTCATTCATAATTGTTAACAATTCAATTTGAATAATTGCCATGGAGAGACACATGACTTTTACAAAATCAGTTTTAACAGTGGGCGTATTAGCCGTTTTATTGACAGGTTGTGAGACAACGAATACAGGTAAAGGCGCTGCGATTGGTGCTGCTACAGGTGCCGTTCTAGGTAAAGCAACTGGCGACCACGATGATAAACGTATCTTCATTGGTGCGGCTATTGGTGCATTAGCAGGTGCAGCCGTTGGCGATTATATGGATAAGCAAGAAGAAGCATTTCGCGATGAGCTAGCAGGCTCAGGTGTTGAAGTGGTTCGTGAAGGCGACAATATTCGTCTAGTCATGCCATCAAATATTACTTTTGCAACTGACCAATCTTATATTTCGTCGGGCTTTCATAGCACCTTAGATGCGATTGCTAAGGTGATGAATAAATACGAAAAAACCTACTTAAGCGTAGAAGGTCATACCGACAGCACAGGTAAAGATAGCTACAATATGACGTTATCTCAACAACGTGCGCAAAGCGTAAAAGATTACTTAGTGAATCATCAGATTATGTCTGCGCGTATCAGCACACGAGGCTATGGTGAAACACGCCCTGTGGCAAGCAATGACTCAGCAAATGGCCGAGCTTTAAACCGCCGCGTAGAAATTCAGATCGTACCGAATACACAAGGTTAGATTTTATATCTAGATTTGTGGTCAGGTTTGATATGCCCTTTCAAACCTGACATTTCCCTTCTTAATCTCGATTAAACTGTAATTCGCACAATTGTTTATACAATGGGTTAGTCTCAAACAATTGCTGATGCGTACCCGTTGCAATAATTTCTCCTTTATCCATCACGACAATCACATCGGCGTGTTTAACCGTTGCCAAACGATGGGCAATGATCAGTGTTGTTCTGTCTTTCATTAGATGCTCAAGGGCAGCTTGTACATGAAACTCACTTTGTGCGTCGAGTGCACTGGTTGCTTCATCAAGCAATAAAATTGCAGGGTCTTTTAATATTGCGCGGGCCAGAACTATGCGTTGTTTTTGCCCACCTGAAAGCCTAACACCTTGCTCCCCTAAAAAGCTGTGGTAACCATCTGGNAGTTGACTAATAAACTCATCGGCATGGGCATATTTGGCCGCCGCATATACTTGCTCGTCGCTGGCGCTTGGGTTGCCATAACGTATGTTATGCATTACGTCTGAGCTAAATAAAATTGGGTTTTGTGCCACCATCCCCATTTGCTGGCGTAAGCAATCAAGAGAGAGTGCTTTTATGTTTATTCCTGNCAGCGAAATACTCCCTGANCTTGGGTCGTAAAAGCGCTGCAGTAACTCAAACAACGTTGTTTTACCAGCCCCCGATGGGCCAACGATAGCAAGAGTTTGACCTTGTTTTACTTGTAAATTCAGCGTATTTAAAGCGGCTTTATCTGGCCTTGAAGGGTAATGAAAAGATACCTCATTAAACTCGATAGCAGGGTGATTAAGTTTGTTTGCTTCAAGTTGTGCATCATGATTTGTATCNGGACTTTTGATCATGCTTTCAACGGCAAGTAGCTCTAANAGCCGTGCTGCTGCACCTGCGGCTCTTTGCAGCTCACCATACACTTCGGCAACGGTTGCTACAGACATCGCCACCATAATCGCATAGAACACGAAAGCACCTAGCTCACCACCTGTCATAGTGCCAGCTAATACGTCACTGCCACCAACCCAAAGCATCACGCTAATAGCACTAAAGGTCAGAAATATCACCGCTGCAATCAAAAACGAGCGCTGTTTGATTCGGCTCTTCGCTACTTGAAACGCCTTGTTGGTCTCTTCGNTAAATGCTGCTTTTTCACGTTCTTCATGGCTATAACTTTGCACTACTTTAATATTTTGAATGATCTCACCAGCATAGGTGCTGATATCGGCAATGGCATCTTGGCTTGAGCTTGCNAGTTTTCTTACTTTTCGGCCAAAAATCATCATCGGCACNAATACTACTGGTACGCAGGCAACAACGACAAGAGTCAGCTTTAGGTTGGTAATAAGTAGCATAGCCAAGCCACCAATCAGCATTAAACTACTACGTAGTGCCATTGAAAAAGAGGAACCAATGATAGATTGCAATAAGGTGGTGTCGGTGGTCAGGCGCGACATCAGCTCGCCACTACGGTTTTCTTCAAAGTAGCTCGGGTGTAATGTAACGATGCGATCAAACACGGCTTTACGGATATCGTTACTGACTCGCTCACCAATCCACGACATTAAATAAAAGCGACAAAAAGTACCTACAGCTAATAAGCTTATTAAACCAATCAACACCATTACTGCTTGTTGAAGCTGAGCTTGTGAGCCTGCAATAAAGCCATGGTCGATAACAAATTTAACGCCTTGTCCGAGTGATAAGTTAACACCGGCCGTAAGCAGCAAGGCGCCAAGGGCTGCAAACACCACCCATTTATAGGGTTTAATAAAAGCTAAAATCGGTAACAGGCTNCTAAATGCGGCCTTTTCTTTATTGGTAGACATGCTAGATTCTTGTTGATGAATAGGGTATAGATATGGTTATCAATGCTCTAAAAATCAACAGTTATTAAGGGATTAGTATGGAATCTACAACGATCAGTGGTCAATTCACCGTAAANTTAAACCCAATTGGCGGNTATGCCACAGGGCAAGATGGCGTAAATTTNGGACGNATGTCGATTGATAAACAGTTTTCAGGTCCATTAGAAGCAACAAGCCAAGGCGAAATGCTCAGTGCCATGACTGCAACTCAGGGCAGTGCAGGTTATGTAGCGATAGAGCAAGTTGTTGGTAGCTTAGAAGGTAAGCAAGGCAGTTTTGTGCTGCAACATTTTGGCACCATGGATAAAGGGGCTGACCGATTGATTTTAGAAGTGGTACCAGACTCAGGCGCAGGTGAACTTGAAGGTATTTCTGGTAAAATGGCAATTCGAATTGAATCGGGTATTCATCATTATGACTTTGAATACCAACTGACGGACTAACATGCAAAAAGTTGTAGAGTTTAAAAAGAAACGCTTTTTTGGCGGCATCGATATTGATGCATTAAATCAACGAGTGTTCGAATTAGGACAAGCAGGTTGGCAAGTGAAAACCATCACTACAGCAACAGGGGTTTATGGTCAGATAACATCCGTTTTATTGCTAATCGAGAATAACGAATAATGACACTAACTGAGTGGTTGAGTTTAGTTTTAATTTGCGTGATGGGAGCGATGTCGCCGGGGCCGAGTTTAGCTGTGGTTTTAAAGCACAGTTTACATGGCGGTATGAAGAATGGCATGTTAGCGGCGTTAAGCCATGGTATTGGGGTTGGCTTTTATGCGTGTGCCTCGTTACTTGGTTTAGGTGCGCTGATGACTCAGTTGCCAACGCTTTATCAAGTGCTGGTCTATGGCGGTGCAGCCTATCTCGCATATTTGGGTATTCGTATTTTGTTAGCTAAACCTAGCTCGCAAACATTGAATGTTGAGCAGACTAAGCCGAGTCCTCGTAGCGCATTGCAAGATGGCTTTGCTATTGCCTTTTTAAACCCAAAACTTGCGGTGTTCTTTTTAGCACTGTTTTCGCAATTTATTGATCCTGAAAAGCTGACTTTGCAAGTTGGTTTAATCATGTGTTTAACGGTATTTGTGCTTGATACGGGCTGGTATCTAGTTGTTGCACTGTTAACCGACATATCAAAAAAGCGTTTTGGTTTCACCAAGACAAATCCATGGCTCGAAAAATTGCTAGGGATAATCTTTATTGCTCTAGCTGTTCGCGTCGTTATTACTTTATAAATCCCTCTATATTGCGATTACATCACTAATAGAAAAGGGTTGTGATCGCTGCTCTCCCCAGCAAGCTCCTATTGCATACGTATTCATCACACAATATTTACCTTTTGGTTACACTTT
>Ga0049099_1000137_pt1 | contig 14402 bp, 9 predicted proteins | sample WorMetimpBELIZE1_FD_55035 | JGI IMG/M metagenome (GOLD analysis project Ga0049099, IMG submission 55035) | Marine gutless worms symbiont microbial communities from Max Planck institute for Marine Microbiology, Germany - Olavius imperfectus... | ecosystem: Host-associated > Annelida > Digestive...
TTATAAGAGGTCAGGTGAAATAAAAGTTGCTTAGCATGTTTTAGATGGCTCAATTTTGGTAATCGACCTGAAGAGTTTTTATAAGAGGTCATGTGAAATAAAAGTTGCTTAGTATGTTTTAGAAGGCTCAATTTTGGTAATCGACCTTAGACATTTTTATAAGAGAGCAAGGTAAATAAAACTGCTCTAGCAACCTCTGTCTCTCTTTTTTCCTTTATAGCCAGCGACGAACAGATTTTTGGTATTGCTGGTATGCTGACCCAAACTTCTCAGCCATAAACGTTTCTTCTGTCATAATTTGAAATCGATTCATATAGAGAATAAATACCGGCAGCATTATAAAACTCGCAATATTACCAAGATAAATTCCCCAACCGACCAGCATTAATAACATACCAACATACATTGGGTTACGGCTAAATTGATAAACACCACTTGTAACAAGGCTCGCCGACTTTTCTGGAATTCGAGGGTCAACAGTCGTACCTTGCTTACGAAATTGATAAACACCTAATAAAGCAAACACCACACCTAAAAATGCAATGAGTAGTGCTACAAAAGATGATNCGAAAAACGAGAAGCTAAAACTCGTAAACAACTCTGCTATGCCCCACATCATCAACGCAATGATCAGCAGTAGCGCGACTGGAGGAATTTTTAATTCTAACTGATTCACACAAGCTCCCCTACTTTCAATGCCTTACCACGACTGATTTGATGACACTGGGCTAAGAATAACTCGGCCGTTGCCATGGCATCAGTCAGGGCATGGTGCGAGCTGTAATGCGGTAAGTTGTAGCGTTTACGGCATTCGCTAAGTGTTAAATCATCGTGGCCAATTTCGTGGCCTTGCTGGTGCAGGCGTTTTTTTTCAATAACAAAGGTATCAAGAATTAAACGCGCTTTTGCATCTAANCCAAGCGTTCTGCAGGCCTGTTTTAAAAACCCCCAATCAAGTGCCGCGTTATGAAACACTAAAATGCACTCACCAAAATGCTGATGCAGCTTGCCAAGAATGCTTTCGAGGCTTTCACCTGTATCTATATCTTGTTTTGCAATACCGTGATAAATCGGACTTTGCTCTAAGCTTTGCACGTCTTTATTTATTAAGTGCTGCGCACCGCTGAGTTTAATGCATTGATCTTCTATCATCACCCACGCCACCGAGACAATTTCGTGCTGGCGAGGATCTAGGCCCGTTAATTCCATGTCTATCACTACGTAGCGTTCTTTATAGGCATCGGCTGCCAAGAGTTGCTTGCGCGCTAAATACCGACTTAACCAGCGTTTAACCATACCCTCTCCTATAAACTACCGCGAGCAAATTTAAATGCGGCGGCTTGCTGTGCCTGTTTAACCAAATAAAATGCTTCTTTTAATTGATGTCGCTCTAATGAATTCAACGCATTTGGGTTAATACAGTTGCTTGGCAATCCCTCTTCGTTAATTTGTGTGCCTAAACGCAGCTGGGTTAAAAAGCGCCAACAGTCTTTTAGGTTATATAAGTCATCTTTATTGAGTAGCGAAAATTTCATTAATGCATCAATACGCTCTTGCGTATTAGCACGCTGAATACCCGCTTTGAGGGAATATAAACGTACTATGTCGTTGATGATCACCACACCGCGTTTTTTTAAGTCGAGGTACTTATGCTGCTTTTCGTCTTTCTCTAATTTAAATTGATTAAACAAACCAATGGGCACTGGCGTATTTTTAATGTCGCTGGCCATAGCCGCATAGAATAAGTCATTTTTAGAAATGCGTTTTAGCTGCTCACAAAAGCGCGCATATAAGGTAGTGGAACCTTCAATAAAACGTAGGTCAAAAAATATCTTACAATTGAGCATCGCCTCTGGTGTAGGTGAGGTGATCCACTTATGAAACTTTTCTGTCCAAGCATTAATGCCCATACGGCACTGTGCATTGCTCGCCATAATATTGCCAGGGCAACGTTTTATACCGCACTCAATTAAATGCTCACAGACATACTCGCCCATGCGCTTAAAGTAATCGTGTTGTTCGTCTGTTAAATCATCAGGTAGCAACAGGCCATTATCTTGGTCAGAATGCAGTGTTTGTTCTTCTCGTGCTTGTGAACCAAAACAAATAAAACTAAAGCTGGTTGGTGCCGCGCCATTATCTTCTTGGAACAAACGAATTAACCGCGAAGTCAGTGCATCGGTTAAGCCACTTAATAATTTACCAATCAAGGAGATGTCATCAATATTGTTTGAAAAACCTTTTAATAAACCGGGTATCTCTTGCGAATAACGCTTTAAATCAACCACGCTGTGCGCTTTGTAAATTCGTCCAATCAATTGTACTGGGTCGCTTTTTTGCTGACGCAGTAAATCAGTACTGGTGAGCATACCAAGCGGTTTGTGATGTTCATCAAGCACAGGTAAATGGTGAATATTGTGCTTAAGCATTAAGTGTAGCGCCGAAAACACGCGGTTATTTTCAAAAATAAACTTGGGCTTACACGTCATGATGCTACTTACTGACTCTTGTGGGTCAACCTCATCGGCTAATACGCGGTTGCGTAAATCTCGGTCGGTCACGACTCCTACAAGACGCTCATGTTCAGTCAACATAATCGATGAAACACCCTGTTGTTTCATTTTTTTAGCGGCTTGACGAATACTTGCATCTGGCGCCAAGGTGACGGCCTTGCGATTCATCAACTCGCAAATTTTTTTCTCCGACCAACTGTCGTTTTGACTTTTATAATGAGACGACAATAAACGGTTTTTATGGGCACGAACAAAGTATTGCTCAAACACCTTATACTCACGGCGTAAGTAATCAAATGCCGCTTGGTTAAGCATGTAAACAATGCCTTCCTTTTGCACTGAAATGCTATTTTGAATTGCTTCGCCAGTTAACAGTGAAGGAAAACCAAAGTAATCGCCACTTGATAACTTAGTGATCACATCGCCTTTTGGGTCAACTAAATCATAATCGCCAGAGCGAATTAAAAATAATCTTAGATTATCCGAACTTAACCACTGATTTTGATTCTCACGGGTCAAATAAATAATATCGAGATGGTTTACAAAATACTCACTGGCAGCGCCATCAAGCTGATTAAATGGCGTTTGCTGCATCACAAATTGGGCGACTTCCTGTTGCTCGGTATTCATGGTCATTCTCGCTATANAATAGAGACAATATCTACACTACCCCTGTTTGAAATAAATAAAAAGCCCGACTTAAGTCGGGCTTTTAAACGTCAAGAGTGTGTTCTTATAAAATGGTTTTATTAGTGCGCGTGTGCTGCGCTCGAACCTTTAGGGTTACGGATACCTTCAACCATTTCTTGGATTTCAACTGGTGTTTCAGCCGTTAGTTTAAGTACGATAGCTGCAACTACAAAGTTAACAATCATACCAATAAGACCGATACCTTCAGGTGAAATACCAAATAACCAGTTTGCCGGTGTATTCAACTCAGGGCTTACGAACTTGAAGTAGATAATATAAGCCGCTGTGAATGTAATACCTGTCACCATACCCGCAATCGCACCTTCTTTATTCATCTTCTTAGAGAAGATACCCATAATGATGGCTGGGAAGAAGCTCGCCGCTGCTAAGCCGAAGGCGAAGGCAACAACCGAGGCCACGAACCCTGGCGGGTTAATACCAAAGTAAGCTGAAATCACAATCGCTATCATCGCAGCTAAGCGCGCTGCAAGTAGCTCTTGTTTGTCACTTATATCTGGTTTTAAGGTGCGTTTTAATAAGTCATGGGATACCGAGGTCGAGATCACCAATAGTAAGCCTGCTGTTGTTGATAGCGCTGCTGCGATACCACCTGCTGCGACTAATGCAATCACCCATGCTGGTAAGTCTGCAATCTCAGGGTTTGCAAGTACCATGATGTCGCGGTCAACTTTAACTTCGTTTGCGCTGTTTGGATCATCAATCTTACCTGCTGAGTAGAACATTTTGCCGTCACCATTTTTATCGTTAAAGGTGATTAGGCCTGTTCTTTCCCAGTTTTTAACCCAAGCTGGTGCTTCTGCGTACTCNGTACCGCTACCGTCTTTACCGTTAATTGTATCAATCATGTTTACACGAGCGAATGACGCTACAGCAGGTGCTGTTGTATAAACNACTGCAATGAAAACAAGTGTCCATGCAGCTGAGATACGCGTGTCTTTAACACGTGGAACAGTGAAGAAACGAACGATTACGTGCGGTAAACCTGCNGTACCAACCATTANCGCGCCTGTNATTGCGAATACATCAATCATGCTCTTCGAGCCTTCGGTGTACTGCGCAAAGCCAAGCTCGGTACTGAGNCCATCTAGTTTATCAAGTACAAACTGTCCTGAGCCATCGCTAAGGGTTGCACCGAAACCGGTTTGTGGGAAGAAGTGACCTGTCATCATCATTGAAATGAAGATTGCTGGAACAAGGTAAGCAAATACTAGTACACAGTACTGAGCTACTTGCGTATATGTAATCCCCTTCATACCGCCTAATACAGCGTAGAAGAATACAATCACCATACCAATGTAAACACCGGTCTCAATATCTACTTCTAAGAAGCGAGAGAAAACCACACCTACACCACGCATTTGACCNGCGATATATGTGAAACAGATAAAAATAGCACATAAAATTGCAACAACACGTGCAGCTTGTGAGTAATAACGGTCACCGATGAAATCAGGTACCGTGAACTTACCAAACTTACGTAGGTAAGGAGCTAAACAAAGTGCAAGTAGTACATAACCACCTGTCCAACCCATTAGATATACACCACCGTCATAACCCGCAAACGAGATAATACCCGCCATTGAGATAAACGATGCCGCACTCATCCAGTCAGCAGCGGTTGCCATACCATTTGCTAGCGGCGGTACACCGCCCCCTGCAACNTAGAATTCATTTGTNGACCCAGCACGAGCCCAGATTGCGATGCCGATATAAAGCGCGAAGCTTAAACCGACGATAATAAACGTGAGTGTTTGAACATCCATTGCTTAGCTCCTATTCGTCTACGCCGTATTTTTTATCTAACGTATTCATTTTGAAAACGTAAACAAAAATCAAAGCAACAAAGGTGTAAATAGCGCCTTGCTGGGAGAACCAGAAGCCGAGTTTAAACCCAAAGAAACGTATCTCGTTAAGTACGTCTACCAGTAAAATGCCGAAGCCAAATGACACGACAAACCAAATTGCTAATAATTTAAATAGCAGTGCGAGGTTTTCCGCCCAATAAGCTTTTGCTTGTTCTTCATCTTTAAAAGCCATTTTTTATCCCCTTATGCATTACAAGAAAGTAATGAGTGGTATTAGTTGTCATTAACTAAGTTAGCAAGGGTTCTGATTTATGGAATTGAGACCATAGTCGTAACAGTTAGTTTACGTTTACGTAAACTGCAAAACACCGTTTGTTAACGAATGGTAAAAAACAATATTTAACAACAACTTAACCTATAAAGATAAATTTGCGAAATAGCGAAAATAGTAAAAACGAATGATCTGCGACATTAGTCTAATAACAGCGCATAAAACAGTACTATCTTTTAAATATCAACAACTTGCTTTTTATTAATTTTTATTGCAAAAAATCTAGCCATCGAAATCGCGCATAATTCTGGTAAGGTAGTGTTATTACAATAATTACTGAATTTAAACATGACAGCTGCGCTTTTATTTGTTGCACTCGCCTATATTGGCGTGTTGTTTTGGTTGGCAAATTGGGGAGACAAAACCACTCCTCTTGCAAAAAGAATTAGTCACCACCCATTTGTCTATTCTTTTTCACTAGGGATTTACTGTACGTCTTGGACCTACTATGGTTCGGTTGGTACAGCAGCCACCAGCAGTTGGAACTACTTACCTATTTTAATTGGCCCTGCGCTGCTATTTTTCTTCGGCCAAGGGTTTTTACGTAAATTAGTACTGGTCAGTAAAAAGCAAAATATCACCACTATCGCCGACTTTATTTCTGCTCGCTATGGTAAACGGCAAACCACCGCGATTATGGTAACGATTATCGCTTTATTAGCGACTATTCCGTATATCGCACTGCAATTAAAAGCACTAAGTAGCAGCTTCTTACTGCTGCAAAACGACGATCGTATTTCGGGNTCTATGCTGGCCCTTTCAGCAACACTTATCATGGCAATGTTTGCGATATTCTTTGGTACTCGTAAGGTGGATGTAACCGAATATCGCTCGGGGCTGATGCTGGCTGTTGCCTTTGAATCGATGATTAAATTACTGGCTTTAGTGGCCGTTGCTGGGCTTGCTTTATACACATTATTTAATTTAACTACGGTGCAAACCGAGCAACTAAAGGGCTCTATTTGGCAGCACTGGCATAACTTCGACTTTTTTAGCTTTAACTTTATCGGTCAGTCATTAATGGCAGCTGCGGCGATTATCTGTTTACCAAGGCAGTTCCATGTAACTGTGGTCGATAACCAAGATAAACGCCATCTTTATACAGCCCGCTGGGCATTCCCCCTGTATTTGTTACTGACTGCTGCAATGATTTTCCCTATTGCAACAGCAGCTATACACCCAGGCATTGGTAGTGGCTTCTCTCCAGATAGCTTTGTATTAGCCCTACCGCTGATGCACGAAAACGCCTTTTTAACGACCTTTGTATTTATCGGGGGTCTATCAGCGGCTACAGCGATGATTGTTGTAGCCACACTTACACTCAGCACCATGATCTCAAACGATGTGGTATTGCCGCTAATGCTGCGTCGTAAGTTTAAACGTAACCTCATCACCAGCAGCTATAAATCACAAATTCTGTTAGTTAGACGATTCACAATTGCTGGCATTTTGATTTTGTCGTATTTCTACCAGCAATGGTTTGGTCATGGTAAAGCATTGGCTAGTATGGGTTTAGTCGCCTTTTCTTTAGTCTCGCAATTACTGCCTGCTATTGTGGGTGGTCTATATTGGCGAAAAGGCCATGCTTATGGGGTTTATGCGGGATTATTAGCAGGCTTCATTTGCTGGGTTTTATTCTTAATGCTACCTATTTTAGATGCAGGCAATACCTTAAACGCAGAGCTACAACAAACACTCATTACTCGTGGCACCCTCATTGCTTTATTTGCCAATATTGGCTGTTACATTAGTTTTTCGCTCGGTGCAGATGAGCGTTTAATTGATAAAATTCAGGCAGCTGCCTTTGTTAATCCTAAAGATCAAGCTGTGTTTGCTAGACGCTTGAATAAAAATGTGAAAGCCACCGTCTACGACTTTAAGGTTCTACTACAAACCTTCTTGGGCGTACAGCGCTCGCAACAAGTTTTAGCCCATTACTCCTTAACTCATAACTTAGATAATAATAACGCACACCCAGAACCTGAGTTTATTGCCTATTGTGAACGCGCCTTAACTGGTGTGCTTGGTGCCTCTTCAGCACAGGCGCTGATCCACACAGTTGCCTCTGGTAAACGCATGGCCTTTGAAGAAGTCGTTAACTTTTTTGATGAAACCACACAAGCTCTGCAATTTAACCAAAACCTATTATTCACCTCACTTGAAAACCTCAGCCATGGTATTTCTGTTGTTGATAAAGAGCTTAATTTAGTGGCATGGAATAAGCGCTACGCAGAAATGTTTGACTACCCAGAAAACTTTTTAGAGGTTGGTCAACCCATAGAGGAAGTGATCCGCTACAATGCCGAGCGCGGCGAGTGTGGTCCAGGTGAAGTTGAGCGCCATGTAGAAAAGCGCGTGCAGCATCTTAAAAACGGCACGCCCCACCACTTTATTCGCCACCGCCGTAATGGCCAAGTGTTCGAAATGATTGGTAACCCACTGCCAGATGGTGGCTTTGTAACAAGTTTCTCTGATGTTACCACGCATATCGAAACGCAAAATGCGCTTGAAGAAGTAAACATGGACCTTGAAAACCGTATTGAAGCGCGTACTCAAGAAATCCGTACTATCAATAAAGATTTACAAGCACAAATCGACAGCCGAGTACAAACTGAGCAAGCACTTACTTTAGCTAAAAAAGAGGCAGAACAAGCTAATGACAGTAAGACGCGATTTTTAGCCTTAGCAAGTCACGATATTTTACAACCGCTAAATGCGGCGCGTCTGTACCTTGCAGCCATTGATGATAAAACCCTTTCGAACAACAACTTAAATAACTTTGAAAAGCTTGGCGCAAGTTTAGATTCAACGGTGCATTTGATGTCTGCGCTGTTAGAAATTGCCAAGCTCGAGCAAGGGGCAATGACGCCAACTCCACGTCACTTTAGTATTGATGACATACTTGCCCCGCTTAAGAACGAATACGCCATTATGTCGAGCGAAAAAGGCTTAAAACTCACGGTGCGTTCAAAAGGAGTTATCGTTCACAGTGATATCACTTATTTACGACGAATTATTCAAAACTTGGTGTCAAATGCAGTTAAATACACTGATAGTGGCCGAGTTTTAATTGCTTGTCGCAAACGCAAACATCATTTACGTATTGAAGTATGGGACACAGGCCCCGGCATTACAGAAGTAGAGCAAGCGAAGATCTTTAATGACTTTTATCGTATTGAAGCCGGAGATAACAAAGGGGTGGGCCTTGGCTTAGGAGTTGTAAAACGAATGGCCGACTTACTCTCTTTACGATTAGATGTCAGTTCAAAGCCTGGCAAAGGTAGCCGCTTTAGTATTGAAGTACCTTATGGTGAAAGCCAATTTATTCAACAAAAAGAGGCACCTAAAAAAGGTGTTGAGAACCGCAGTGCAATGAATATTATTGCGGTGGATGANGACCCNGAAAACCTTAATGCCATGGCAAGCCTATTGCAAAAGTGGCAGGCCAATTACCAACTCTTTGATCAAGTTGAAACCGTGATGGCCTATGCCAAAGAGCACCGAGCGCCCGATGTGATCTTAATGGATTATCAGCTCGGTCATGATTGCGATGGCATCACGCTTATTAAAACCCTACGAGAAATTTGGCAAAGCCCAGTACCGGCNATTTTAATCACAGCGGTACGTGATGAAGCGCTAAAACAGCAAACCAAAGAAGAGCAAATTCATTACCTTAGTAAACCTGTTAAGCCCGCAAAACTCAAAGCACTGCTTAACCACAGTACTTAACAATAGTGCTTAACCAACGTTTTTAAAAACATAGATTTAAGGCAAAGCAGTAGGCTTTGCCTTAAATTTTTGGAACAACCAACTAAGCGCAACTAACGACAAGCCTAAGCCGATAAACGAAATAGCCCGCAATAATCCAGTTAAGTTTGCCATATCAATCAAGAACACTTTTAACACCACCAGCGCCAATAAGCCAAGGCCAAGCTTTTGTAATAACGTAATGGTTTTTAAATGCCCTATCACAACTACCATAGCTCCGATAATAAGCCAAACTAAAGAATAACTGTAAAGCTCGGCATCTGAGGTTGGCAAAGCAATATTTATAAACTCGCCTTGCCAGTTGTGGCGAATTTCCGCATTGATATATAAAACACTCATCACACCTGCAAGTGCTGTAAACAGCTTTTGTAAATAGTGCTGAGATTTCGTCAGTCGGCTTGCCCAAATTGCAATTAAAGCTGGTACTAACCAAAGTAATAGTAACCAGTTAATAATCGGCCAGCTGCCTATATTTATCGGTTCAAAAAACGGATTTACAGCGGTAAAGCTTTTCACTACTAGCAAACCGCTTAATGTTAATAACGCAAAACCAGCCATTTGATAGAGCTTAGCCAATTGCGCAGTAAAGCGTGAGCGCAGTAAGTAAACACAGCCCAAGATGCCCCAGTTACAGGTCAGTAAAATATGCTCATACACAGACAAATTCTCAAAGTCAGGATAGCGCCCTACTAACTGATAGCTCGTCTCTGTGGTAATAAATAAAGCAATGCAATGTAGGGCTGCACCCTCTAGCCACATTCGAACAGATTGCTGCTGCCAATGCCTTGCTGCCAAGTAAAATAAGCAAGCACATACAGGATAAACAACCAAACTCCAATGTACACCGAGCAGCAGCGCATCACTGTAATCCGCTGACCAAGGTGCAAAACTTAATCTAATGAGTAAAGCACCAACTAAACCTTTAAGCGGCCAAGTCAGTATGCTGAGTGACTGTTTATTCACATAAAAACTGATCAACAACACTTGCACAGCAAGCGCTAAGGTCAAGCTGCTGCCTTCAAGGAGCATGGTTAATGCCAAACTAATATTGGCATTACCGCCAAGCCAGTAACTAAATACTCGCATTGGATTTGTGCTATTGATGGATAACTTAAATAGCCAGGCAGACAGTGCCAGTAATACAAAGCACCAAACCGGGTATGCCGTCATCAAGGCATGGTCGGGAGTGATGAGATATAAGCAACTAATAATCACAAAACTTGAAAGTGATGCAAGTAACGTAAAGCCAAAGCGTTTAGGGTATTTACGACCAAATAAAAAACCATAGCCTGCAAACAGAGCAATAAAAAACAGCCCTGCTCCGTAGTTTTGCCTAAATACAAAAAGCTGCTCAGAATAATCAACAGTATTATTTTGCCCTGTCAGCAAACACACCACACTCACCACAGATATTATTAGCCAGTGATCCCATGCACTGTTTTTTAATACCAAAAACAACAGTAAAGCCACTAACAACAACATACTCAATTGCCAAGTAAGCAGTTGGTTACTACTCATGAGTAAAAGATAAAGTGGTACGACAACCGCTAATAACAAAGGGTTGTCGGGCAGTTGTTTCATTAGCGTTTTAAAGCGATGTGGGCGGTATTCAATTTGCTTAAAGCCCAGCCCAAGGCGTGGAATAGCAATTAACAATATGATGCTAAATAGAGCATAAAGATTAATAAACCAATGCAGGTTTTTAGATACTGTCAATGCAACTAAAATGTACCAACCTAAATGACCTGCCCATAACAGATACCACAGCCAATGACGTTTTACATAATGCGCTACCAGCGAAGCAGAAACACTAACAAAAGCAACATAGGTAAGCAGCGCTATAAAATCATTATTCCCAGTATTGACCCAAACCGGCACGCTGTAGGCGCCAATAATACCAATGACCGCAAGCACTGGACCAAAACGCAGCGCCATCCAGCTTGCAGCTACAGAGATTAAGGTTAAAACGCTAAATGCAGGTAATGCTTGGAGTAAGCCATAATGGCTGTAGGCCAGTAAAGTGAGCGCAAAACAACTGATAAAGCCGCCGCTAGCAAGCGCAGCGGGAATATAGTTACTAAACCCATCAAAGATAATACCTTTACGATGTAACACCTCAGCCGCAACAATTAAGCTCAGACCAAAAATAGCCCCAAGTGTGAGTCGCATAGTTTCGGATAATAAGCCTGCTTCCAGTGAATAGCGGGCTAAAAAGATACCACCAAAGGCAAGTGCAACCGCTCCTACCCAAGTTAGCCAATTGGCTTTGATTTGTGTAACGAGTTGGCTTACTAGCGGATTTAAAATGGCAGGCTTGGGTTTTGTTGGCTCTGGCTTTTTAGCGATAACCTCAATCGGCTTAATAATAGCTTTCGGCTTTGGTTCAAATTTTGCTGTGTCAGTCAGATCTTCGTTTGAATTTTCAAACGTGTTTGCAGTATTTGTTTGAGGGTTATTAACATATGTCGCGTTAAGTTTTACTCGAAGAGCAGCCACCTCTCGCTTTAAACTAGAGAGTTGAAAAAGGGCAATAATGCCAGCAATTGAGCCACCTACAACAACTAGTGCTAGTAAGACTAGTAACGCAATACCGCCGTCCATACTCTCTCCTTGTGTATACTTTAAACAAAAAAGCAAAAGCCTTAATTGTTTATACAATAAACACTTAGCAAGAGTAAATAAACAACGATATTGCGTTTTAACCAGTTAAGACTGTTCAGTCACCGTACGCTCTAAGGTCATTTTGTAACCTGAGTCAGTGGTTTCATCGTGTTCAATCACCAAGATATAATTACCTTCTTCGGTAAAATCCATATCGCTTTGTTGTAATAGCACAATCTGCTGGCCGTTATCTTCAAACACCACATAAGTTGTATAAACTTCGTTATCAACCACCTGCTCTTGTTGGTCGTATTGATCTAACCCTTCAACAACATTGCTAGTATCTTCAACCGTTTCGCCATTGAGGGTAAAGTACACATCGACTTCGTCTATCTCTTGCCCTGCATAGCTATCAATTAAGTTAACCACAGTAACTGCGTGGCTGTAGCTGCTTGGTGTTAGATTTTCTTCAATGGTCATCATACGAGGGCCGTAATCTTTGTCATTGTAGAAAAGACCAACCGCACTTTGCTCACGCTCTAATGTCATTAAGAAATTATCTACAATCGTGTCGCCAGCTTCATCTAACATGGCGACGCTGTAACTATTTGGCGACATGCTCATGTATTCAGAGTAACTATCGTTGCTAACAACTTCGGTGTTAGTCGCCGTTGTGCCTCGGGTTACTTTAAACTGGGTTTGCGTGTAATCATCAATGGTATTAATAAAACGCAGCTGACCTTGCGCGTCTTGGTGGTTTAGTTGTGTTACAGAGCTACTTGCCGTCACGACATCAAGCGTAATGCCATCTTCTTCTGTTGCATAACTTGGGCGGATCATCGCCATGTACGTTGCTTCATCATTAAAATACACGGTTGGTGATTCAAAAATCACATCTGTGCTGCCGCTAGCGGTAATATAAATAGTGTAATAACCTTCCTCAAGCGTCGCTAATTCTGGCTCAACGAGGTATTGCGAAGTCATTAATAACTCTGCGGTATCAAATACACCGTCGTCAGTGGCAACATATACATCGTAAAGATTGTCTTCGCCAACAATATTAAAAAAGCCGACATTGAATTCATCTTCATCGCTTGACGTCGGCACACTTAGCTCTGTAAAAATTGGTTCAGCAAAGTCACCATTCATTACTAATAACTGAGTTTGATCATTTTTTATATTGATAGTTTCTTCGTCAATCGTAATATAACTGTCGTTGGCATCAACATATTCAAAACTGAGATCATACTCCCCCGAACTGTAGTTATGACGAGTTGATACATCACCAAAGTCTGCCCCCGAGCGCTCAGTGTCATCAACAAATAAACGCGTGTATGGGCTGTTGTAAGAGCCATTGTACAGTTGCACATAGCCACTATTGCTACTGCTGCTGTCATCGCTTGAGCAGGCAGCTAGTACCGAAAGCAAACTTGAGGCAACAATTGTTTTAAGCAGAGTGCTTTTCATGGAATTTTTTCCTTATTGTTTGTAATACCCCATTCTGACTCGAATAAATCGAAAAAATTCTATGTTTTACAAACTATTACCTTCACTTACAGTTACTTACGATAAGGTTAAAAAGTGTAGAAAATGATGTAGAAAAGCACTTAATTAATCATAATTATGGACAGAAAATCACATTTATAGTGAAAGCAGCTTACTTTTACATGAAAAGTAAATAATGATTACATTTTAGGCGTTTATACAATCAAATCAGATAAATTATTAGATAGTTAAATTTGCGCTATGCAGCACAAAAAAATTAGCAAATAATGGTGTTCACACAAACGGGATTAGAATGAGGACTATGAACACGATTTTAACCACACAATGCGATGATGATGTTGGTCTAATTGCCAAGATCACTGGCCTTTGTCATCAGCATAATTTAAACATTACGCGTAATAACGAATTTGTAGATAAAGACGCTAAACGCTTTTTTATGCGTACAGAGTTAAGCGGTGTTATTGCTGAGGACTTTTTACCAAGGCTTGCTGAGCTACTTCCTGATGGCGCAGAGCTTGCCCTGCACAGCAGCGAAAAAACGAAAGTGGTATTGCTTGCCACTAAAGAAGCGCACTGCTTAGGTGGTGTATTACTTAAGCAGTTCGAAAAAGCCTTAAACATCGAAGTACTGGCTGTGATTGCCAACTACGCTGATTTAGCGCCATTGGCTGCAGGCTTTGGCGTGCCATTTCATGTGGTATCGCACGAAGGTTTAAGCCGTGCGGAGCATGATCAACAAGTCGGTGATTTAATTGCCAGCTATCAGCCTGATATTATCGGCCTTGCAAAATATATGCGTATTTTAAGCCCTGAATTTGTGGCGCGCTTTGAAGGTAAGATTATTAATATTCACCATTCATTTTTGCCTGCCTTTATTGGTGCAAAGCCTTACCATCAGGCNTTTGAACGCGGTGTAAAAATTATTGGTGCGACCGCCCATTTTGTTAATAATGAGCTTGATGAAGGGCCGATTATTTTACAAGATGTGACGCATGTCAGNCATGCGGATACCGCAGAGATGATGGCAAAAATGGGTAAAGATGTAGAGAAAACAGTATTCTGTAAAGCGCTGCAACTCGCATCTGAACATAAACTGTTTATCAATGGTAATCGAACCGTGGTGTTCGCTTAAGCAATAAAATGAAGAGGCTGAATGGCCTCTTTATT
>Ga0049099_1000147_pt1 | contig 13596 bp, 12 predicted proteins | sample WorMetimpBELIZE1_FD_55035 | JGI IMG/M metagenome (GOLD analysis project Ga0049099, IMG submission 55035) | Marine gutless worms symbiont microbial communities from Max Planck institute for Marine Microbiology, Germany - Olavius imperfectus... | ecosystem: Host-associated > Annelida > Digestive...
TGCAAAAGCACGTTCCAGGTGGCGTTAGCTGTGTGTTTGGCTGTGGTGGTGACAGAGACAAAGGCAAGCGCCCGATGATGGCAAAAGCAGCTGAAGGCAATGCAGACCGTATTATTGTCACCAGCGATAACCCAAGAAGTGAAGACCCTGACGCTATTATCGCTGATGTGGTTGCGGGGCTTAAGCAGCCTGAACGCGCACATTGTGAAGCAGACCGCGCGCAGGCTATTAGTTATGCCATTTCGCAAGCGAGTGCTGATGATGTCATCCTTATTGCGGGCAAAGGTCACGAAGATTATCAAATTATTGGCGACCAACGAATCGACTTCTGCGATCGTCAATATGTACAACAACAATTAAAAGAAAAATCGCAAGGGGCGCAGTTATGATCCCTATGGATTTTGATTGGCTAGCTAAAGTTCTAGCAACCGATTACCAAGGTGGTAATCAAACGGTAAAAAATATTAACACTGACACCCGTACTTTGTGTGACGGTGAAGTGTTTTTAGCGCTACAAGGGCCTAATTTTGATGGCCATAAATTTGTTGCGCAAGCAAAAGAAAAAGGCGCGATAGCTGCTATTGTAGCGCGCCCTGTTAATGTCGATATTGTGCAGTTTGTGGTTAGTGACACACGTATTGCGCTAGGTCACATCGGCGCAGCTGTGATGGCACAGGTTGCACCGAAAACAATTGCTATTACTGGTAGCGTGGGTAAAACGACCGTAAAAGAAATGTGTGCGGCGATTTTATCTGGTCATGGTGAAGTACTGGCAACAAAAGGCAACTTTAATAATGACATTGGCGTACCACTCACGTTATTACGCCTTGAACCACAACACCAATATGCGGTGATTGAGTTAGGTGCAAACCACATTGGTGAAATTGCTTACACCGTTGCAATGACGAAACCTGATGTTGCTGTGGTATGTAATGTTGCAGCTTCTCACTTAGAAGGCTTTGGCTCATTACAAGGTGTAGCAACGGCCAAAGGCGAAATCTATGATGGCTTAAAGCCTGATGGTGTTGCCGTAGTTAATTGCGACAGCGATTATGCCGATTTTTGGCTTGATAAATTAACTAATCGCAACGTAAAACGTTTTTCTACTAGCCAACAATTAGATTATTGGGCAGAAGATGTGGTGCTTGATGAACAAGCGCGCGCTTCTTTTGTGCTTTGCAATAAAGATAAAAAAGTACCTGTCACTCTGGCATTACCGGGCAAGCATAATATTGCTAATGCGTTAATAGCCACCGCCTTAACCACTGAGCTCGGTGTAAGTCTCGAAAGTGTCGCATCGGCGCTGGCAACCATGGGTGAAGTTAAAGGTCGTGTAAACGTCCTTAAAGTGTCAGACACATTGACGGTGATTGATGATACCTACAACGCGAATGTGCAATCGGTTAAAGCGGCAATTGATTTGTTAAGTGATATGCCGGGGCGTCGTATTTTTGCGTTAGGTGATATGGGCGAGCTTGGTGAAGAAGCGCGTTTTTATCATCAACAAGTCGGTGAATATGCACAGCAAAAAGGCATTGATGAACTTTATAGCCTAGGTGTATTAAGTAAATCAGCCAGTGATGTATTTGAAAAGCCAAACCGCCACTTCTCAAGCCGTGAACAATTATTACAACAATTACAAAGTGAACTTGCTCAATCGACGCAAAAAACCACAGTTGTTGTAAAAGGTTCGCGCAGTTCTCGTATGGAGCTTGTGGTCACAGATTTAGTAAATAGCCAGCAAAATGGCAATAATGGAGTATCGTCATGTTAGTTTGGCTGGCCGAGTATTTAACACAGTATTACAGTGGTTTTAATGTTTTTTCTTACCTAACGCTGCGCGCAATTTTAGGTATTTTAACAGCGCTACTTATCTCACTTTATTTTGGTCCTAAGCTAATTCGTGCATTGCAAAAAATGCAGATTGGTCAGGTGGTTCGTCACGATGGTCCAGAATCTCACCTATCTAAAAAAGGTACGCCAACTATGGGCGGCATTTTGATTTTAGGGGCGATTTTTACCAGCACATTACTGTGGGCAGACCTTTCAAATAAATATGTTTGGGCAACCTTATTTGTCGTGGGCTCGTTAGGTGTGGTTGGTTTTATTGATGACTACCGTAAAGTGATCCGCAAAGACCCTAAAGGGTTAATTGCTAAATGGAAATACTTTTGGCAATCAGTGATTGCGTTAGTGGTTGCCAGTGCACTTTATTTTACCTCGCAGCAAGGCAGCGAAACCTCGTTAGTTGTGCCGTTTTTTAAAGACGTGCTACCACAGCTAGGGTTGTTTTATATCGTGATGACTTACTTTGTAATTGTAGGTACGTCGAACGCGGTAAACCTGACAGATGGCCTTGATGGTTTAGCGATTGTGCCAACCATTTTAGTGGCGGCAGCACTTGCCATTATTGCTTATTTAACAGGTAACGTTAATTTCTCAAGCTACCTACATATTCCGCATTTACCGCTCGCCAGTGAGCTTGTGGTTGTGTGTACAGCAATTGTGGGAGCTGGACTTGGTTTCTTATGGTTTAACACCTACCCGGCACAGGTATTTATGGGTGATGTAGGTTCATTAGCACTTGGTGGTGCACTGGGTATTATTGCGGTGCTGGTTCGTCAAGAACTGGTACTTATCATCATGGGTGGTGTGTTTGTAATGGAAGCATTGTCGGTGATTTTACAAGTAGGCTCATACAAATTACGTGGTCAACGTATTTTTAGAATGGCGCCTATTCACCACCATTATGAATTAAAGGGGTGGCCTGAGCCGCGCGTAATTGTGCGCTTTTGGATTATTTCAATCGTGCTAGTGCTTGCTGGCCTTGCGACATTGAAGATCAGGTAAATGACAGTTATTAACGAGATTAAAAACAAACAAATTTCAGTGCTCGGACTCGGTGTAACCGGTCTGGGCATTGTGCGTTTTTTATTATCTCAGAATATTAAGCCAATTGTTGTTGATAGCCGCACAGCGCCGCCGGGTGCTGATTGGCTAAATGAGCATGCCAGTGAGCTAACGACTCACTTTGGTGATTTAGAACAGGCAGACTTAGCCAGCAATGACATTATTATTATCAGCCCAGGTTTAAGCCTTGCGACACCCGCTGTAGCAAAAGCGATTGATGCTGGTGTTGAAGTGATTGGTGACGTGGAGCTTTTTGCCCGTTTAACCGATAAACCAATTGTTGCGGTGACAGGTTCAAATGGTAAGTCGACAGTGGTCACATTGGCGTTTGAAGTACTGAAAGCGGCCGGTTATAAAGTTGGCCTTGGTGGTAACATTGGTACTGCGGTACTTGATTTACTATCGCAAGACTATGATGTGTATGTACTTGAGCTGTCGAGTTTTCAACTTGATACCACGCATAGCTTAAAAGCGAAAAGTGCCTGTGTGTTGAATGTGAGTGAAGACCACCTCGATCGTTATTCAAGTTATCAAGCATACATAGACTCTAAACAAAGTATTTATAATGGCTCAGAGCTTGCTGTAGTTAATGCCATTGATGTGGCAACACACACTGCAAAGCAACCCCAAGTAAGCTTTGCGCTCGCCAATGCAGATTTTGCCTTGGTTGAACATCAAGGCGAACAATACTTTGCAGCACACGGTAAACCAGTATTACCAGCAAGCTGCTTAAATGTTGTTGGTTCACACAATCAACAAAACGCTTTAGCGGTGATGGCATTACTGAGCCCGTTTGATATTGCTAAAGAGTATTACCAGCAAGCGTTTAGTGCTTTTACTGGGCTTGCACACCGTTGCCAGTTTGTCGCTGAAATTAATGAAGTAAAATACTTTAATGATCAAAGGCGACCAATGTAGGTGCAACTATCGCTGCGATTGAAAGCTTAGCTGATCAAGCAAAGCAATTGGTTGTGATTGCCGGTGGTGATGCAAAGGGGGCTGATTTAGATGCCTTAAAGCCATACTTAAACAATAAAGTGAAAGCGCTTATTTGTTTTGGTAAGGATGCTAAAGCTCTCGTAGCATTAACCGAAAAAGGCCACCTAACCACCAACATGCATGAAGCTGTGCAACTAGCAAAACAGTTAAGCAGCAGTGGCGATATCGTTTTATTAGCACCCGCATGTGCCAGCATTGATATGTACAACAATTACATGCAACGTGGTGATGATTTTGCGCAGTGCGTATTGGCGGAGGCAGTATGATTGCATTTGCTGACATCCGTGACGCATTAACACCAAAGCAATCGCCACAGCTTTATGATGTGCCGTTATTGTATTGCATGTTGATGTTGATTGGCGTTGGCTTTGTGATGGTAACCAGTGCCTCTATGCCAACAGCAGAGCGATTATTTGATAATCCGTATCACATTATTATTCGCCACGGCATGTTCTTAATTATGGGCTTTTTCTTATTTTGGATTGCCACAAACGTGCCTATGGATTGGTGGAAGCGCAGTAACGCCTATTTATTGTTGCTGGGTTTAGGTTTGCTGGTTTTAGTGCTGATTGTTGGCCGTGAAGTGAACGGTGCAAAGCGTTGGATACCTATTGGCCCTGTGGGCTTTCAGGTTGCTGAAGCCGCCAAGTTGTATTTCTTTAGCTATATTGCCGGTTACTTGGTACGTAAACGTGAAGAAGTACAAGAGAACTTAAAAGGTTTTTTCAAGCCATTAGCTGTATTTGGTGTGTATGCATTTTTGATTTTGATGCAACCAGACTTAGGGACCGTCGTTGTACTGTTTGTGACGACAGTTGGTTTGTTGTTTTTAGCGGGGGCTAAGTTATGGCAGTTTTTTGGCCTTATTTTAACGGGTATTGCTGCCGTGGTAGTGCTAATTATCGCTGAACCATACCGTATGGCCCGTGTCACTGGCTTTTTAGAGCCGTGGGAAGATCCATTCGGTAAAGGTTATCAGTTAGTGCAATCGCTAATGGCATACAGTCAAGGTGGTTGGTTTGGTCAAGGCTTAGGAAATAGCGTGCAAAAACTGCAATATCTTCCTGAAGCACATAATGACTTTATCTTTGCAGTGATTGGTGAAGAGCTTGGCTTTTTTGGCGTATTAAGTATTTTGATTGTGCTTGCTGTGTTTGTATTCAGAGCCCTGTTAATTGGTCAAAAAGCATTGAAATGCGGCAAAGAGTACGAAGGCTATTTTGCTTTTGCTATTGGTATCTGGTTTGCGTTTCAAACCATGGTAAATGTTGGCGCAAGTGCGGGTATTTTGCCAACCAAAGGTTTAACACTGCCGTTTGTTTCTTACGGTGGCTCTAGTTTATTAATTATGACCATAGCAACAGGTGTACTTTTGCGAATAGATTTTGAGACAAAAATGGCAACTAAGCAGGCAACCTCTCGAGGAGGTAAGCGATGAGTAAAAAATTACTTGTTGTTGCAGGCGGTACTGGTGGTCATATTTTCCCGGGTATTGCAGTTGCTGATTTTTTAAAGCAGCAAGGCTGGCAGGTTAGCTGGATTGGCACGCCTGACAGAATGGAAGCAACGGTAGTACCTAAGCACAACATTGAGATTGATTTTATCAATGTGAAAGGTGTGCGTGGCAATGGTATTAAACGTTTGGTCAAGGCACCATTTATGGTGATGAATGCCATTTTTCAAGCACGCAAAATTTTAAAAGCACAAAAGCCCGATGTTGTTTTAGCTATGGGTGGTTATGTGACTGGACCTACGGGCATTGCAGCAAAGAGCTTAGGTATTCCTTTGGTTATTCATGAGCAAAATGCTGTTGCAGGCATGAGTAATCGTTGGCTAGCAAAGTTTGCCAATAAAGTTTTAGCTGCTTTTCCATCGGCTTTTGCAAAAGAACAATGTGAAGTAGTCGGTAACCCAGTCAGAGCAAGTGTCGCTAATGTCACTGTAAAGCAAACAGCGACACCGATTAATGTGCTAGTAGTTGGCGGTTCACTCGGTGCGCAAGTTCTTAATGATACTTTACCAGCTGTATTCAGTGAACTTTCAGCGCTAACAACGCTTAATATATGGCACCAAACAGGTAAAAATAATGAACCGAATGTGACTGCCAGCTATCAACAGTTAGGGTTAACTGAAAATAGTAAAGTCGCTGAATTCATTGATGATATGGATAGCGCATATCAATGGGCTGATTTGGTAATTTGCCGTGCTGGTGCGTTAACGGTGAGTGAGATAGCTGCAGCCGGAAGAATGGCCTTATTTGTGCCTTTTCCACATGCTGTCGATGACCATCAAACTGCCAATGCAAAGTATTTAGTGACTGAGCAAGCTGCGTTAATTATGCAGCAAAGTGAGTTTAACCAAGCGGCGGTTGTTGAGTTATTAACGCCTTACTTAAATGCACCAGAAAAAATTTCAACAATGGCAAGTAAAGCAAAACAGCTTGCTATTTTAGATGCCACAGCCAATGTTGCAAAACGCTGTGAGCAACTAGCAGATAGAAGAGATTAGTAGTGAAAGAAAGCACGATGAAAGAAAACAACACCCGTCCTGCGATGCGTCGTATCGACACCATCCACTTTGTGGGTATTGGTGGTGCAGGCATGGGTGGTATTGCCGAAGTACTTGCTTTTGAAGGCTACCGCATCACAGGTTCAGACATTGCGCACAGTGCGATGACTGAGCGCTTAATACAAGTGGGTGCAGAAGTATTTATTGGTCATGATGAAAACAATGTAAAAGATGCCAGCGTTGTCGTGGTATCAAGTGCGATTAACGAGCAAAACCCTGAGATTAAAGCAGCAAAAGCGGCACGTATTCCAATTGTTCGCCGCGCCGAAATGTTGGCAGAATTAATGCGCTTTCGTCACGGTATTGCTGTAGCGGGCACTCATGGTAAAACAACAACAACCAGTTTAATAGCAAGTATTTATGCACAAGCGGGCCTTGATCCAACCTTTATTATTGGTGGCTTGTTAAACAGCGCTGGAAGTAATGCCAAGGTCGGTAAAAGCGACTTTTTAATTGCAGAAGCTGATGAGAGTGATGCGTCATTCTTACACTTACAGCCTATGGTGTCGGTGATCACGAATATTGAAGAAGATCACATGGATACATACGGCGGTAGCTTAGAAAAAATGAAAGACACGTATGTTGATTTCATTCATAACTTACCGTTTTATGGTTTAGCTGTNGTGTGTATTGATTCTGAGGTTGCAGCGGAGTTGATCCCTCGCTTTGGACGCCCTGTGATTACCTATGGTGAGTCGGCAGAAGCTGATTACCGCATGGTTGATTTTAGCCAAACAGCGAATACTTGTTCATTTAATGTTGTAAATAAGCAAGGTGAAAGCCTAGCCGTTACGCTTAATATGCCGGGTAAGCACAATGCGCTTAACGCGACAGCTGCGATTGCGGTGGCTAAAGATCAAAACATAGCTAACCATGCAATTTTAGAAGCGCTGACAAAATTTGAAGGCGTAGGCCGTCGTTTTCAGCATTATGGAAGCTTTGAGAATGAACGCGGTAATGTGATGTTAGTTGATGATTATGGTCATCACCCATCAGAAGTTGCAGCAACAATTGCGGCGGTTCGTGAAGGGTGGCCAGATAAACGTTTAGTGATGATTTATCAGCCGCACCGTTATAGTCGAACCCGTGATTTATACGAAGACTTTGTCAAAGTACTGGCTGATGTTGATCAGTTATTACTCCTTGATGTGTACTCAGCGGGTGAAGAGCCAATTGTGGGGGCCGACAGCAAGAGTTTATGTCGTAGTTTACGCCAGCGTGGTAAAGAACCATTACATATTGCCAACAGCTCCGAGCTTGCTGGTGTTCTTGCCAGTACACTGCAAGATAATGATTTAGTTTTAACACAAGGCGCTGGTAACATTGGCCAGTTAGTGAAAAAGTTAGCAGCAACCGAGTTGTCTATTGAACAACTAAAGCAGGTAAACGTATGAGCCAGTTAAGTGACAAATTTGGCAAAGTAGCGGTACTTTTTGGTGGCACATCTGCCGAACGAGAAGTCTCTCTTAAATCAGGCCAAGCTGTATTGAATGCTTTGCAAAGTGCTGGCGTTGATGCCATTGCTTTTGATCCGAAAGATCAGCCGCTATGGCAATTAAAAGAGCTAAACATTGAACGTGTGTTTATTGCTCTGCATGGTCGTGGTGGCGAAGATGGCACTATTCAAGGTGCACTTGAATTTATGGGTATCCCATATACTGGCAGTGACGTTTTAGGTTCTGCGCTTGCGATGGATAAAGTGCGTTGTAAGCACTTATTTAAAGCAATGGGGCTAAGCACAGCGCCTTACACTGTTGTTGATAGTCGCCATGAGTTTGATAGCCAAGCGATTATTAATGAATTTGGTAAAGTGATGGTAAAACCCTCACATGAAGGTTCAAGCATTGGTATGGCAGAAGCAAACAGCGCAGAGCAACTCGATGCGGCGCTTAACGCTGCATTTAAGTTTGATAGCCAAGTGCTTGTTGAGCAATGGATCACTGGCCGTGAATTTACTGTTGCTGTACTTGGGCAAGATGTTCAGCCTGTCATTGAGATGACGACGCCAAATGGCTTTTATGACTATCAAGCTAAGTATCAATCGAATACAACTCAGTATCATTGCCCTGCAGATATATCTGCGCAAGAAACTGAATTGTTGCAAGATATGGCATTAAAAGCATTTGATTTAGTGGGTGCAAGTGGTTGGGGGCGTGTTGATGCGATGCGTGATCAGCAAGGTAACTTTTACTTATTAGAAGTAAATACGGTACCAGGCATGACAGAAAAGTCTTTAGTGCCGATGGCAGCGAAAGCGAATGGTGCAAGCTTTGAGCAATTAGTTGTTCGCATTTTGGAGCAAACCCTTTAATATGCATCCTTTTTTAGAAAAAGCGCAACAATTAAAACAGCAACTAAATTGGTCGTTGATTTTTGGTGTGAGCTTTTTTCTAGTCGTGATTTTTGCATTAGTAAAAATCACGACAGGCGTCTCAGATTGGTTGGTAGAAAACAAAGACGCACAAATAAAGCATTTATCAGTACTTGGACAGCCCCAATATACTGATGAGAAAGCAATTATTGGTGCAATAAAAAAAGCCGACTTATCGAGTTTTTTTGAATTAGACGTAAAACATGTGCAACGCTTAGTACAAAGCTTGCCGTGGGTGGCAACGGCATCGGTCAGAAAGCAATGGCCAGATACCCTGCAAGTATATGTTGTTGAACATCAAGCTGTAGCTCATTGGAACAGTGATATGCTGTTAAACCAAGCTGGCGAAGTGTTCCAAGCAAGTAGTGATAAATTACCCACAAGCTTGCCACAATTATACGGCCCTGAAGGCAGTGAGATTGAGGCGTGGACAGCATTTAGTCAATTTCAAGAAATGCTCAAAGTGAATAACTTAGAGCTGACTAGTTTAGCGCTTTCTGAGCGCTTTTCGTGGCAGTTATGGCTTGATAACGGCATTCGCCTGAACTTAGGCCGCAAAGAAAAAGCAAAGCGTGTACAGCGTTTTATTGACGTGTATCCGCGCATGGAACAACGTGCAGATGCACAAATCGATGTTGTTGATTTACGGTATGATACCGGTCTTGCAGTGAGCTGGAAGCCAGTGCAAGAAGAACAATTAGAAAATAAGAGTAAGGCATGACCAAGTCAGCAGAAAGAAACCTAGTGATTGGATTAGACGTTGGCACATCGAAAGTTGTGGCCACCGTTGGTGAAATCACCGCAGATAACAAACTAAGCATTGTGGGTGTTGGCAGCCAAGTATCGCATGGTATGGATAAAGGCGGCGTTAACGACCTTAACCTTGTTTCTGAATCGATTCGTCGAGCTATAGATGAAGCTGAGCTAATGGCTGATTGCCGTATTAGCTCTGTTTATTTAGGGATTTCTGGAAAACATATCCAGTGCCAAAATGAAAGCGGTGTAGTGGCAATTAACAACACGGAAGTGACAGACGAAGATATTGAAAATGTCATCCACATTGCGCGTTCAGTGCCTATTTCGGCAGAACGAAAAATGCTCCATGCATTGCCACAAGAGTACAGCATCGATATGCAAGAAGGGATTAAAAACCCACTTGGCATGAGCGGTGTACGTATGGAAGCTCGCGCGCACATTATTACTTGCTCAAACGATATGGCAAAGAATATCGAGAAATGTGTTGAGCGTTGTGGCCTTGAAGTCGATCAGTTGATCTTCACGGCACTGGCATCATGTTACTCAGTACTTACAGATGACGAAAAAGAACTGGGTGTAGCCGTGTTAGATATTGGTGGCGGTACCATGGATATCACCATTTATATTAATGGTGCGCTTCGCCACTCAGCCGTTATTCCTGTAGCCGGTAACCAAGTGACTGGTGATATTGCAAAAATATTTAGAACGCCTATATCACATGCCGAGTCACTCAAAGTACAATATGCATGTGCGAGTAGCCATGGCAAGCAACGAAGACACTATTGAAGTACCGAGTGTGGGTGGCCGACCAGCGCGTATTATGTCGCGCCATACCTTAGCTGAGGTTGTTGAGCCACGTTTTAGAGAATTATTCGAGTTGGCGATGGAAGAAATCCGCCGCTCAGGTTTTGAAGACCAAATTGCTGCAGGTCTCGTCATTACTGGCGGAACAGCAAAAATGACGGGTGCAATGGAAGTGGCAGAAGACATTTTCCAAATGCCGGTCAGAATTGGCAAACCAATCGGGATTGTTGGTTTGACAGATTATGTAGATGATCCTTCGTACGCGACCGCGGTTGGTTTGTTACAATACGGCCGTACAATGCAATCGATGAATGCACAAAAGTCGAAAGCAGAAGGTGATAATAATTGGTGGAACCGTATTACTAAATGGTTCCAAGGTGAGTTTTAAGACTCAAGTCGGAGAGTAAACATGTTTGATATGATGGAACAGCACAGCGAAGAAGCTGTCATTAAAGTAATTGGCGTGGGCGGTGGCGGCGGTAACGCTGTTGAGCACATGGTAAAACAACAAATTGAAGGTGTACGTTTCATTGCTGCGAATACGGATGCACAAGCATTACGTAATTCATCTGCTGATGTAACAGTGCAGCTAGGTACACAAATCACCTCTGGTCTAGGTGCAGGTGCTAACCCTGAAGTGGGTCGTAACTCTGCTGAAGAAGACGCTGAGACTATCCGTGCCAGCTTAGAAGGTGCTGACATGGTATTTATCGCAGCAGGTATGGGCGGTGGTACAGGTACAGGTGCTGCGCCAGTGGTTGCTAAAATTGCTAAAGAGTTAGGCATTTTAACGGTTGCTGTTGTAACGCGCCCGTTTGACTTTGAAGGTAAAAAGCGTGCTGCAGCTGCTGAACAAGGCATTAATGAATTGTCAGAAACTGTAGACTCACTTATTACAATTCCGAACAATAAATTGCTTAAAGTTTTAGGCAAAGGCACTACACTATTAGATGCCTTCGCAAAAGCGAATGACGTGTTATTTGGTGCGGTACAAGGTATTGCAGAACTAATCACACGTTCTGGTCTAATCAACGTGGATTTCGCCGACGTACGTACAGTTATGTCAGCGATGGGTACTGCGATGATGGGCACAGCATCTGCGTCTGGCCCTGACCGTGCGCAAGAAGCTGCAGAAGCGGCTATCTCAAGCCCGCTACTTGAAGATGTCGATTTAACAGGCGCTAAAGGTATCCTAGTTAATATCACGGCAGGTATGGATATCGCGATTGAAGAATTTGAAATTGTTGGTAACCACGTTAAAGCACTTGCGTCAGAAAACGCAACAGTGGTTGTGGGTGCGGTAATTGACCCTGAAATGAGCGACGAGTTACGTGTAACGGTTGTTGCAACAGGTTTAGGCGGNGATCGTCGTCCACAGTTTGGNATTGTTGATAATGGCTTTAAGAAAGCATCAGGTTCTGATGTACAAAGCTCAATGAACCAAACAACTAGCAGCATGTATGTACCAAGCTTTGCAAGTCAAGGCAGCGGTGATGATGTAAGCATGTCATCTGCGTCTGAAAAGCAAGAGCCAGTACAACAAAGTACAACGAGCAGCTCAGTATCTAGCAGCACTGAGAGCAGCAAAAAGTCTGATAAATCAGAGGGTGGCGATTACTTCGACATTCCAGCTTTCCTAAGAAAGCAAGCTGACTAAGACAGTTTTTGTTGGTAATTTTGTTCGATAAATAAACAAATTGGCAGTTGAATGTATTTATGATACAATTCGCCGTCTAACTGTAACTATAAGTGAGCGAACCTATGATTAAACAGCGTACGATTGCAGAAGTAGTCAAAGCCATAGGAATTGGACTTCATAAAGGTGAGAAGGTCACTATTACTCTCCGACCTGCGAGCGCAAATACTGGGATAGTATTTCGTCGCGTAGACCTTGATCCGGTTGTTGATTTTGAAACAACACCAGAAGCCGTTGGTGATACGCAACTGTGTACCTGTTTGACAAACAAAGATGGTGTTCGTTTATCAACGACTGAGCACCTTATTGCGGCGGTAGCGGCAATGGGTATTGATAATCTAATTGTTGAATTAGACAGCTCAGAAGTACCAATCATGGATGGTAGTGCATTACCATTCATCTATTTGTTACAAAAAGGCGGCATTAAAGAAGTAAATGCAGCTAAGCGCTTTATTCGTATTAAAGAAAAAGTACGTATTGAAGAAGGCGATAAATGGGCTGAGATCGAACCATACGATGGTTTCCACATCGATTTTGAAATTGCGTTTGATCACCCAGCAATCAATGAAAGCCGCCAACGTATCGGTTTAGATATCACGGCACAAAGCTTCACTGAAGAAATCAGCCGCGCACGTACTTTCGGCTTTATGAAAGATATCGAGTATATGCACGCTAACAACCTAGCATTAGGTGGTAGCATGGATAACGCAGTTGTATTGGATGAGTTTAAAGTACTAAATCCAAACGGCTTACGTTATAGCGATGAGTTTGTTAAACACAAGATCTTAGACTGTGTGGGCGATATGTTTATGACTGGCCACAACATTCTAGGTAAAATCACGGCTTATAAATCAGGCCATGATTTAAACAATAAACTACTTCGTAAAATTATGGCGACTGAGTCAGCATGGGAATGGGCAACTTTCGATACCCCAGTGACTATGCCAGCACCAGGCTTAGAAGTAGCGACAGCTTAATCGCAAGCATATTACAGTTATAAAAAATGACGCTTTAAGCGTCATTTTTTTTGCCAAACTATTATCAAGAATTATAAGCCTAGAATAGCTTCAAGCTCGACCAACTGATTGATTTGATAAGTTGGTTTAATATCTTCAGGTAGCTCAACTCCTGGGTGTTGTAACCAACACGTGTCGATACCCACATTGTGACCACCTAAAATATCACTGGCAGCTGTATCGCCTACCATTAAAATCTGCTCTTTTGGTGGATTGCCCATTAATTGAAATGTATGTTGAAAAATCTCTGGGGCAGGTTTTGCTTTACCGACTAACTCTGAAATAACCAGCCAATCGAACATATCCTGTAAACCGGTGTGCTCTAGGCGTTTTTGTTGTAACTTAGCAAACCCATTGGTAATAATGCCTAGCTTGGCGTGTGGTTTTAACTTTGTAAGCAAGTCAACTGCACCAGGTAATGGCACACAAATAGAGGCCATAGCATCCAAGAAGCCATCGTTAAGCTCTTTTGCTGG
>Ga0049099_1000152_pt1 | contig 13407 bp, 12 predicted proteins | sample WorMetimpBELIZE1_FD_55035 | JGI IMG/M metagenome (GOLD analysis project Ga0049099, IMG submission 55035) | Marine gutless worms symbiont microbial communities from Max Planck institute for Marine Microbiology, Germany - Olavius imperfectus... | ecosystem: Host-associated > Annelida > Digestive...
TATGAACCAAGAGCCTGCAGATGCTTCGCCGAACTCGTTGCATCCGCTGGCTTTTGGTTCATTCTATCGGTTGAGTTTTTGCAGTAATAGCTGCCTTACTCTTTCTGGCCGTTAGTTCGTCGATATCCGCTAATATCCCTTGCGCAGGCTCAGCAACGTGGCTTGCTAAATCCACATCATCAGCAAACACATAATGATTAAAGAGTTGCTGCCATTTTTGTTTATGCTCGTTTGGCAAGTCTTTAATTGCCAGCATACTGTGCAGCATGGCATCAAATGGGTTTGCTAAATACTCTGGGGCTTGTCGCCACCAATAGTTCACCAACACATTAAACGGACTGGTTGCGCTAACCTGATGCCACCAAAGCGCTGGAATATAAATAGCGTCGCCAGGGCCAAGAGTTGCCGATTGCGTCTTTGCTATAGCCTCTTTAAAACGAGGAAAACGGTTGAAATCGGGGTTATTAAAATCAACCAAGCTAACCGCTTGCCCAGCGGGTGTAAATTCGAGTGGACCAACGTAAAGATTATTGACCTGATCAGTTGGCAACAGAGTAAACGTACGCTCACCNGCAGCAACACAAGCTAGGTTATCGGCGTTGTCATAGTGAGCCGCAATCTGACTATGATTTCCCACCCAGAGACTGGTTAAGCAGTTATAATCGGTCACTGTTAATGGGTTTTCAACACTAAAGCCCGGAGCGCAATACTCCACAGCAGTAGAGCCCATATACAGTGAATCACTGTCGGTTTGTGTGAGTGTAAGTGCTAATTTTTGCAGCACAGAAAGTAGGTTATCGGCGTGCTGTGAAAAATTAAGCCCCGAGAAATCAGCGTTATAAAAATAGCGCCCCTGATGAATTGCTTGGCTGCTAAAACTGCGTACTGGGGCGGTATTAGCAAGCCCTAAAAGATAGTCTAAGGCGTTTTTAGAACCTTGTTTAGCGGCAATGACTTGGGGCCAATTAGCGCAGAGATCTCTGATGACAAGTGGCTCAGTTAGCTTAGCTAAAAACGCTTTTAGATCAGTAATGCTTGAAGCCTGGCATTCTTTTATTGGCGCAGCCGCAAACATTATTGCTGAGCCCATTTTTTATTGAGCAAATGAGGAATGTGCTCCATTGATGCCAGCACCATATAAACGGCTTGTAGGTCACCTTGCTGTTGTAACTGCTTAAGTTGTTCAGCGGTTAAGCCATTGAGTACCTGTTGGTTAATAGTATAAAAGCCGCTCACTGTGACTTTTTCGCCATTTTTATCTGCATATTCAATACTGAAAGCTTCGAGTAAATTAACGCTAAGCAAACGCTCAAAAAACTGATTAATCGTTTGGTGTTCTTGATGTAACGCGTTAAGTACTTGAGCTATATGATTTAAGTATTCGCTATTTCCACCATGTTCAAGGAAAATGGCTTCGCCATCACGTGTGCTTATGCGTGGGCTGTCTAAGTCGATATGTACCACCAGTGATTGCTCAGGAATACCATTGTTATACTGAGTTTGTTGACCAATTAAAAATGGCTGGCGCTGCATACTTAGTGGTAAGTAACTCAGTTGTAATTCGCCTTGCTCGTTTAGCAGCAAGTTCTCACCATTTTCAAAACCAAATAAAGCGAGGGCTTCGAACTGACCTGTTTGCGGGTGCTTACGAAATACGATAGGTTGATTTGCTTGAACTTTAGCAAACTCACTAGGAAACACGGTAGTGCAGCTAATATTGTCGCCCCAGTTAGCACCGCGTGTGGTGATCACTTTTAGGTCTTTATGGCTGATGTTATCAAGTAAGACATGATTGGCCATTGGGCCTCCTAATACTGAGATTAAATAGGTTGTATACCAAATTGCTGAATATGATTTAACAGCTCGCGGTTAGTTGGTAGTTGTTGTAATCCGCGTTTGGCTTGTTGTTGGTTAGCACTAAAATGCTCAATAATAGCCGTTGGCATTGCAAGTACAGGAAATTGTGGCAATTGCTTCATTCCATAAAGTACATACTGGTAACTGGCTGCAGAGAAGACCTCTTGAGCGCGGTCAAAGTCGTTTAACCACGGACTTTGATATTGCCAAAGTGCTAAGTTTTCTTGAAGTTGCAGAGGAATTGAGTTTGCCTCTTTATGAGCTTGCCAATAAGGGCTTGTGCGCTTTGACAACACATAATGCAGCTTTAAAAACTCAATGATACGTTTCCAGCGATAATGGCACTGCTCATCAAAACGTTTTGCCAGTGTCGGCATTGCAGCACGATGTGTTGGGAAATTAGCAAGTAAGTTATTAAGGCCAAGCTCCACCATGACTAACGCTGAGGCTTCAAGTGGTTCAATAAAGCCTGCAGACATACCAATAGCTAAACAGTTTTTATACCAAAAACGGCGTCTATAGCCGGGCGTAAAACTAATTTCACGAAATATCAGTTCATTTTGCGCGGTGCCAGGCTGGGTTTTTGCAATGTACTGGCTAAGCGCTTGTTTCGCATCTTCGCTATTGGCAAAACGACTTGAGTACACCATACCTAGACCACGGCGGCTTTGTAAGCCGATATCCCAAATCCAACCGGCATCTTGCGCCGTGGCTTTGGTATAAGAAAGGANCTCTTGCTGCGGGTTTAAATAGGGCACCTGTACGGCAACGGCTCGATCGTTAAATAACACATCGTGTTGCTCNATTAGNTCTATCCCGTAATGTTGATGTAACAGCTTTGCGTGGGTGCCAGAGCAATCAATAAATAAATCACCCGCAATAGTGCCATGATCGCGNGTTTGCAATGAACTAATATAGCCATCTTCATCACTATTGATGCATTCAACATGACTGACGATATGCTCAACGTTTAGCTTGGTNGTGCAGTGNTGTTGTAGCAGCATGGCAAACTTACCNGCATCTAAATGATAGCCATAGTTTGCTTCACCTTGATAGGCACTATGTAAGTGGTTTTTCGGTGCTTTATGGTGATCGCATAAGTAGGTTTGGCTTGCCACCGCGTGGCTGAAACTCACGGCATCTTTGTTGGCAAACCAGTAAGGTGCAATATTTAATTGCTGATACGCTACAGGTAAGCTGAATGGGTGATAATAATGAGCATCGCCTTCATCGTCGCACCAGCCATCAAAACGTGAGCCTTGTTTAAAAGAAGCATCACAACGTTGAATAAATTCACTTTCGCTGATGCCGATGGTTTTTAAGGTTTGTCGCATGGTCGGCCAAGTACCTTCACCGACACCAATGGTGGCAATATCGGGCGACTCAATCAGGGTAATTTGTGCGTTGTGAGTTAAATGAGGCTGGGCAGCAATTAAACCTGCAGATAACCAACCTGCTGTACCACCACCTAAAATGACGACTTTTTTTACTTCATTCTTTTGCATGTTTAAGGCCATCTCAAATGCTATGTAGACAAACTAGCATAATTATGAAAAAAAAAGCCGCTGTTGAGCGGCTTTTTTGACAACAAAATGCTAGAACGAGTAGCGGAAGCCGATGTTGTAGCGCGCACCGTATTGGTTTGCACGTAACAGCTGCTCAGAGTAACGAACGTAAGTACGTTGCGTTTCATCTGTCAGGTTAAGGCCTTCAACAAACACAGTTAGGTTCTCGTTAACTGAATAGTTCACGTTGATATCCCACTGGCCATAAGACTCAGTAAAGATAGGTGAAGCATGTTGGTCAAAGCCTGTTAAGAACTCATCACGCCAGTTATAAGAAATACGAGCCGATAAACCATTTAAATCATAAATCGCAGAGAAGTTAGCTGAATCACTTAAACCCGGTAGGGCAAATTGATAGCCGATAGCATCTCGGTCTGCTTCAACATCACCAAATACGAAAGTCGCGTTAGCGGCAATACCAAAGCCAGAATCACCAAACATATGTTGCGCTGCTAGTTCCCAGCCCCATAGATTTGCTGTTTCAACGTTGTTATCACGCGATACGAAGAAGTTTGCTAGAGGATCTGTATCGTTACCAACGATAGGTGTGCCTTCTTCTGTGCCTTGGTTTTCGTTGATCTTATCGTGAATTGCTTGGTCAGATGGTTGCTCACCCGCTGCCGCTAAATCGTCACGCGCTTGTTCAGCACGATCACCGATGAATGGGTCTGTAATACCGTCAATCGTCTCTTCGGTTGTGATATTTACAAGGAAGTTATCAACTTGCTTACGATAGTAACCCGCAGACATATAGCTGCCTTCACCGTAGTAGTATTCAAGTGATAGGTCGATATTATCTGAAGTATAAGGTTTTAAGTTCGGGTTACCCACAGCCACTTTACGTTGACCCACTTTCGGGTTACCTAAGAATGACGTTGTTGAGCGAAGCGCGCCTACAGGAGGACGAGCAAGGCTGCGGCTGTAAGAGAAACGTGCAATAACGTCTTCAACTACTTCGATATTCATATCGATGCTAGGTAGAAACTCTTTGCTACTACCTTCACCGTTTGAGAATGAGCGTTCATCAGCGTAAATGTAAGACCATTCGTTACCGTTAACCCATTCCATTGCAACAGCAGGGCGCTCTAAGCTGTTTGCTGTAACATCTGTTGATTCGTAACGTAAACCCGCAGTGATGTTCACTGGCATACCGTTAAATTCTGTTTCGAAGTTAGCTTGTGCGTATACCGCCGTTGTTTCTTCGCTTACACGGTGGTCGTCATCGATTGGACCCGCTTGCACCATGCCGTTTACATCAGCAGGCCAGCTACATGCGCCAATACCGCCATCAGGGTGATCACAGTCAATGCTTTCGGCAATCGCGACAATCTCATCAAAATCAGCATCGTAGTAGTAATTTAATAACTTATCGCTACCACCACCAGAGAAGCCATCAAGTAAACCTGAGCTGTCGACACGAGTGAACATGCTGTCATCGTACCAATCCGCAGAGTTCAACCACCAACCAGCAGCAAGCTGACCTGAGTAGGCTGTTGTCGTACGGAAATCGATTTTAGTGTGTGATACACCAAAGTTAATGCTCGATAGAGCACCGCTGTCTTCGTTATACCACGTACCTTTTAACTGGTATTGGTCAAGATCGTTAGTGTTGGTATCTTTGTTCACACCGGCGAAAAGGGTTCCCATATCGCTCGGTAAAATTTCTGCTTGGCCATTGGTTAAGGTCATATCAATAAGCGGAATTTCGCCTTGGCTAAAGTCAGCCATTTTTTCGTCGATATTAACCGTTGGGTTTTCACACCATGAACATGATGTGTTACCAATGATCATAAACGCATCGTGGCCAATACCTACACCGGCACTTTCAGCCGATGAGTTATGCGCATCAAACTCAATGTTTAAATTGTCTGTTACTTGCCAATCAATGTTTAAACCAAGCGATTTATTTTCGTTGGTTGTTGCACCACGGTTTAAGTTTGTAGAGTAGTCACCACCAATTTCAGTTACCTGCGTGTAAGTACCTTTTTCATTGATAGTTGCTGCGCTGACGTTACCACCATTATTGAACCATACACCAAAGCTACGGCCATCTTTTTCAAACTCGAGTTTTGAGTAAGTGTAATCAACGGTTGCAGTAATGCGGTCATTCGGTGCGTATTGCAGCACAAGTTGACCATTGGTACGTTTGCGTGAATTGTCTGAAAACGCGTAACCTGCATTTTGCGGATACCAGGTTGCGCCATCTGCGCGCTGGTTGTTATCTGTCAGTGCTAAATCAGGAGACGATGAAATATCAACATTTGGGATCCAGTTATCAACTGCCATTGATTGTTCGCGGTTATCACGTTCTTGAACTGAGCCTGAAATTAAAATCCCGAATTTGTCATCGTTGAATGTGTTGCTGTAGATACCTGAAAGCTCAGGGGTTACATCATCACCTGTTTCGTTTGATGTGTCGTGAACTGCTTTTGCACCAATCGAAGCGTGCAAACCAGGATTAGAAAGTGGTTTAGCTGTAGTGATATTAACTGTTGCACCAATACCCCCGCTAGGGATATCAGAACGTGCTGTTTTATATACTTCAACACCGCTCACACTTTCTGTTGCGATGTCACCAAAATCAAATGAACGACCGCCAGTTGTTGGCATTTGGCGATTGTTAAGGGTTACTAAGTTAAATTCAGGGCCAAAACCACGAACCGTAATTTTGCTACCTTCACCATTACTACGGTCAATAGACACACCGGTAATACGTTGCAAAGATTCAGCTAGGTTGGTATCAGGGAATTTACCAATGTCTTCAGAGGTAATTGCATCAACAACCCCCGCAGATTGACGCTTGATATCCATTGACTTTACTAGGCTTCCGCGAATACCTGATACTTGTATTACTTCAATATCACTTGCTTTGTCGGGCTGTTCTTCGGCGACAGCTGAGTGAGGAACTAGCGCGCTTAAACCCATTGCCATAGACAGGCTAATAGCAAGCTGCTTTTTCTTGAAAAGTGTGTGGTTCATGCAAATCTCCAGATTTGGTTTTATTTTATGTTGTTGTCTATTTTTGTAAGCGCTTACATTTCTTTCCAAAAAAAATCGCCGAACCCGATTTTTAAAATGTAACCGCTTACATTAAGTTATTAGAAAGTAAAACAATCGTCAACATAAATAACGCTTATAGTGAAAGGTAATATCTATGTTTATGTTATTATGAGAATTATTCTACCAATGANTTTACTTATTTTAGGTACGAAATTGGCNTGTTAATGCTAAAAATAAAAAATTGAGTCTTTTACATTTGTTAAAANGAGAGGTATTTGCGTGCAATCAGTGAAATGGAATAAAGAAGTATTCACCCCAAGCAAAATTATTTGCGTAGGTCGTAATTATGCTGCGCATATTGCAGAGCTTAACAATGAAACACCAACAAATATGGTGCTGTTTGCAAAACCAAATAGCGCCATCACTGATTCTCTTAATAGCGAACACTTAGGTGAGGCTCTACATTACGAAACTGAGCTTTGCTTTTTAGTTAAAGATAAACAGCTGGCAGCGGTTGCGCTTGGGCTTGATTTAACCAAACGAGGCTTACAAAGCACACTTAAAGAAAAAGGCCTGCCTTGGGAGCGCGCAAAAGCATTTAATGGTTCAGCGCTTTTTACTGAATTTGTTGCGGTTAATGCCAGTTGTCATTATCAATTTAGTCTAAAGATTGATGGAATAGACACTCAACTAGGCGATACAAGGTTAATGCTGCATAACGCAGAGCAAATCTTAGCTGAAATTAGTGATTTTATGGACCTAGAAGATGGCGACATCATTATGACTGGCACGCCTGAAGGGGTAGGGAAGGTTGTCGCAAATTCGAGCTTTGCTGTAACACTTATGGATGATCAACAGGAGCTGTTATCTCATCAGTGGCAGGCTCTTTAAGCGGGTCTAAAATAGAGCGCTGATAATAAGTTGAAAACTCAGGAAAGCTTTGTTCGAGCCAAATTCGTTGGCTTTGCTGGTATTTTTCACTCGGCAGTACTTTGTTTTTCAGCGCCTCATTGATTTCTGCAAGTACTTTTTCGGCATAATTATTAGGCGCATTTGTTGAGCAACCAATGGCACCAAAAACCACATTTTGAGTTGGATTAGCAATGCTGAGCTTTTGAATATTCTGTTGGTTTTGTTGATTGTAATAATCAGCAACAAATGGGTAATCAATTGTGTAATCAATGTAGCCATGCTCTAACTGCGATAGTAGCGCTTGGTTTGCATGGCTGCCGGTGCCACTTAATGCAGCACTCTCATAAAGCTTAGTATTTTTAGCTATTGCGTCCAGTTTACTGCCAAATTTTCGCGCATCATTTTGGCCATAAATAAAATTGGCATCAGTCAATAATGAAATTAATGACACTGGATTACCGTGTTTTTGCTTAATCTTTAGCGCTCTTTCTTCAGTACTTAACACGCTAAAGGATGGATAAACTGCAGTTGGAATAGAGTAAGTGGCACGGTTAGTTTTTTTATCTCGATGGATCATGCACGCGTAACACGCTAAGTGGCCATCATCGAGATATTTGCTTAATCGCTTAGGTGGCAATAGTGACTTTTGATGCTTAAAATTTGGCATTGCNTCAATCAGTAAGTCGGTTATGTTGTTGCACAAGCCACCTAAAGGATATTGCTCAGATTTATCAACAAAGAAAGGTTTGTTATCTGTTTCGAGCCAAGTTATAGAAAGCCGCTCTGAAGCATAGGTTATAGGAACAAGCACTATCACCATTATCATGCATAATATATGTTTTACGTATTTACTCATTAACAACCAAAAAAGTTAAATGCTGTGAATTACCATACACTAAAGTATTGGTGAAGTTGTAGGAGAAAGGTAAAAATGATGAATAAGTATTAATAAGCCTATCATTTAATAGACTTATTAATATTGCAGGGAGATGCTCAAAAAGGCATTGGATAACGGTTAAATACGTCAGCGATTTTATCGTTAGCTTCATCGCTTAATTGCACAGAAAAAGCATCGATATTTTCTTTTAACTGCGCCATTGATGTTGCGCCTATGATTGTTGAGCTTACGCCATCCACTTGATTACACCAAGCCAATGCAAGTTGTGAAGGTGTTAAATTAAAGGCGTTAGCAATTTCAACATATTCAGCAATTGCAGCGCGTGATTGTGCTGTGTCTCTAAATAGGCCATTACGTTGCACTAGCGTCCAACGACTACCTTCAGGGCGAGCACCATTTAAGTACTTACCGCTTAGCATGCCGCCACCTAGCGGTGACCAAGGTAGGTAAGCAATATCTTCATGAATACATTGTTCAATTAAATACGGCCAATCTTTGGCGTGCAGGAGACTAAATTCGTTTTGAATAGAAACCATACGCGGAAGGTTATGCTGCTCACTTAAACGCAAGTACTGGCTAATGCCCCAAGGTGTATCGTCTGATAAACCACAGTGCTTAATTTTGCCAGCCTTGATACAGTCATTTAGACCTTCAAGAATATCTAACATACCCGCGATATTTTGTTCAGTGTCAGCTTCTGAGAAACATACTTTACCTGGCCACTGTTTACCAAAGTGCGGTGATGTACGGTTAGGCCAATGTAATTGGTATAAATCGATAACCTCAGTTTGCAAGCGTTTAAGAGATGCATCAACGGCTTCAACCACTGCTTGGCGAGTAATATCGCCTGCATCGCGTACCCAAGGTAAGCCGTTACCTGCTATTTTAGTGGCAATGACAAGATCATCGCGTTTGTCTTTATTACGCGCTAACCAATTACCGATGATCTCTTCTGTTTTACCGTAGGTGTCAGGAGAAGGTGGAACGGCATACATTTCGGCGGTATCAATAAAGTTAACGCCTTTATCTAATGCATAGGCGATTTGTTCATCGGCATCGGCTTGGTTGTTTTGCATACCCCATGTCATGCTACCTAAGCAGACACGAGATACATCAATACCACTTCGACCAAGTGGGCTATAAAGCATAATAGATCCTTGTTAATCGCTAGAATGGGCTTTAAGTGCAGTTAATAACTCATCATTTAACTGAGCTTTTTTACCCGTTTTAAAATTAAACATAACCACTTGTGATGAGCCAATGGTTGTTACTGCGTCTTGGCTTTCACTAAATACAGTGTAATGCATCATAAAGCGATCGTGTTCAATGTCACTAATCTTAACACCAACATGCACCGTATCAGGAAATGTTACTGGGCGTTTATAGCGAGCATTGTTCTCGCTGATCACCGGACCCACACCTGTTACTTGTAAATCTTTAAGAAAGCCTAGTTGAGTGAAAAAATCGATACGAGCTGTTTCGAAGTAGCGAAAGTACACCACATTATTAACGTGTTGTAGGGCATCCATTTCACCCCATGCGACATTTATTTTGGTTCTGATAGGGTGTTGTTCTATAAACGATTGCATAGTAAATCTTCATTGATTGTGAGAAAACTTAGGTTAGCAATATGATGCTTTTAGCTCAAGGAAATTAGAAATCTCAGTAAATCGTGCTAGATTTATAAGTTCACGCTTACGTAAAGTGTGAGTAAAATGAACACACATTAAAGGACCTTAATTATGCAGCAACTAACCTTGAGGGTGATAAAGTGGATTGCACTTTTCATCTTACTTGCTCTAGCTTTGCTCTGTTATAGCATGGGCACAATGTCAGGATTTATCGCTTTAATTGTCGTGGGCTTGTTATTCGAAGCCGCGTTTTGGTTATTTGGCGCACGGCTTATCAGTCGCAAAAAACCAAACCAACAAACAAGCCAAACCTCTTAGCTTGCACTCTCAGGAAGTTTAAATATAATAACTGTATATATAAACAGTTGTTGTGTTCCTGATGAAAAAATTCATTCACATCGATATGGACTGCTTTTATGCAGCTGTAGAGATGCGTGATAACCCCGCGCTTGCCAATGTGCCTCTGGCTATAGGTGGTAATAGTCGTCGCGGGGTGCTTTCAACAGCCAACTATATTGCCCGTAAATATGGTGTGCGCTCGGCCATGTCTAACTATCATGCCAAACAACTGTGCCCCGATCTGGTTATCGTGCCCGGACGAATGCAGGTTTATAAAGAAATCTCCACGCAAATTCGCGCCATTTTTGCAAAGTACACTGACCTTATTGAGCCGTTATCGTTAGATGAAGCCTACCTTGATGTAACCGACAGTACCGCATGCAAAGGCAGTGCAACACTCATGGCACAGCAAATCCGCCAAGAAATCTATGACACCACTGGGCTGACAGCCTCAGCGGGCGTTGCGCCAATAAAGTTTATTGCCAAAATAGCCAGCGATGAAAATAAGCCTAATGGTCAGTTTGTGGTATTACCCGATCAAGTTGATGACTTTTTGGCGAGTTTACCGCTTGGCAAAATTCCCGGCGTTGGCAAGGTGACCTTAGAAAAGCTGCAACTTAAAGGGCTTTACACAGGGGCTGATGTGCGTGCGAAAGGGGTTAATTGGATGCAGCAGCACATTGGTAATTTTGGCGTCTCTTTATATCAAAAGTGTGCAGGCGAGTACGTTGGCAAAGTGTCAACTGAGCGAGTACGAAAGTCACTCAGTGTTGAGCACACCTATGAATACAACAAAAATAATTTAGACGAGTGTTTAAGCCAGTTACCCCGTTTGATGGATGAATTAACCCGCCGTCTTGATAAACAACAATTAAACAACCGCATCAATAAATTATCGGTAAAAGTAAAATTTGCCAATTTTGTCGTGACCAGTGCCGATCAAAGCCACCATCAATTAGACGAACGCATTTTTGCTGAGTTAATGAGCAAAGCCTATGAGCGAGGTAATAACCAGCCAGTACGCCTGTTAGGGATAGGTGTCGGAATAAAGAGTCAGGCTCACGAGCATTTTCAGCTGAGTATATTAGACTAAAGGTTAACACCTTGGTGCTTGAAAGTTTGTTAGTGTCTAGTTGGGGTGCTAGGCCTGCCTAGTTCAACACCTTAGACAACATTATAACTTAATAAGAGAGATGACTATGCAATCGGTCGTAATCGTGCTGCTCGGAATAGTCGGTATGTTGTTCGGATGGTTCTTTTATTCGAAATTCATCGCCGAAAAAATATTTAAAATGGATGATAATTTTGTCACGCCAGCTCATGAACTTGAGGATGGTGTGGATTATGTGCCAACTAACAAAGTTGTGTTATGGGGCCACCATTTCACCTCTGTTGCAGGTGCTGCGCCAATTGTTGGCCCTGCTATTGCCGTATATTGGGGCTGGGTGCCTGCGGTACTTTGGGTAGTATTTGGTACTATCTTTTTTGCTGGTGTTCACGACATGGGCGCTCTATGGGCCAGTGCGCGTAACAAAGGCAAATCAATGGGCGCTTTATCTGAAAGCGTAATTGGTAAACGCACCCGTGCATTATTTATGATTGTGGTGTTCTTAGTGCTGCTGATGGTGAATGCCGTTTTTGGTGTGGTTATTGCCAAGTCATTTGTATCGCAACCTAACGCGGTATTCCCCGCTTGGTCAGCGATTGTAGTGGCCTTAGTTATTGGTCAGTTACTACGCCGTAAAGTGTCGTTAATTCCGCTTTGTTTAGTTGGTGTGGGAATTCTGTATTACACCATTTACCTTGGTAGTGGTATGCCAATTTCATTACCTGATGAAATGTTTGGTCTAAGTGCGAATGCGAACTGGATCATTATCTTATTTATTTATGCAGCCATTGCTTCATTATTGCCTGTGTGGATGCTGTTACAGCCTCGTGACTTTATCAACGGTATGCAGTTATTGGTTGGCTTAGTGCTTCTTTACGGTGCGGTGTTTGTATCAATGCCAGATATCACAGCGCCTGCGTTTAATACGCAAACGGCGGTAGATACACCAAGTATTATTCCATTGCTATTTGTGACCATAGCTTGTGGTGCGGTATCGGGTTTCCACGGTATTGTGTCTTCAGGTACCAGTTCTAAGCAGCTGAACAAAGAAACCGATGGCCGCTTTGTGGGTTACTTAGGTGCAGTAGGCGAAGGTATGCTTGCGCTTATTACACTCGTTGCAGTTAGTGGTGTTGCACTTGCTGTATCACCTGAAGAATGGCATGAAATTTATAGTCACTTAGGTGCAGGTAGTGTCAGCGCCTTTATTAATGGTGGCGCTAACTTAATTGAAAGTGGTTGGGGTATCTCGCAAGAGGTGGCTTCAACCTTACTTGCCGTAATGGTGGTCTTGTTTGCGGGGACTACCATGGACTCTGGCGTACGCCTGCAGCGTTATATCATTCAAGAGTGGGGTGATATTTATAATATCAGCATCATTCGTAATGGTATTGTAGCTACACTCATAGCAGTACTAAGCTGTTTACTGCTTGCCTTTTGGTGCTGGTGGCGCTGACGGTAGCGGCGGTATGATCATTTGGCCGTTATTCGGTTCGACTAACCAAATCTTAGCAAGCTTAACCTTACTGGTTATCTCGGTAATGCTAATTAAAGCGAATCGCCCAGCTAAATACACGCTTATACCAATGAGTTTTGTATTAGTTATGGCGTTCTTTGCTGGGGTTATTAAACTGGGCGAGTACTACCAACAAGGTAACTGGTTACTGGTGACGCTTGATTTGTTAGTACTGGTTGTGAGCGTACTGGTTATGCTTGAAGCTTGGTCTGTGATTGTTAAGCATCGTAAAGACTCAGCAGACATTACAGAGCAGTAAACTTAGCTTGCCAGCCTTATAGTAAGCTATCTTACTTGGCTGGCAATAGCGCCCTAAATCAATGATAATAAGGTCCTATGTTTTTAACAGCAGGACCTTTTTTATGGCATACCCTCATGCAGTTGCAGCCCCTCAACTAGCGGATGCAAATCACGATGCATTGATTATTATCGGTGATGATTTTTCTTCTTTAGCAGACGCAAGCTTAAGTCAAGCTATTAGCGTTCAACAAGCTGTAGACGCACGTATTGGCAAACAAGTGACATTACTTGTAATTGACTCTAAACGCGTTATTTTAGCGCCTACAGGCCCTCTAAACCGT
>Ga0049099_1000155_pt1 | contig 13183 bp, 10 predicted proteins | sample WorMetimpBELIZE1_FD_55035 | JGI IMG/M metagenome (GOLD analysis project Ga0049099, IMG submission 55035) | Marine gutless worms symbiont microbial communities from Max Planck institute for Marine Microbiology, Germany - Olavius imperfectus... | ecosystem: Host-associated > Annelida > Digestive...
AAATTTTGACCGTTTTATGCTATCGAAATTTATAAAGCTTGCTTTGCATCCAACCACATATCGCATTTTTATTACTGTTTGACGACTTGAAGAAAGATAGAATGAACCTTATATGGAAATGAAAGTCTGTTTTGTGTCATTGTGACGGGCTAGAGCTATCTAAATTAATATGTAATTTACTTTTTAGCTAAGCGATCACTTTATAAGATATTTAATAAATCTATCGTTCAAATGACACTTCCTGATAACGAGAACTCAAACGGAAATTTTGCATTATGGCAGCAGCGCAATTTCAACAGTTACACGCTTATTTAGACCAACAGATTATCGGTCAGCATGCGTTAACCAAAAGCCTTCTAATCGCTCTTTTGGCCGACGGCCACCTTCTGGTAGAAGGTCCTCCAGGGCTTGCAAAAACACGCGCAATCAATGCACTTGCTAATGGTATTGACGGCGACTTTCATCGCGTACAATTTACCCCAGACCTTTTGCCTGCCGACTTAACCGGTACAGACATATACCGTCCCGAAACCGGTGAGTTTGTTTTTCAAAAAGGGCCGCTTTTTCATAACCTAGTGCTAGCCGACGAAATCAACCGCGCACCAGCAAAAGTGCAATCGGCTTTGCTTGAGGCCATGGCGGAACGTCAAATTACGGTAGGCAGTAAAACCTACCCTCTTCCTCCGCTATTTTTAGTAATGGCAACGCAAAACCCGCTAGAACAGGAAGGAACTTATCCACTACCTGAAGCACAGCTAGACCGATTCTTAATGCACGTGGACATCGATTATCCTGGCGCCGAGACAGAATTAGAGATATTGCGTTTAACGCGAGGTGAAGCCCTCTCAGAACCGCCTGTTACGCCACCAACGCTAACTCAAGACGATATTTTTACGTCGCGTAAAGAAGCGTTGTCTTTGTATATGGCGCCTGAGTTAGAACAGTATTTAGTTCAATTGATTATGGCCACACGTCAGCCTGCAAATTTTGACGCGGAATTAGGCCAGTGGATAGCGATGGGAACAAGCCCTCGAGCAACCATCAGTCTAGATCGCTGTGCACGCGCTCACGCATGGCTTAGCGGCAGAGACTTTGTTGGTCCTGATGATATTCAAGCTGTGGTTCACAACGTGCTTCGCCACCGTATTATTCTGTCATATCAAGCCGAGGCTGAAGGCGTAACGATTAACGACGTACTTGATAAGATTGTTGCAACTGTCGCAGTCCCTTAAGCTATGGTGAATGTACAAGCGCAGCTAAACAAGCTGCAAAGTAATGGCGTCTCGTTGTCTACAGCAGAATTATTACGCTACCAGCAGTTAGCTAAGCTGTTTAGTTTGGCGCCTAAACGTATGCCACAAGCTAAACTTGCTGGAAGTTATCTCACCAAGCACAAAGGCCGAGGCATGGAGTTTGATGAGGCCCGGCATTATCAGCCCGGTGATGATATTCGCGCTATTGATTGGCGCGTTACTGCGCGCACGGGTAAAACTCACACTAAAGTGTATCGGGAAGAGCGAGAGCGCCCGGTTTTTCTATTCTGTGACTACCTACCTTCAATGGCATTTGGCACGCAGCTGCTTACTAAAGCGGTGCAAGCCGCGCATGTATCTTCATTAATAAGCTGGTCTGCTGCCGCTCGTGGCGATAAAGTTGGCGCACTGGTATTTAATCAGCAACAGCACAAAGAAATTAAACCACTAACTCGCAAAAAGGCCGTGTTGCACGTGTGTCATGAACTTATGGCATTGCACGAACAGAGCGCGCAATCTGAGCCGGACAAAGACAAAGACGAACAAGCTTTTGCCGATGCGTGTGCTAGGGCAAGACGACTAGCAAGGCCGGGGAGCCTGGTTTATCTCGTGTCAGACTTTCAGCATTTAAGTACCCAAGCTATTCAACACTTGAGTCACTTAACACGACACTGTGAAGTAAGGGCTATCGTAATTAACGATCCAATAGAAAACGCCTTGCCACAAACCAGTTCATTACAAACCGTCAGCGTTTCTGATGGCCGAAATCAACAACGCTGGGTGTTAGGCGACAATACCGAGCAACAGCAATATCAAAAATGGCGCAGTGAACACAACAGCGCGATTTATAGCACCTTGCGCAAAAACAATATCGCTCGATTCAGTGTTTCAGCGGGTCTTCCCCTAGACGAACAGCTTCAAAGTATGCAACAAGAACAAAGGTTGGAGCTTAATTAATGCAGAGCAGTATTCTTTCAACCCATTTTTTATCAAGCTTTTTATCTCGTTACACAAAATCAGCTGCTCAATCGATGCCGCCGGCAAATCAAATGCCAGTGCCCCCTCAGCAGCAAGACCCACTTGCTCAACTGCGCGATATACACGTACCTACAGAGGTCAACATTTGGCCATTAGATTGGGGTTGGTGGGTCGCAATCGCAGTATTTTTACTTGCCCTATTTTGCCTATATAAAGCGATCACTGCTCACATACGTCACAATAAGGCACGTAAGCAAGCTTTAGCCTTACTTGAATCGATTTCAGCACAACAAAGCAATTGGCCCGTGGCGTTAAACTCAATTCTAAAACGCACGGCGATGAGCTATTACCCAACTCAGCAAGTAGCTGGGTTATACGGTAAACAGTGGCAAGCGTTCTTAACCTCTGCCTTGAAAAGTAGTGATAGCAAACTTGAAAGTGATTTAGGTTTGTTAGTAAGCAATGTTTATCAAGCCACCCCCACCCCTAGTGATTTTGAAACCTGCAAGGGGGCAGTAAAAAACTGGCTTTTAAAAGCCAAACTGCCAAAAAACAAGGGGGCTTACGGCGGTGTGAATGATGGCGGTCTAAACAATGGTAGCGCTCATGATAAGCAAACCAAGGAGCCGCATCATGCTTAATTTTGCTTGGTGGTGGGTCTTTTTCGTACTCCCCTTGCCTATTATCGTACGCCTGCTTTCTAAAAAAGCACAAGACATGCCCATGGCTGCATTGCGGGTTCCTAGTTTGCGACCTGGCGATGTGTCAGAGCAAACTCAGTTGAAACAAACCAAAATACCGCTGTTGATAAGTAGCTTGATATGGCTGCTGCTAGTGACGGCTGCCGCGCGCCCTCAATGGTTAGGAGAGCCTGTCAGCATACCGAATGAAGGTCGAGAAATGATGTTAGCGGTGGATTTATCTGGCAGTATGAAGATAGATGACATGCAGCTTAATGGCCGACAAGTTAACCGTTTAACCATGACTAAGTCGGTGGTTTATGACTTTATTCAGCGTCGCGTTGGCGACAGAATTGGCCTTATCTTATTTGCCGATACCGCGTACGTTCAAGCGCCGCTTACCTATGACAGAGATACCGTTTCCACACTTCTGAGTGAAGCTGTCATTGGGTTGGTTGGCGAACAGACGGCTATTGGCGATGCGATAGGTTTAGCGGTGAAGCGCTTTGACGAACGGGAAGAGTCTAATAACGTTTTAATTCTTCTTACCGATGGGCAAAATACTGCAGGGAATATTACACCCGAGCAGGCGAAAGAGTTGGCAATTAGTAAGGGTGTGAAGGTTTACACTATAGGTGTGGGCGCAGATAAAATGCTGATCCAGAGCTTTTTCGGCAGCCGACAAATAAACCCATCGCAAGAACTTGATGAAGGCATGTTAACCGACATTGCAACTAGCACTGGCGGCCAATATTTTAGGGCTCGAAACGCCCAGGAACTTCAAGCTATTTATCAACAACTTGATGCGCTTGAGCCTATTGAAGGTGAAACGCGTAAGATGCGTCCATTGAGCGCACTGTTTTACTATCCCCTTGGTGCGGCAATATTACTGTCAGCACTATGGGCATTCTTGACGGTTCTTTTATCAACATTTCGTTGGTTCGCACAAAGACGAATTAACTCGTCCCAGCCACACCCGAACTCAGCTGATTCTATACAAGCAGCTCAAACAAACAGGGAGACGAAGTAATGGAATTCGACTTCTTAAACCAATTTCATTTTTTACGCCCCGAATGGTTTATCGCGCTCGTTCCCCTGATGCTGCTTGTGTTTTTAATTAGAAAAACCACGGCTAAGCAATCTGGCTGGCAATCTGTGATCCCTTCTCATCTATATCAATATATGGTGATTGGAAAAACCGAAATGGGCGCAAAACCTCCAATGTGGATGCTTGCTTTTGTGTGGATTATGAGTGTGATAGCACTCGCTGGCCCAACGTGGGAGCGCCTGCCGCAGCCGGTTTACCAGTTGAAAATGGGACACGTTATAGTCATAGATATGTCGCTTTCAATGCGCGCTACCGATATGACGCCAGACAGGCTAACTCGCGCTAAATATAAAGCGATAGACCTAGTCAACGCTATTGGTGAAGGAGAAATGGGCTTGGTTGCTTACGCTGGCGATGCGTTTGTCATTAGCCCCTTAACCGAAGACGCAGGAAATATCACAACCCTNATCCCAAGNCTNTCACCGGAAATTATGCCCGTGCCGGGCAGCGACCCACTCCTAGGCATAGAGAGTGCGTCNGAGCTTCTCACGAATGCCGGATATAACTCAGGCATGATCTACTGGATTACTGANGGTATAGAGTTAGAACAACAACAAGAGCTTCAAGAGTATGTGGCCTCTATTCCTTTTACAGTNAATGCACTTACCGTTGGGACATCTGAAGGCGCGCCTATTCGCCAGCAAAGCGGCGAGCTTTTAAANNACTTCACNGGCAGCATCGTTATACCCAAGTTAAANGAAGGCGCAGTGAAAGGCGTGGTTAAAACGAGCGGCGGACGCTTTGAATCCTTTACATCAAACGACNCCGACATTGATGCCCTCGCCTCGGTATCTCTNCTNGATAAAAGCGACAGCGAAGAGAACGAAGAAGAGAGTAATTTNCAAGGAGACCAGTGGAAAGAAGTTGGCCCTTACTTGCTGCTTATACTTCTNCCGTTTGCCGCCTTTGCATTCAAACGCGGGTTAGTTTTCATCGTGTTAGTGGGTTTACTTAGCCCCTCTATGATTAAAAACGCCCATGCTTTGCAACGTGCCCAACCCTCAGAAATTGCTGGAACGTCACAAGACATAGACGCACCGGAAAGCGCAAAGGAGATGGCAAATAAACCCGATTCACTTTCATGGTGGCAAACGCCATTTATGAATGACAACCAAGAAGCATTGAACAGCTACCAAAGAGGTAAATACAAAGACGCCGTTAACAAGTTTAATGATGAAGCGTGGAAAGCATCATCACTTTATAAATCAGGTGACTACGAAGGTGCGTTAAATGCCTTCAAAAGCATTCCTGGTCCCGAGAGCCTTTACAATCAAGGCAATGCACTGGCAAAACTCGGTAAGCTTGAAGACGCTATTAATAAATATGATCAGGCGTTAAGCGAAGCCCCCGATTTTGACGATGCAAGAACCAACAAAAAGATTGTCGAGGATTTGCTGAAACAGCAGCAACAGGATCAAAACCAGAACGAAAATGGCGATGATGGCGAACAGAGTGACTCGCAGGATAATGGCCAAGATAGCTCTGATAACTCTGATAACCCTAATAGCAAACAGCAATCAGGGGACCAGAACAATCAGGAAGGTTCAAATGAGCAGAATGGTCAGCAAGACGATAATGAGGGTCAACAGTCTGACCAAAGCCAAGCTAACGATAAACAGCAAAGTGGCGGAGATAACTCACAACAGCCTGATGATTCCGAGATGAACAGTCAGAACGAGTCATCAGACTCTCAGCAGCAAAATGCAGAACAAGAGCAGTCTGACCAAGGTGATGGTGCACAGCAAGACAGCGCGCAAGCACAAAAAGACGAACAACAAGCAGAGCAGGAAGCACAGGCAATGCAAGGTCAAGAAACCGAGCTTACCGACGCAGAAAAAGAAGAGCTGCAGCGAATGGAGAGTTTAATGCGCCGCGTGCCAGACGACCCTGCATTCCTACTAAAACGAAAAATGCAATTAGAAGCACAAAAACGTCAGCGTCAACGTATGCCTTCAAACCGGAGTGATTGGTAGATGAGAGCCTTATTACATCTACACTTATAGTTTTTTTATTAACCCTACTCTTAAGTACGGCGGCTTATGCCGATGTAAACTCGCTGGAAGCCACCATTGATAGAAACCCTGTCATGTTGGATGAAGCCATTCGCTTAACGGTTACCGCAGACGGCAGCGCAGACAGAGATGCATTCGACAGCTCTCCCCTGCTTAAAGACTTTGTGGTCGGAAGAACATCAGTAAGTAGCCAAACCTCAATTGTCAATTTCGACACCAAGCGTACCACCGTTTGGACCACTACGTTATTTCCTCGTAAGGAAGGCACGTTCACCATTCCTTCACTAACCATTGAAGGTAAATCAACCAAGCCTATTCAAGTTAAAGTAATACCAGTTCAAGAACAAAGTAATGTCGCACGAGACTATTTTGTTACCACTGACATCGACGTGAAAGAGGCCTATTTAAATCAACAGCTGCTTTACACGGTTAAGCTGTTTCTTTCTAGCAATATTGAGCGCGGCAGCCTACAAGCGCCAGAAATGCAAAATGCGGAAATCACCCAGCTAGGAGAAGATAAACAGTATACAGATATAGTAAACGGAAGAAGGTATCAGATTATAGAGCGTCAATTTGCCGTTGTGCCTCAAGCATCCGGTGAATTCACGCTAAGAGGCCCTATTTTCACTGGCGAAGTTATGGCTGCCAATACTAACCAACGTTTTGGCTTCTTCAACCGCACCCAGCAAATTAATCGGGTTGGGCCGACATTACGGTGAACATTAAGCCCATTCCTCAGGGGATAGATTACCCTTGGTTACCTTCTGAAATGGTGCGAGTGGATGAAGAATGGCCACAAGGTGATAGTTTTGTAGCAGGTGAACCAGTCACTCGTATTGTTACGCTAACCGCATTGGGCGTAGTAGAAGAGCAGCTTCCTGATATTCCTGAGTTTTATCCGCCAAACTTTAAGCTGTACCCTGATCAATCTAATACTACGACAGTCGAAAAAGACCAGAGCTTAATTTCACAGCGCCAAACGTCGCTGGCGATCATTCCAACGCAGCCTGGTAACTTTGTCTTACCTGAAATTACTATCCCTTGGTTTAATACGCTTACTCAGCAAACTGAGTATGCCACTATTCCCGCTCGTTCAATTACGGTAGCGCCAGCGTCTGGCGCAAATAATGCTAATACTTCTAATATCCCAAATACTCCATCAACCAGTAGTACAGGTACTGACGCTATTCAAAACGATATACCTTCCACTGCAACAAAGCCTAGTGTTAGTACTAACGATGAGGGCAAGCCATTAGGCTCTGCTTCAGGTGAAGCCATAACTGACGAAAATGCGCAGTTTAATTGGATGGTAATTGGTGTACTACTTGCGCTGTTTATTATTGCGCTTACAGGATGGTTAGTTACCTACAGAAAGCTTAAGCAGGCTCAGTCTACCGGACTTGGAATAACTCACAAAACCGGTTCTGCACAGCGCATCCACTCTAGTGCTCAGTGGGATGAAAAAGCACATTTTCAAAACCTAATGTCAGTAATAAAGGCAAAGGACACACGTTTACTTACGCCTGCTCTTAAGCAGTGGATAAACGCGTTAACTTCGGGTAAAGCGCAACTTTCACAGTTTGAAGGAATCAACGCTAGTGTTAATGAGCTCTATGCACTGCGCTTTTCTGCCAATAAAGCTGACGCTAACACCCAATCTAAACAGGTCATGAAAGCTTTAGATAAACTTTCACATGAAGCTAAGCTTGCCCGCAGCGAATGGAAGCAAAAAAGTGAAGGGAACAATAACACGCTATCTGCCTTATATCCTGCTTCATAAAACGCATTTCATTTGCCAATACACTAGAATTTGCGTAATGAAAGCCCTTGCAATTAGCTAAATCACTGTGACAAGGGCTTCGTAACAGAAATGATTGCGTTCGAAAAACAGTCGACCCTTTGAGCCTTATTGTCCTCTTTAAGGCTTATTAACCTTAGAAGCTTTAGCTCATAAAAATAATCAATTAAACGCGACGGGGAATATAATGAAGAAAACACTAATAAAGCTAACGCCAATTGCGTTGGCCATTACCACGCTTACGGCTTGCTCTCCTGCAAGTGAAACCGCTAAAACAGCGCCAGAACCTATTAAAACAGAACAGCCAGCCGGGCAGTCTGAATCAGAGCGCCTTAATGCGTTCTTCGAACGTACTTTTGAAGAAGATCTTAAGCGTTCGCCATTATTTCAAAGTTACTTGGGTAAAAAATGGGACTATGACAAATGGGATGACATCAGTGACGAAGAAGCTGATGCTCGCATTGCCATCTCCAAAAACCGACTAGAAAAGCTTAATAGTTTTGACACCAGTCAGTTAAGTGAACAGGAACAGCTAAGCTTGCGCCTGCACAAACTAGGTATTGAGCGCGATTTAGCTAACGACGAATTTCGACATCACCGTTACATTGTACATCAGTTCCGCGCCGCGCATACACAAGTGCCTAGCTTCCTTATCAACATTCACAGCGTAAAGAGTAAAGAGGACGCTAAGGCATACATTGGACGACTAGACAATGTACGTACGTACTTTGATCAAGTTATCGAACAAATGAAAGTTCGCGAAAAAGCCGGCGTATTCCCGCCAGCATGGGCCTACGATCAAATGATTGATGCGTCAAAAAACGTGATCACCGGCGCACCATTTGATTCTAGCGAAATACCTTCAACTATCTGGGAAGATTTTCAAAATAAAGTAAATAGCCTGGATGTTACAGAGGCGGAAAAAACGACGTTATTAGGTGAAGCGAAAGCCGCTTTGGTAACTTCAGTCATGCCGTCATACGAGAAGTTTATCGAAGAACTCGCTCATCAAAGGGAAATCACGCCTGAAGGCGATGGTGTGTGGCGCTTACCCAATGGTGATCAATGGTATCAGAATCGTCTAAACTGGTTTACCACTACAGACCTAACCGCTGAAGAAGTCCATCAAATTGGCTTAGACAATGTAGAGCGCATACACGATGCAATGCGCGACATTATGAAACAAGTGAAATTTGAAGGCACCCTTCAAGAGTTTTTCGTTTTCATGCGTGAAGACGAGCAATTCTATCTACCTTCAACAGATGAAGGTAGACAGCAATACCTTGATATGGCGAAAACCGCCATAGACGACATGCGAGAGGCGATTCCTGAATACTTTGGTATTCTTCCAGAAGCGCCAATGATTGTTAAACGTGTTGAAGCGTTCCGCGAACAGTCTGCGGGCAAGGCGTTTTATCAAAGCCCAGCGCAAGATGGCAGCCGCCCAGGTATTTATTACGCAAACCTTTATGACATGAAAGCAATGCCTACTTATCAGTTAGAGGCGCTGGCGTATCACGAAGGCATCCCAGGTCACCACATGCAGCGCGCTATTGCACAAGAGCTAGAAGGTGTGCCTCAATTCCAAAAATTCTTGAGCTTTACCGCATACACAGAAGGTTGGGGCCTATATACCGAAGAACTTGCAAAAGATATGGGCTTTTATGAAGACCCTTATTCTGATTTCGGTCGTCTAGCCATGGAGCTTTGGCGCGCTTGCAGACTTGTGGTTGATACGGGTATTCATGCGAAAAAATGGACGCGTGAAGAAGCCGTAGATTACCTTGTTGAAAATACGCCAAACCCTAAATACGACGCGCAAAAAGCCATTGAGCGCTACATTGCTATGCCAGGTCAGGCTACGGCCTATATGATTGGTAAACTTAAAATTATGGAACTTAGAGAGCATGCCCAAGCTGAACTTGGTGACAAGTTTGATTGGAAAGGCTTCCATGACGAGGTGTTGAAGTACGGTCCAGTCCCACTTTCTATTTTAGAAGAAAACATTAATGCTTGGATTACTTCCCAAAAACGTGCCTAGCTTTTCGAACTAGGTGCTCTGATCACTGGAAATAAAATGAAAACGCGCCTTTCGGCTAACGAAATGGCGCGTTTTTTATGCCATAGTGAGAAAAAATTAAGTTTTTGGATTTTTTTATGTTTGGGCGAAATAAATCCGATAGTGCTCAGGTCTTATCGGGTATGAAAGCAAAACACCAAAGATATGAAGCATTAGTAAAGGCATTTCACGCCGACATCTACCGCTATGCATTTTGGCTTATCAAAGACCAGAGCATTGCTGAAGATGTTGTTCAGGAAACCTTTTTACGTGCTTGGCGCTCATTAGACGCCCTAAATGATGAAAAAGCAGCAAAGTCATGGTTAATCACCATTCTTCGCCGCGAAAACGCCCGTCGGTTTGAACGCAAACAGTTCGACACAGTGGATATTGATGATTGCCATATTCAAGATGACACACAGCATGCTGATGGGGACTTGAAAGATAGAGAGCTTCAGCGACTATTAGGTGGATTGAGTGTGGAGTATCGTGAACCCTTAATACTCCAGTTGATCTTCGGTTTTAGTGGCGAAGAGATCGCCAACCAGTTAGGGCTTAACAAAAACACGGTAATGACTCGCCTTTTCAGAGCGAGGAATCAGCTAAAAGAGGCATTAGAGAAGCAAAATGAACAGAGAGGTCGTGTAAATGGATGAGTTAGAATTTAGGCGTCGTATCTACGCCGATCCAGAAACGACTGACAGTGATGTTGTAGAAGCGGCAAAAGCGGATGAAAGTAAACGCAGTTTCTGGAATGAACAAAAGCAGTTAGATAAGCAATTAAAGCAAGCATTGAAAGTCGATGTACCAGAGGATCTCGCAAGCAAGCTAATATGGCAGCAGTCTGCAGACGAATTCACCCGTTATAAACGCAGAAGTCGCTGGTATTTAGCCATGGCTGCATCGGTTGCTTTCACTGTAGGTATCGGACTTACCATGTGGTACCACCAACCGCTTAGTATTGGCGGACAAGCACTTGCCCATATGCAGTACGCAGAAATGGAACACGCTCATTCGTTGCTTCCTGTTGATTTGAACATGGTTAACGCAAAGCTAGCAAGCTTTGGTGGCAGCTTTAGCGAAATGCTCGACGGTGTAGAGGTCGCAAACTATTGCCATTTGAGCACAGTTAGAAGCCTTCATCTGATTGTGAATACGCCGCAAGGCAAGATGTCGGTATTCGTAGTACCTGAACGTGGAGATGTCTCCGTACCAAGCGAGTTTGCCGATGGTCAGTACCACGGAGAGAGCATTAAAATGAAACACGCCAATGTAATGATTGTTGGCGATAAAGACGCTGATTTAAGCGAAATGAAAAAGGCGGTGTCAGAAAGGATTCAATTCTCTGCTTAACATACGTTAAGTAACTGTATAGCGTTCCAAAAAAGTGCGTATCTTTAGCACTTCCCTTCGTCGGCCCCTCCCTGGGCCGATTTTTTTCGCCCAAAATTAAGATGAAACCCTGTTCAATAAAACTTATACTCCGACTTAAAGGTTAAAACGTCCGTTTTAATTTCAGTAAATCACTTCATTCACTTACCCGCAGTAAAGAGGTCTCCATCACAATGAGCGCTTGGTTTCGTTTTACAAGTCTGATGATTTGCACACTTTTTATCGCGTGTATCAGTCCCTCTACTAACGCCTTACAAGATAAATATCCGACCAACATTCGGCAAAAAAAGCTAAATTCATATAGCCACCTTGCCGCCGTAACAATTTATCATTGGAACAGAAGCTCGGAAATAGATAACAAGCAGATTTCAACTATGATTGAGAATCTGAACATACAAGATGATATTAGTAGTGAAGGGATAATTTTTAGACACATATTGGCTACAGCCACGGCAAACGAAACTCTCGAACCACGAGTACCAATTTTTGTAAAATCCCCCCTTTTGGATTTTCACTGGGAAGAGTTAAAGGCGCTCAACCCTGAGTTATTCTCAGCTGCGAAAGCGTATTACATATATGCTAGCGCCGTTAATGACTTTGATGGTTCTCCACTGCGCTTAAATTCAACTGTTCCAGCACTAAGAAGATTGAAATTAGAAGCGCTAGATACAGGAAACCGAGTCGCTACAGCTATAGCTAGTATTTGGCTTTCAATGGAACTCACTCTAGCAAGCCCAATACAGGCAATTAATGAAATTGAATATTCATTGCTCTATTTACCAACGCGTTCATCAACGCTTTCATTGGAGAACGCGCTTGACCGGGCGACTGCTCATCAATGGCTTAGAGCAGCATACATAGAGTTATCTGTGCCTAGCAGAGCGTATTTTCATGCTATGAGTATCATTGAGGAAAGTAACAAAAACGATCAAGCCTTAACGCTAGCTTACTTCGCTGCTATAGACGCGCTGATGTTTCAGTCCGAATACTCAAGAGCATTAGAGCTTGCGAACAAAGCGCTGACTACCGCTCAAAACCGCAATTCAGAACATGAAAAATTCATAATTCTATTTCAAAAGCTTAAGGTCTTGCTTCAAGGCTTTCGAGAAGCGCAAGAGAGTGAAATAAATTCGACATTAGATCAATTGAATTCAATAGATATTGACGTAATTGAATCTAAATCCAAAGAGCTCTCCTACCTATTTCAATCCTATGTAGCAGCCTTGCAAAATAGACAGAGTGTTTTAGAAACCGCCATTAGCAATTATAAGCGATCGTTAAACGACTCTTTACAATCGTCCGAATTCAAATTAGAGCGAATGATACGGGGAGAACTTGAACTTTCCAGACTTTACGATTTTATTGGTGACTACGAAAAAGCATATNAGCATTCGAAAACCTACAATAGGCTTCTTGTTGAAAAAAACACTGAGCAATTCAAGNTATCAAATTCTTCGTTTACCGACGGCATNGCGAAAGATATCGAGTTAGCGCGATATCGACAANAAGAACTCACTGTNCTNNGAAGNGAAAAAGATGACCTTTCTACCGACAAAGAAGCAATGAAAACCACCATTTCTGCGTTGATTATCACTATTCTCACCATTCTTACACTATGGCTATGGATTTCAAAACGACAGAGCGACTTGCTAGCTGAGCGTGACTCACTTACCGGCGCTCTTACGCGCCGAGCCATGCTAAACAGTTTGAAAAAAGCACTNAAAGGCAATAAAGCGTCCTGTATTGCTCTACTTGATGTCGACAACTTTAAAAAGATTAATGACAAATACGGCCACGTTGTNGGTGATGAAGTGTTGACTACCTTTACGCAGATTATCAAAAACCGAATTCGTAAGTCAGACAAGCTCTGCCGATATGGCGGCGAAGAGTTTTTGATTTACTT
>Ga0049099_1000159_pt1 | contig 13122 bp, 9 predicted proteins | sample WorMetimpBELIZE1_FD_55035 | JGI IMG/M metagenome (GOLD analysis project Ga0049099, IMG submission 55035) | Marine gutless worms symbiont microbial communities from Max Planck institute for Marine Microbiology, Germany - Olavius imperfectus... | ecosystem: Host-associated > Annelida > Digestive...
TACACGGTTACTGCTATGCTAGAAGGCGGTGTAACCTATGGGTTTAAGTTCGCGTCTGAAGATTGGAGTACGGTAAACTTTGGTGCTGCAGATGGTGAAGANGGGGCGGTAATTGCGGGTGAAGAAAAGGTACTTGCACGCACTAATACGAACTTGTCCTTTACACCTACNATCAGTGCTACCTATCTGTTTACCGTCGATGCTACTGACAGTGAAGCACCAATCTTAACGGTAGAAAATGAAGAGCCCTATGTTGGCACACCGGTGTATCTTCGTGGTGCAATGAACGGTTGGGGTACAGATGAGGAGTTCGCGTACCAAGGCGGGCGCATTTACACTTTCGCTCGTGANATTGAGCCTGGTACTTACGAGTTTAAAGTGGCTTCTGAAGATTGGAGTACCGTGAACTTCGGTGCATTCTCAGCAGATGACGCGGATCGAAACCTTGCTCCGGGTCAAACNCTAGGTCTCGCTGCAACTAACGATAACCTTATCTTGAACATTGAAACTGCAGACCGCTATGTGTTTGTTTTCAACGTGACTGATTTAGGTGCGCCTACTATTGGTGTATTTAAAGAAGCGTTTTGGGGAGACACTCAAGTCTATATCCGTGGCGGTATGAACGGATGGGGTGCGGTAGATATGTTTGAATATCAAGGAGAAGGTGTTTACAGCGCTGACATCGAGTTGAGCGCAGGTAGCATTGAATTTAAGGTCGCCTCTGAAGACTGGTCGACGGTAAACCTGGGTAATCCTAATGACGCAGCAAGTAATGTTGTTATTCCAGGTGAGCCTAAAATATTAGGTGCGAGTAACAACAACCTTATGATTGAAGTTTCTGAGTCAGGACTTTATGAATTTATGGTGTCTGGACCTGATGGTAACGCGCCTACTTTAACGGTCACGAAAAAGTAAACTCGGCAGGCCTTTAATAGGTCAATTTACAAAAGCCGATAATTTAAAAACCGCGTCATAGTACGCGGTTTTTTGTATTTGGCACATCTCTTGATTCTCTGTAATATGAACCNAATTTAAGTGGTCATACCAGAATGGTTGAGTTAATTCAAAAGGAGATGAATATGAAACGTGCACTTGTTGTCGAGGGTGGCGCAATGCGTGGAATATTTGCAGCAGGCGTGCTAGATAAATTCATGGAACATGATTACCACTCGTTCGATTTCGCGATCGGGGTTTCTGCGGGCGCAACCAATCTATCGACTTATGTTTCAAAAATGCATGGTCTGAGCAAAACCATTATTACGCAATACGCCACAAAGCGTGAGTTTTTCAGTCCTATTCGATTTATTAAAGGCGGGCATATGACTGATGTCCACTGGCTATGGCACCACTGTAAAGAAGCAATGAATATTCCTTCCCCAGGTGAAAAGGGCAGTATGCCGCTATATGTAGGTATAACTAACGCAGAGTCNGGTGAGTGCGAATATGTAAAGGCTACGAAAGATAATGTAGACGATTTAATGGTAGCCTCGTGTGCGCTACCTACAGCTTATAGAGATGAGATTTCGATAAACGGTACACGATATTTAGATGGGGGCGTTGCAGACGCGATTCCTGCTATCCAAGCGTACAGAATGGGCGCTCGGGACATTACGGTTATTCTTTCACAGCCATTGGGTTTTACCAAGCCAGAGGTGAAGTCTGTGTGGCTAATGCAAAAAATGTATGGGAATCAGCCGGCAATACTGAAAAAAATGCTACAACGTGCTGCTATCTATAACGAAACGCTAAACTTCCTTAAAAATCCCCCTGAGGATTGTAACATCAGAGTAATAGCACCTGATGAGGCCTTTTGCGTTAAACGATTGACGATGGATAAGAAAAAGTTGTTGCGCGGTTATGGTCAGGGGAGGCGGATGGCACGTCGGTATCTCAAGCTTACCGATCAAATTAACAGTAGAGAGAAGCGAAAGACGGCATAGCAACCTTATTTTTATGTCGACGAGGCTCATACCCTGTATGTAATTCGCAACAAACGACAAAAATTGCTGGGTTATTTGCCCGGCTTTTTTTTTGAGCTAAAAAACTACATCCAATTCAATGCGTTAATCTGTTTCAAATTGGCAACACTAAGTTTCTGAAACACATAATTAAGCGGAAAAATGGTTTGTAAAATGTGCTCTTTAGCCCAGCAAAGACACAGAAAGTGAAGTCGTGAAATTGTTTACGACTAAATGAACTCACTAATTCAGCATCCCCAAAAAAAATCTAAATGTCTAACGTGGTGAAAATCATAGTGTTTTCCGAACGGGCTAGTTGTGGAACGTGTAAACATTGCACTAACATGCAATATTTTCATGAATCTGGTCTGCATCTTGCTGAACAGAGGAAAACTAAATCTATTATCTTTTAGCTCGCTGGATAGTTAATTGCGACTGGTTAAGCACATTACAGTACAAAATAGAGATCATTCCTTAAGAATGGCTAAGTGTACCGTTCACATGTTTAAACTTATAAAAGAAATAGAAAATAAAATAAGCCAACGTTTCTAACACCGAAAGTCGCAAAAAGTAATAAAAATACGTCTATATGTCGTGCTTTTCACGATGTTTGTTGCTTTTTGTCGGAATGTTTATTAATACTTAAGGTTAGTTTTCGCTAACGTGTATAGAAGCACTTAGAATAACGTGGCAATATCGAATTCTAATAGATAAAAATGCTAATAAAAACGTGCAAATAGCGAATCAGAAAATTTCAATTGGGTTGGTAAACCCTAAAAACCCAGTAAACGTTGCTTCTATATTGCGTGCTGCAGGCTGCTATGGCGTGGCCAGTGTTTTCTACACTGGGCAACGCTATCGATTTGCCAAAGACTTCAACGCAGATACAAAAGCATTCCATAAAGTCATTCCGACAATTGGGGTTGAAAGTTTACGAGAAGTTGTTCCAGAAGGTGCATCTGTGGTTGCGGTTGAGTTAGTTGAAGGCGCAACTCCACTACCTTTGTTTGAGCATCCGGATAATGCATTTTATTTGTTAGGCCCGGAAGATGGGAGTATTGGCGAAGACATCCTGTCTTGGTGCGATCATGTCGTCTACGTACCTACCTATTCATGTATGAATTTGGCAGCAACCGCTAACGTGTTGCTCTATGACCGTTTATCAAAGTCTGATTATGTAAGTGGTGACGCGCTTATCAGACAAAGCAGAGATACGAATAATAAATCCAAAATTAACTAGTAAGTTCAAATAAGGCTGTCGTTGCGAACAGGAAGTTACCCACAAGCCTAAAAATAAATTAAATCAGGGGAGCTTTGCGTTGAATATGAGAACAATGAACGCAGTTCGGGCGTTTAATGGCGCCGTGTCTAACAGTTTAAACCGACTACCAATCAACTTTTCAAAAGTGCTTCCTAGTCGACTCTCACTTGAAGAAAGCATTTCTAACTTCTTCTTTAGCCGTTACGAACTTGTGATTGCTAACGAAGAAAGCGAAAAGCAAGTAAGCTACAAAACTCGACACAAAGTGTATTGTGAAGAGATGAACTTCGAGCAAAAAAACGCTGCCGCGTTGGAAAAGGATAGGTTTGACGATAGAGCAATAAACTGCTTTATCAAACATCTACCGACAGGGGAATGTGCGGGTACGATCAGGTTAGTTCTGCCAACCGAAGCTGGTCTTGCGCTTCCACTTGAAGAGAAATGTGCAGAGGTGATTAATGATGACTCGTTACTCCCCTCTAATTTATCGCCTCAAAGTGTCTGCGAAATTTCACGTTTAGCAATACCCAGAGAATTCAGAGTACGCCAGTTTCGCTCTAAAATATTACCTTCTCAAACGCTGGACAAAATCAAACAGAAGAAGAGTGTTCCATTCAACTTGGAGCAATTTCCATACCTTTCAATAGCGCTGTATTTGATGGCAACTAGCGTATGTCTTCACCTTAATGTCAAGCACGCATACGTTTTGATGGAGCCGAAATTAGCACGTAGGATGAAGGCTTTTGGTATCAATTTTAATTCGGTAGGTGAGGCTATTGAGTTCAACGGTAAGCGAGTTCCTTATCGAGTTTCTCCTAATGTTTTAATTTCAGAATTGGCAAAGCCTCTAAGAGGTTTTCACCAAAAGATCCACTCTGAACTTCACAGTGCTCTAAATTCAATTAGCGATGTAGCCATGCCAACGATTCAGCCTTCTCAGAAACCGTTGCGCGTAGCCAGGGCTGCATAGCGCTTTATTTGTTATTAATGATAGTGCGCCGCCCCAATGGGCGGCTTTTTTATGTCTGAATACGTATGCATGTTTTTTAACATCCGGTTAACGCGTATCCTGTCAGCATNATTCACGTTTTTAACAATGATTACCATGTCAAATTTTCAATTCNGTTTTTCTCTTAAACCTTTGTCNGTTGCTATGCTTTCAATGGGGTTAACAGCGTGTTCAGGNCCATCAACACCGGTGAGCAATAAAAATACAGCAGGAAAAGAGGCGAGTCATACAGTGCTTAGTCAGAGCAGCGGTTCGTCAACCGTAAGTGATTCGGCTGAAAGACAAGGGAAGCCTGTGGTTTATCAGGTATTCACTCGTCTTTTTGGAAATGCTAATTCAAATAATAAGCCTTGGGGCACAATTGAGCAGAATGGCGTGGGTAAATTTAGCGATTTTACTCCTACGGCACTCGAGGCTATTAAATCTTTGGGCACAAGCCACATTTGGTATACGGGTGTGCCACACCATGCCGTTATCAACGATTACACTGATTACGGTATTTCAAACGATGACCCAGATGTAGTTAAAGGGCGAGCGGGCTCTCCCTATGCAGTGAAAGATTACTATAACGTAAACCCAGACCTTGCTGATGACCCTGCAAAACGACTTGAAGAGTTCGAAGCGTTAATAGCTAGAACTCACGCTGCGGGAATGAAAGTAATTATCGATATCGTGCCTAATCATGTTGCCCGTGACTACCATTCGCTTTCTGCGCCTGAAGGCGTAAGCGATTTCGGCGCGCAAGACGACACTTCTGTTGAGTACGCCCGTGATAATAATTTTTACTATGTAGTGGGTGAAGCGTTTCAAGTGCCTACAGCTGAAAACTATCAACCTTTGGGGGGCGAAGCTCACCCTTTAGCAGATGGTAAGTTTGATGAGTTTCCTGCAAAGTGGACGGGCAATGGCGCAAGAGCCGCGAAGCCTGATATAAACGATTGGTATGAAACGGTAAAAGTGAATTATGGTGTTAAACCAGATGGTTCTTATGATTTTCCAATTTTACCTGAAGAGTACAGCGACAAAAGCGTCGAAGAGCATGCCGCATTTTGGGAAGGCAAGGACGTTCCTGATTCGTGGTACAAATTCAGAGATATTGCTCATTATTGGATTGATAAAGGCGTTGACGGTTTCCGTTACGATATGGCTGAAATGGTTCCGGTAGAGTTTTGGTCATTTCTAAATAGCAGTATCAAACAAAAAGCGCCAGATGCATTCTTGTTAGCGGAAGTCTATCAGCCAGATAAATATCGTGCGTATATACACAAGGGTAAAATGGACTACCTCTACGATAAGGTGGGCTTTTACGACACATTAAAAACTATCATGCAGGGTAATGGAGACGTTAGCCAACTGGTTGCTACTCATAATGAAATCAGTGATATCGCCCCTCATATGCTTCATTTCTTAGAAAATCACGATGAGCAACGTATCGCCAGCCCTGACTTCGCCGGTAGCGCCCAAAAAGGCAAGCCAGCGTTAGCAGTAAGTGCACTTATCAGCAGTTCGCCTACGCTATTGTACTTTGGTCAAGATGTGGGCGAAGACGGTAGCGAAGAGACAGGTTTCGGAGACCCGACGCGTACGTCAATTTTCGATTATGTAGGCGTACCTGCCCATCAGCGTTTTATGAACGAAGGCAAATTTGATGCAGGGAAATCTACCGAAGAAGAAAAAGAACTCCACAATTTCTACAAGGACGTTATGGCAATTGCTGCCACTAATCCAGCCATTACTGGTAAATACCAAAGCCTTCACGCGCTGAATCTTGATGTGACAGACTCGGCCTACAGTGAGCAGCAGTTTGCTTTCATTCGTGCTAAAGAAGACCATGGCTTTGTGGTCGTGGCTAACTTCAGCGATAAGCCTACTGGATTGGTGAAACTAACCGTACCTTCTGAGGTTTTAGGGGATGATAACGAGAATATCACGCTGAAACCTCTGTTATCTCATGAAGCCNNAGCATTGGAAAAAGATGGCGTTAACTACAAAGCGTCGTTTTCAATGGAAGGGCTCGAAACTAAAGTGTTCGCCTTTTAAGCCTCTTTTTACATTAAAACTGTTAGTTAACGCGAAACACCATGTTTTTTTACATGGTGTTTCGTGAATACGTATGCAGAGCATTGGTCAGATAGACCGAGCAAGGTAGTATCTCACCACCATCTTGTACTTAACGTATTTTTAACATGGGGTTGAAGTGCTTAAACGTAACAGTGTAACTAATGCCGNTAGCCGAATAAAAACATTCAAGCAACAATGCGCGACTCCGCTGCTTATNGGCTGNATCACAACATTCCCAGTGTTTTCAGTTCAGTCTTCAATAAACAACGGCATTGAAGTTTACCCGCCCAATTGGTGGGTTGGTATGCAAAATAGTAACGTTGAATTGATGGTTTATGGCGATGATGTTGCTGATGATACTGTTTCAATAGCGAATGGCGATGTAATTATTAAACATAGCCAAGCCCTTGATAGTGAAAATTATCTTTTTATAACGCTAGATACCTCGAAGGCAAGTGCACAAGAGTTAGTTATAAAGCTTACTGACAGCGATGGTTCAATTCGCGATTTCTCTTATGTGTTGAAGGAAAGAGAACAAGGCTCAGCATCACGAGAAGGCTTCGGGCCTGCCGATGCTATTTATCTTATCGCACCCGACCGATTTGCCAACGGCAATAAAGAAAATGATAACGTCGAGGGTTATGGCGACCCTGCAGACCGCTCGTTTAAAGGGGGGCGCCACGGTGGCGATATTCAAGGTATCGTAGATAACTTAGACTACATAAGGGATATGGGTTTTACCCAAATTTGGACTATGCCCATGCTGGAAAATGCCATGGACAAGTATAGCTACCATGGTTATTCCACAACGGACTACTACAAAATAGACCCTAGGTTTGGTTCCAACGATGAATTTATCGCGTTAAGCGCTAAAGCAAAATCCAAGGGTGTCGGTATTATAATGGATATGGTACTCAACCATATTGGTAGTAACCATTTATGGATGAAAGATACGCCTTCACACGACTGGATCAATAATAACGGAAAGTTTGTAGGAACGACCCATAAGCGAGAAGCGCTACATGACCCACACGCAATAAATAGTGATATTAAAGGGTTTAGCGACGGTTGGTTCGTGCCAACCATGCCTGATTTAAATCAGCGCAATCCGCATCTAGCGAACTACCTTATTCAAAATGCGATTTGGTGGGTTGAAAGCGCTGGGCTTAGCGGTATCCGTGTAGATACTTACTCTTATCCCGATAAGGCGTTTCTGAGCCAATGGACAAACCGCATAATGGATGAGTACCCGAATTTCAATATAGTAGGGGAAGAGTGGTCAGTTAATCCTGCAATCACGGCATATTGGCAGGCGGGTAGCCACCGTCACGACGATTACGATAGCGCATTACCATCGGTTATGGACTTCCCGCTTCAAACAGCTGTAGTTAAAGCCTTGAGTAGCGACGAAAGTTGGAATTCTGGTTTTATTTCCGTATATGAAACCTTAGCCACTGACTTCCTGTATGGCGACCCTAATAATCTAGTAATCTTTCCTGATAATCACGACATGAGCCGTATCTTTACACAACTTGGTCACAATAAAGACAAGTGGAACATGGCAATGACGCTATTTCTTACTACGCGCGGTATTCCGCAAGTCTTTTATGGAACAGAAATTTTGATGAGCAATGAAGGCAGTGACGACCATGGTATTATTCGCTCTGACTTTCCAGGCGGGTGGCCTTCCGATAGTGATAAAAATGCGTTTACAGGCCATGGCTTAACGGGCGACGAACGTTGGGCACAGCAGCGTATAAAAGCATTACTTCAATTGCGTCAATCGCATCCTTCACAGTTTAAAGGCCTGCTTAAGCATTATGCGCCGGAAAATGGGGTTTATACCTATATTCGTGAAACCGATAAGAGTGAAGTAGGCACTGCCGCAAAGGCAAATACTACGCAGTCTGATAAAATCATGGTTATTTTAAACAAAAAGGCTGTCAAACTGTCTTTGAGCAAGTATGTAGAGGTATTGAGTAACAATCAGACATTAACGCGACTGAGCGATGGAAAGTCTTTTAAGGCGTCGGAAACCTTGAACTTACCTGCAATGTCAGCCAGCGTCTTCATCGTTCAATAATCGTATTAATTATAGTAAAACAATAAATAGAGCAAAATATGCAAGCAACTCAACCACGCCTTTCTTTCTGGCAAATCTGGAACGTCAGTTTTGGCTTCCTAGGTGTTCAATTTGGCTTTGCACTGCAAAACGCAAACGTAAGCCGTATCCTATCTGACTTAGGGGCAGATCTACACTCGTTATCTCTATTTTGGCTCGTTGCGCCAATCATGGGGTTAATCGTTCAGCCAATTGTAGGTTCAGCATCTGACAGAACGTGGAATCGATTAGGTCGCCGTCGTCCGTTTATTCTCGCCGGTGCCATAGCTGCGGTNCTGGGCATGATCTTACTGCCTAATGCNCCCATTTTTGTCGCGTTTTTAGCTCCTATGATTATGGGGGCATTNATGGTTGCACTNATGGATGCGTCGTTNAACGTATGTTTTCAGCCGTTTCGTTCATTGGTGTCTGACATGGTACCTCCGTCACAACGTAACGTGGGTTATTCTATTCAGTCGCTACTCATTAATATCGGCGCGGTGATAGGCTCTATTTTACCATTTGTATTAACCAACGTTATCGGCCTTGAGAATACGGCACAAATGGGTGAAGTTGCACCTTCTGTCGTGTGGGCGTTCTACATCGGCGCCACCGTACTGTTGGGGACAGTTATTTGGACGGTTATTCGCACTAAAGAATATGCGCCAGAAGAATACAATCGCTATAAAGGGCTTACCGAAGAAGTACAAACAGCTGTNAANGCGCCAAAAGCACCGCTTGGACAACGCTTAAGTGAGTTTTTCACTNTAGTTAAAGATATGCCAAAAACTATGAAACAGTTGGCTGTTGTTCAGTTTTTCTCTTGGTTTGCGCTCTTCATTATGTGGGTGTATACCACACCTGCGATTACGCAGCACATTTGGAACGTTGACAAGCAGTGGTTTGACCCAGCTTATATTGCAGCAGCGCCCATGGTGCCTGAAACCATCATTATGGCTAAAGGTGCCGCCGGTGACTGGGTTGGAATCCTATTCGCTGCATACTCGGTGTTCGCCGCTATTTTCTCTATTTTCTTAGCAAAACTTGCTGATAAGTTTGGTCGCAAAATTGTATACGCTTCGTCTTTAGCACTAGGTGGCCTTAGCTATGTGAGCTTTTTGCTGTTCCAAGACCTGACAATGGTAAATGTAAACCTATTGATTACTGAAGTAACGGTACCACTGGGCGCAGTGAAGCTGTTAATTCCTATGATAGGTGTAGGTATTGCGTGGGCCGCTATTCTTGCTATGCCTTACGCGATGTTAGCCGGAGCGCTACCTGCAAATAAAACCGGCGTTTACATGGGTATCTTCAACTTTACCGTTGCTGCGCCACAAATTGTCTCTGGACTAACGGCGGGTTGGATCTTAAGTAGCGTATTCGATAACGACGCAAAATACATCATCGTTGTTGCTGGTATTTCTATGTTAATTGGCGCGGTGTCGGTGTTTTTCGTAAAAGAAGCCGACAAGCAAGAACTTGAAGTTGCGCAGGGAGCTTAATATGTCATTCAANCGAACAACAATTGCTTTAACTTTAGCCGGTCTTTTTTGTTCAGCTTGCTCGAGTACATCCGTACCTTCATCTNACNGCAAACAACAGAATAGCAACGCTATCGTNGGAACCAGCACGCCATTTGCCAGCGAAGCTGTNTACTTTGTTGTAACAGACCGTTTTGTAGATGGCGACCCTTCGAACAATCATGTAGATCAAGGCGGAGAACACCCTACATGGCAACTCCCCCTTGAAGGCCCAGAAGGCAAAAAGGCCTATGTGGGTTACATGGGCGGTGATTTACAGGGTATCTTAAATAATGCCGATTATATTAAAGATGGGCTTCACCGCGGTATGGATGACGCCGGTGCACGATAACCCTGACTATGCTTTTAACGGCGATGAACCCATTACCTATGGTGGCGCATTTAAAGACGGCGGTAAAACAGGTTATCACGGCTACTGGGCTACAAATTTCTATAAAGCTGACGAGCATTTGGTTAGCGACAATTTAAGCGTAAGTGACTATACGGCGAAAATGCGTCAACACGGACTTAAATCAGTGTTCGATATTGTGGCAAATCACGGCACACCAAGCTTCACCATGGAAAAGGACTTACCCGGCTACGGCGAAATTTATGATATGGATGGCAACTTGGTTGCTGATCATCAAAATTTAGCGCCTGAAGACTTAGACCCTGAAAANAACCCGCTACATAGCTTTTTCCATAATTATCCNGATTTAGTAAAGCTTTCTAACCTCGATGATGAAAATCCAGCTGTGCGCGATTACCTCATCAACAGCTATTTGTATTGGATTTCTCAAGGAGCTGATGCGTTTAGAATAGATACGATCAGGCATGTGCCTCATGCTTTTTGGCGTGAAGCGTCGGATCGCATACGCGCACAAAATCCTGACTTTTTTATGTTTGGCGAAGCATTTGACTACGAAGCTAACAATATTGCACAACATACNTTACCGAAAAATGGGGGCGTTAGCGTATTAGACTTCCCTATGCAAAANGCCATGGTNAACGTATTTGAAAAGCCACTAGAAAGTGATTTTGCTGACTTACAGAAGGTGCTTCACCTTACACACGGCCCATATAGTAATCCGTATGAATTAACCACGTTTTACGATAACCACGATATGGCGCGAATTAATGCCACTGATGAAGGCTTTATCAACGCGCATAACTGGCTATTTACAGTTAGAGGCATTCCGGTAGTTTACATGGGCTCTGAAATTGGCTTCATGCGCGGCACGGCGGAACATGCAGGTAATCGTAATTATGTAGGTCAAGAGCGACTAGACCAAGCAAAAACCCATCCTATTCAGCAGGCGCTAACAAAAATTGCCAATGTGCGTAAAAACACCGTAGCGTTACAACGCGGAGTTCAAGTTAATCTTGAACTTAACGGTCACCGTGCGGCGTTTTATCGTGTTGTTGATACTAAAGACGCGAAGCAGACTGCACTCGTATTACTTAACAAAGGTAATGTGGCAGAGTCGTTTGATGTTAACGACTTTATGCAATCGGGCGAGTGGAAAGAGCAATTAACTGGTCAAACGCAAACCGTAAAACAAGGGGATGCGTTAACCGCTACGGTTGAGCCAAATGGCGTTCAGGTATGGGTGCGTGAAGGAAAAGTAAGTAACACTGAGTTACTTGCTCAAATTAAATATCAGTTGGCGCGTCAATAGAACATTGTGGGGTAAACCCACATTGCTAAAAAGCCCCGAGCGTGAACCACTCGGGGCTTTTTTTGTTTGTATAGTCAACAGGCGTGGGTCGTAAACAGCTAAGGTTTATTCGCTGCCACAAGATTGACGAATAATGATGTCTGCAGGCATCAAGTAATCCTGCACTTCTTCATTATTGATGGCTTTCAACAGAGTATTCACCAGCAGTTCACCTGCAAGTTTAGTATTTTGCTGAACTGTCGTAAGCGAGGGTGTAGTGTAAGCTGACACAGCAATGTTGTCATAGCCGACCACGGCTACATCATCGGGCACATTTACTTTTGCCTGACGCAGAGCTCTTAGTACGCCCATTGCAATAAGGTCTGATGCACAGACAATCGCCTGAGGTAGTTCGCCACTTTGCAGTAATGATTTCACTGCTTCAGAACCCGCATCTTCGGTAGAAATAGCATCGCGCTGAACGCTAAACTGGTCTAATCCATGGGTTTTAAGCGTCTCAAAATAACCGTTAAAGCGCGCTTTGAATTCAGGGGCGTGGTCACCATTGTCACCAATAAAAGCAAACGAAGTCTTACCAAGACTAATTAAGTGGGAAGTTATACTTTGACCACCTTGGTAATTATCACACCCAATACTTACTCCCGGGTGGGCTTCATCAGGTGCGCCCCAACGAACGAAGTGGGTGCCTTGCGATTCAAGCTGAGCAACTTTGTTTTGGTAATCGGTGTAGTCGCCATAACCGAGTAAAATGATGCCGTCCGCTTTATTTGAATCCTCGTACTCGGCGTGCCAGTCATCGTCTAAATTTTGAAACGATACGAGAAGGTCGTAGTTCGCTTGAGCACATGCACGAGTAATACTACCAAGCATTGCCAAAAAGAACGGATTGATCATCGAATCATCAGACGTAGGATCTTCAAATAAGAGTAGGGCAATTGTGCTGCTCTTTTGTTTTCTCAGATTACTTGCGTTCTTATCTACTTTGTAATTGAGTTCCCGGGCAATACGCTGAACGCGATCACGAGTTTCTTGGTTTACTAACGGGCTATTATTTAATGCTCGCGATACCGTTGATTGAGAAACCCCTGCCAAATGGGCAATATCAAAAGAGGTTGCTTTTTCTTTCATAAACACCATGTTTTGCTGCTACGACATTGTTGTCGCGAAATTAGATTACCATATTTTTTTATTTCCGCGTGTTTTTTGCGACGTTGTCGCTTAAATGCTTTACAAGGTGAGCATGTCGCTTGCTCTTATTGGCAGTATGGCTGTGTTGACTAAACTGAATTTGTATAGAAAATTTCGCAGATCGCTCTTAATTCAACCACTTGTCAGGCTTCTTTGAATAAAACATGGTTGAAGTAAATGTGAGAGTGTTATACTCGTCGAGATTTTGAAATATTACGTGCATAAGGGGAACAAGCGAATGGCCGAGACTGAACATCGTCCGACCAATTTTATCCGTCAGATTATTGATAAAGACCTGTCTAGTGGTCTACATGACGCAATTAAAACACGGTTTCCACCAGAGCC
>Ga0049099_1000161_pt1 | contig 13009 bp, 13 predicted proteins | sample WorMetimpBELIZE1_FD_55035 | JGI IMG/M metagenome (GOLD analysis project Ga0049099, IMG submission 55035) | Marine gutless worms symbiont microbial communities from Max Planck institute for Marine Microbiology, Germany - Olavius imperfectus... | ecosystem: Host-associated > Annelida > Digestive...
GCGCCGCTGCCAATGATAGCGACATCAGTAATGTGATGTTTATTTTGGTTCATGTCTGTGGTCTTTGCGGTTACAATGCTCGGCTAGTAGTGCCAAAAGTTTGAGCAAATAAATTTTTATGTGGTATACGTATATGTACCATATTTGCTTTAACACTATTAGTCATTTTAATACGTTATACCAATCTTATTAGTTTTATCGTCACATAAACAGTTTATTGTTAGCTGTTTTAAATTGTGAGTTTAATTTAGATAACCGTTGATTTTTAAGCAGTTATTGAGGTTGTCGTGTAATAAGATTGGTATGACTCAATTTATTTGCGTGCTATTTTATAAAAAAATCATTTTAAACTGAACTTTTATATTCATGGTGCAGTCAGAGTTTGTGTAAACAATGGCGAGTATATGAATAGCAAGCAAGAATCAAACAGAGGAGTACCGGCTCGAATGAGCGAGCAGGATTTGGATTTAGCGCTAGTTAAAAGGGTCCAGCAAGGAGATAAAAACGCCTTCAACCTATTAGTTAGAAAATATCAGAATAAAATTGCAGGTTTGATTTCACGTTATGTATCGAACCAAGGTGATGTTGCTGATGTCGCACAAGAAGCTTTTATTAAAGCCTACCGTGCTTTACCTAACTTTAGAGGTGATAGCGCCTTTTATACTTGGTTGTACCGTATCGCCGTAAATTGTGCTAAAAATTACTTAGTTGCGCAGGGTCGCAAACCCCCAGCTAACGATGTTGATGCCGAAGAAGCAGAATTTTATGACAGTGCAGATGCAATGCGTTCAAACGCATCGCCAGAAAACCTGTTATTAAGTGACGAAGTACGTGCTGTAATTTTTAATACGATTGATAGTTTGCCTGAAGATCTAAAAACCGCGATTACCCTTCGTGAAATTGAAGGTATGAGCTATGAAGAAATAGCCGTGGTTATGGATTGCCCTGTGGGAACGGTGCGTTCACGTATTTTCCGTGCCCGTGAGGCGATTGATAATAAATTGAATCCATTAATAGGTGAGTCTTAGTATGACAAAAGCAGACGTTAACAAGTTGGATAATGAGCAGTTGTCCGCGTTACTTGACGGCGAGCAGCAGTTAACTGATCAAGCGATCACAAACGACGATGTGTCTACATTTGGTCGTTACGCAATGATTGGTGATGTAATGCGTGCTGAGGCAAATAACAACGCTTTTAATTTTGACATTGCAGATGCAGTGGCTGAATCACTAGAGCAAGAACCTGTTTACGCAGATTTCGCGAATAAAACAACGGCACCAAAAAGCGAAGAAATCGTGGCGGCAACAGGCACTGATAACGTAGTAGCATTTAATTGGCGTCGTCCATTTGCCCAAGTGGCCATTGCTGCTAGTGTTGCCATGTTTGCTATTGTGGGCGTACAAACTTTGCCACAAAACAGTGAAGTGCCACAAAATGACATCCCAACATTACAAACTGTACCATTAACCGGTATGGCCTCTCCTGTTAGTTACTCATCTGAGCAACCTGCATTAGAAAATGCAGAGCAAGGTTTACGTGAGTTACAACAACAGCGTATTGGTGCATTAGTGCTTGAGCACCAACGTCAAGCACGTGTTGCATATTCGCTAGAAAAATCGCAAACTGCAGAAAATGCAGACGAGGAAAAAAACTAATTAAATGAAAGTTTTTACTTTTATTTTGTCGCTGGTATTAACGGCTCCAGCCATTGCCAGCGACGAAAATCCCGCCAAGACTTTATTAAATGATATGGCTATGGCCGTTCATACTCGCAACTTTGACGCATCATTTGTGGTTGTAAAAGGCCAAGCCATGGAACCCTATCGCTGGTTACATGCAAAACAAGGCGATATTGAGCTTGAGCATTTAAGTTTGCTCAACGGCGCTGGCCTAGAAATGGTGCGCGTTGACGATCAAGTGACCTATTTTGAGCCTCATTCTGAGCCTTATTCAGTGAAAACAGACTCTATCGCCGGGCCAATTCCTGAAGTACTTTTTAAAGATATTAATCGACTAAGCGCTCACTATGATTTTGTGCTTGGCGGAAAAGGCCGTATTGCAGGGCGCTCAGCACAGTTAGTGCGTATCGAATCAAAAGATGAATACAAATATAACTACTGGATTTGGCTAGATACTGAGTCATCGTTGTTACTTAAATCTGCCTATGTGAATCACAAAGGTGAAATGCTTGAGCAGTTACAGTTAACTCATATCAGCGTAACAGAGCAGCCAGCACCTATGTTAGTTGAAATGCAAAATCGTGACTTTCCAGCAGTCCTTGCGACTAACGATTTAGCCAGCGATGGTGACGGCGCAGCGAATGATTGGAAAATTGGTTGGCTCCCTGATGGCTTTAAGTTATTAAAGTCAGATCGCCATAAACTTGATTTAAATAATGAACTTGCTGACTATTATTTATATTCAGATGGGTTTGTTGAAGTGTCTGTTTTTATTCAAAGACCGTTACCTGGAAAGCGTGCAAGCGGCGCTTTAACCTCAGGTGCAACGACTGTGTATGTGCACAATGGTGGTAGCTTTGATGTATCGGTTGTTGGTAATATCCCAGCTATGACAGCCAAAGCTATAGCTGAGTCGGTAGCGCGACCTCTTTAAATCATGATTGAACAAACACTCACTGTCGTGTCAGTTAAAGGCACGACAGCGAATTTAGAAGCAGANCAAAAGCAAGCNTGTGCCGGCTGTAATGGTCGTTGTGGTTCGCAAGTTTTTGCAAAGCTGTTTGGAACAGCTAAAAAAACCTTTCCTTATACCTTCGAAAAAGAGCTCCAAGTAGGGCAAAAAGTAACTTTAGCACTCGATGATAGCCACTTAGTTAAACACGCTATGGCTGTTTACATGCTACCCCTTTTGTTTAGTTTAGGGTTTGCTTTAATCGCATTTTCGGCTTTTTCGCTTGCCGAAGGCTGGCAAATTTTAGCCGCCGTGATTGGTGGTTTGACGGGCTATGCGATAGCAAAATCAAGGGTTAAGAGCCTGAAGCATGATATTAAAGTAATAAAAATTCACCCAATTACTATTCCTTTCACTCAAATAGATGGTGATTAAAGCCAATTAAATGTAAAATTGTCGCTTTATACACTTAGTCCATTTTATATAGAAGTTTAGAATCCAGTTTATGAAGCATATCCGTAATTTTTCGATCATCGCCCATATTGACCATGGTAAATCGACTCTCTCTGACCGTCTTATCCAAGTTTGTGGTGGTTTAACAGACCGTGAAATGCAGCAGCAGGTGTTAGACTCAATGGACATAGAGCGTGAGCGTGGTATTACCATCAAAGCGCAAAGTGTAACGCTAAATTATAAAGCTAAAGACGGCGAAACATACCAGTTAAACTTTATCGACACGCCAGGACACGTTGACTTCACATACGAAGTATCACGTTCACTTGCAGCCTGTGAAGGTGCACTTTTAGTTGTTGATGCGGGTCAAGGTGTAGAAGCACAAACCTTAGCTAACTGCTACACAGCAATCGAAATGGACTTAGAAGTTATTCCAGTTCTAAATAAAATCGACTTACCACAAGCNGATCCACTTCGTGTAGCAGAAGAAATTGAAGACATCATTGGTATCGATGCCCTAGATGCAGTGCAATGTAGTGCTAAAACGGGTATTGGTATTGAAGAAGTACTCGAAATTATTGTTAAAGATATTCCGCCGCCAGAAGGTGACAAAGACAAGCCACTACAAGCGCTTATTATTGATTCATGGTTTGACCCATACCAAGGCGTTGTATCACTAGTACGTATCAAACATGGTGAATTACGCTCGGGCGATAAAATTAAGATCATGTCGAATGATCAAGTTCATATCGCAGATAAAGTGGGTATTTTCACACCAAAACAAACTAACACGGGTATCTTAAAAACCGGTGANGTAGGCTTTGTTATTGCNGGTATTAAAGAAATCCATGGTGCACCNGTNGGTGATACCATCACTTTACAACGTAATTCTGCGCCTGAGCGTTTACCGGGCTTCCAACGCATTAAACCGCAGGTTTATGCAGGTATGTTCCCAATTTCATCAGATGACTATGAGTCATTCCGTGATGCGCTTGATAAATTAAGCTTGAACGATGCGTCGTTATTCTTCGAGCCAGAAAACTCAACAGCACTAGGCTTTGGTTTCCGTTGTGGCTTCTTAGGTATGCTACACATGGAAATCATTCAAGAGCGTCTTGAGCGTGAATACGACATTGATCTTATTACCACTGCGCCAACAGTAATCTACGAAGTAGAGACTAAAGACGGAACTAAACAGATAGATAACCCGTCTGACTTACCGCCAGTGAATAATATTCTTGAAATCCGTGAGCCAATTGTTGAAGCTAACATATTAGTTCCGCAAGAGTTTTTAGGTAACGTAATTACGCTTTGTGTTGAAAAGCGTGGTATGCAAACTAAAATGAGCTACCATGGTAAGCAAGTTGCGGTGACGTACGAATTACCGATGGCTGAAGTAGTCATGGACTTCTTTGATAAGTTAAAATCAACAAGCCGTGGTTTTGCATCGCTTGATTATAACTTCAAGCATTTCCAAGCTTCAGACATGGTACGTGTTGACGTATTAATTAATGGTGAGCGTGTTGATGCGTTAGCGATTATTGTTCACCGTGATATTGCACAATCACGTGGTCGTCAGTTAGCTGAAGCACTGAAAGACTTAATTCCACGTCAGCAGTTTGATATTGCGATTCAAGCAGCGATTGGTCAGCATGTTATTGCCCGTACAACCGTTAAGCAATTACGTAAAAACGTAATCGCAAAATGTTACGGTGGTGACGTGAGCCGTAAGAAGAAACTGCTACAAAAACAAAAAGAAGGTAAAAAGCGAATGAAGCAACTAGGTAACGTTGAAGTACCTCAAGATGCATTCTTAGCTATCCTTAAAGTTGGTAAATAATTAGAAGTAAATAAAGGAATTAATGCATGGCGGGTTACTTTTCTATTTTCTTAGTGTTGTTAACGCTAGGCTCAGGATTAATTTGGTTAATTGACCACTTTATGTATGCGCCAAAGCGTCAGCAACGCATTGCCCTTGCTCAAAATGCAGCAGGTGGTGAACTAGACGAAGAAACCGCCGCATTAATTGCGCCTGAGCCAAGTATCACTGAAACGGCTAAGTCAATTTTTCCGATGATTGCAGCGATCACGATTTTTCGCTCTTTCATTTTTGAACCGTTTCAAATTCCATCTGGCTCAATGATGCCAACCCTATTAGTGGGTGACTTCATTTTGGTACAGAAGTACTCATATGGCATCAAAGACCCAATTTGGCGCAGCCAGTTAGTTGATGTTGATGAACCTGAACGTGGTGATATTGTGGTATTTAAATACCCATTAGACGAGCGTGTAGATTACATTAAACGTACGATTGGTTTACCGGGCGATAAAATTGTTTATCGCAATAAGCACCTTTATATTCAGCCAAAATGTGCCGAAGGTGAAACGCAGCAAGGTGATTTGCTGTGTAATGAATACAACAAAATTGATATGGAAATCCTCAATAGTGACGAGTTCAAGCAGGGTTCGATGAATTTAGTGCGCTTAGAAGAAAACCTAAGCACATTGAATCATAACATTTTAATTAACCCGCAAGCTCCTGAAATGAAAGGCCGTTATTATCAACAACCAGGTACACGCTCTGATGAGTGGGTTGTTCCTGCCGATCATTATTTCATGATGGGTGATAACCGTGATAATAGCCAAGACAGTCGCTTTTGGGGCTTTGTACCTAAAGAAAACTTGGTAGGTAAAGCCGTCTTTATATGGATGAGTTTTGAATTTGAGAATGGCCCAGATGACTTTTTACCAGGCTGGGTTCCAACTGGTGTTCGTTTTGAACGCCTAGGTAATATTCAGTAACGATGAAAAAAAACGTAACAGAGTTATACAACAAAATAGGTTATACATTTACTGATCAAGCTTTGCTTGAGCAGGCAATGACGCACCGCAGTCATAAAGGCCAACATAACGAGCGCTTAGAGTTTTTGGGCGATTCGATTTTGAGCTTTGTGATTGCGAATGCGCTTTACACTAAATTTCCAAAAGCACGCGAAGGTGATTTAAGCCGCATGCGTTCGACCCTAGTTCGTGGTCAAACGTTGGCTGAATTTGGCCTAGAGTTTGGCTTAGGCGATTACTTACGCTTAGGTCCAGGCGAGCTTAAAAGCGGTGGTTTTCGCCGTGAATCAACCCTTGCTGATGCCGTTGAGGCGATTATTGGTGCGGTGTTCTTAGACTCAAACATTGAGCAATGTGGTGAGTTAATTTTAAGCTGGTACGAGTCGCGTCTTGATGCAATTTCGCCGGGCTTAAATCAAAAAGATCCNAAAACATTACTTCAAGAATACTTACAAGCGCGCAAATTATCGTTACCTGGCTACACTGTAATTGATACAAAAGGCCAAGCGCACAATCAAACATTCACGGTTGAATGTATTGTTGAAGGGATGGATAGCATTATCTCAGTAGGTAGCTCACGTCGTAAAGCTGAGCAAAAAGCCGCTGAAAAAGCCTTAAAGATACTTAAAAATGAATCTTGATGATTTAATTAGCAAAGAACCTGCAGAGCTAGACACGCACTGCGGTATGGTTGCCATTGTTGGCCGCCCAAATGTAGGTAAATCAACCTTACTTAACTATATTGTTGAGCAAAAGGTGTCTATTACCTCGCGTAAGCCACAAACCACACGACACCGTATCATGGGTATTCATACCGAAGGTAAATACCAAGCTGTTTATGTGGATACACCAGGCTTACACGTAGAAGAAAAACGCGCTATTAACCGTTTAATGAACCGTGCTGCATCAAGCTCAATTGGCGATGTAGAACTGATCATCTTTGTGGTTGAAGGCACACACTGGAACGAAGACGATGAGATGGTACTAAATAAAGTACGTCAAAGTGGTCGCCCAGTGTTATTAGTTATGAATAAAATTGACCAAGTTAAAGACCGTGATTTAGTGCTTCCGCACATGCAGTTTTTAGGTGGTAAGTTTGATTTTGTGGCTATTATGCCGGTCTCTGCGAAGCAGGGTAAAAATATTGATTTAATCAAAGATGAAGTGAAAAAGCGTTTACCGCTTTGTGAGTTTTACTTCCCTGAAGACTACGTAACAGACCGTTCAATGCGCTTTATGGCAGCAGAAGTGATCCGTGAAAAGCTGATGCGCTTTATGGGCGATGAGTTACCATATTCAGTCACTGTAGAGATTGAACAGTTTAAATGGCAAGAAAACGGTGTTTGGCAAATTAATGGTTTGATCCTCGTTGAGCGTGAAACGCAAAAGCGTATGGTGATCGGCAATAAAGGCGAAAAGCTGAAAGTTATTGGCCGTGAAGCTCGTAAAGACCTTGAAGATATGCTTGATAACAAAGTGTTTTTAGAACTTTGGGTAAAAGTGAAGTCTGGCTGGGCCGACGATGAGCGTGCGCTACGTAGCCTTGGCTATGGTGAAGACTAAGTAAAGTCTTACACGCCATGGATAGCGAATTCTACACAGCATACTTGCTGCACCGACGTCCATTTAGCGACTCGCAAGTCATGCTCGATATGCTGGTAGAAGGCGTAGGTCAGCTGAGAATGCTGGCCCGTGTTAGTGGTCGCCAGGCCACTAAACATAAAGCACAATTACAACCTTTCCAATCTCTGCTCGTACAATATAACGGCAAGTCTGATTTAAAATACATTAATCGTTTTGAACCCCATGGCCGGCAAACTATGTTGCAGGGTACCGAGCTTTATTGCGGCTTCTATATGAACGAATTAACCAATCGTATCGTACCTATCAATGAGCCGATGGAAAGTGTTTATCATCTTTATAAACAGCATCTAGGTGAATTATCAACCACTAAAAACCTGCAAGCGGTGCTTCGCTCTTATGAGTTTCAGTTACTTGAAATGCTTGGTTATGGCGTTGATTTTAGTGTTGATGCCGAAGGTGATGAAATTATCGATGCAGCAAATTACCAGTACTTTGCTGAATACGGTTTTTTACTGCATGACGACCCCCATAGTGGTTTTTCAGGAAAGCAATTAAATGCCATAGCAGCTCATGACTTTAGCGCCCCTGATGTGTTATATATGGCAAAGCAATTAAGTCGATACTTACTCAAGCCTTTACTTGGTAAAAAGCCATTAAAAAGCCGTGAGTTATTTATTAAGTAGGCTGATGTTCAGCCTTGAATCGTTGTTTTAAACAGGTAAAAAAATGAAAGATATTCTTCTTGGTGTAAACGTTGATCACATTGCCACTTTACGCCAAGCGCGTGGCACGAGTTACCCAGATCCTGCGCATGCAGCAGCTGTTGCAGAGCATGCTGGTGCAGATGGTATCACCATTCATTTGCGTGAAGACCGTCGTCATATTCAAGACCGCGACGTATATGTGATGGCAAAAACGATTCAAACACGTATGAATCTTGAAATTGCAGTGACCGATGAAATGATCGACATCGCCCTTGAAGTGAAACCTGCTTATGTTTGTTTAGTGCCTGAAAAGCGTGAAGAGCTTACTACCGAGGGTGGTCTCGATGTTGCGGGTAATTTTGAAAAAGTAAAAGCAGCAACAGAAAAGCTAACTGCAGCAGGAATTAAGGTCTCGTTATTCATAGATGCCGACAACGCACAACTTGACGCTGCAAAAGCGTGTAATGCTCCATACGTTGAAATTCACACCGGTGCTTATGCTGATGCTGAAAATGACGAAGAGCTTCACACTGAGCTTGAGCGTATTCGTAGCGGCGTACAATATGCCGATAGCCTAGGTTTAATCGTTAATGCCGGTCATGGCCTTCATTACCACAATGTAAAACCCATTGCGGCAATGCCAGAAATTTATGAGTTAAACATTGGTCATGCGATTATTGCCCGTGCAGCGATTGATGGTTTAGAAAAAGCAGTCAGCGATATGAAACGTTTAATGATTGAAGCAAGACTTTAAGCTGACGCCTTTAATAAGAGCCAGCAAATTTGAATACTGAGCGCGGTGGATGTGATATCCACCGCGTTTTTTATTTACTCAGATAAACAATAAATTGTGCAAGCAATGAAGATAGCCAAGGGGAAAGGCAGAGTAGGACCACTAAATATTGATGCTTTTTCTTAAAGCTTTTCAAAACATCATCATCTNNNGCCGACAATTCACCTTTCTTNATTGAATGAATAACCATTGAGTCAGGTTTTACTTTCATTAAGCTGGCTTGGCTTTCGTATGTTTGCCACAGCTCTGTGTAATTGGTTTTTACGTAATTATTAGCTTCAATACTTAGTTTTTTATAGCAAAGGAAAAACCAAGTGAGTGAAATAGCGCTAAAGACGATAAGTAAAATAAAATACAAAGCAAGCTCCCTTTAATACTTCACTACGCGTGTACCCGTGGAATAAATAATATCGGAACTAGGGCATGAATAGTTAGGTTTTAGCTCTTTGCAAGGTTGCTCAGGTGTGTCAAAACAAAAGTCAAAGCGAGTTTGGGTTTTCACTGCTTTATCAGTAATATTTTTCGCCAGCTCATTCCAGTGCCAATTAGTGATTACATCTTTTGCTGCATCTGCAAANACAGGGTTAGTTGAGGCAACTACCTGAATATCTCTAATCTCATTTTGTGGCGTAATGACGTACTCAATAGTTGCGCAACCTTCTTTTGCTTGGATGACTGCTTTTTTTGGATATCTGGCAGGAAAGCGTTCAAGCTGTTGCCATTTTGCTGACTCCATTTCATTATAGCTAACAGCTAAATCCGCATACTCTAATTTTACTGGTTTGTCTGAGGTTGATGCGCAACCAAAGACAAACAAACTGCCAGCTAGCATTAAATAGTTTTTCATTAATATTCCTTTATAGAATTTATTGAGTGTTTTTTATCGTTGCTGCTCAAGCATTCCAGCATCGCTCAACAAATTATTTAGCTCATCAACAAGCTCAAACAATTCAGGCTCAATGTAATTTAAATCGCAATCACCTTTTAGTGCTGTCTCGAGTGTTTCGGCGAGGGATTTAAGTTTTGGCACACCAGTGTAACAACATGCGCCATGGAACTTGTGCACAATGCTAAGCACATGTTCACAATCTTCTTTTTCTATAGCTTCATTGAGCAGACGCAAGGTTTCCGGCACGCTGAGTAATAACATATTGAGCATTTCTAGTGCTAGCTCTTCTTTACCGCCAGCACGTTGTAGTGCTAACTGCCAATCTAAGCGGGCACTTTCAAATGGAGGCTCTGAGTTAATTGCTGCAACTTTGTTGCGTTCACGGTTAATCGGTGATTGTGGACTATGATCGCTAATTATTTGTTTTAGCATGTCCTCATCAATAGGTTTGGTTAAATAGCCTTTAAAACCATCCTTAAGTAGCTGTTCTTTTTCACCCGCTAGGGCGTGAGCGGTTACAGCAATGATAGGGGTATCTTCATTAAGAGATGACTCGCGAATAAGTTTACATGCGGTAATACCATCCATAATTGGCATTTGGATGTCCATGAAGATTAAGTCATATTTGTGGCTTTTACTTAAGCTGTAAGCTTGTGAACCGTTGTGTGCGGTATCTATCAGTTCTATTTGTTCATCAAGCAAGGTGCAAATAAGTTTAAGGTTGGCATCGTTATCGTCTACAACCAGTACTTTTAGCGGTAATAGTTTTTCATCGCCTTGTTCAATGTTATGTACAGGGTGATCAAGGCGATAAGGTGCAGCAAGCACTTCGCATAATTTACGGTGGTTAAGTGGTTTGCTTAAGCACGCATCTGCTCCGCTGCCAATAAAGGCTTCGCGCATATTATGCGAAACTGTATTGAGCATAAGGTAAAGATAGTCAGTGACAGGGCGAACGGCTTTTACATAACTCTTGAGCTGTTGCATATCATCAATTGCAGCTGTATGACCGATAATACAAATATCGTAACTGAAGTCTTTGTTAATCTCAGCTAAGAAACTTTCTTCATCTAAGCAGGCAGTTACTCGTGCTTGCCACTCATTGAGCAATGACAGAGTCGCTTGGTGTGTATGCTCGTGAGGTTCAAGGTAAAGAATACGNTTATTAATTANTGANTGAGTCGGTAAGTCACTGGTAATTGAGTTACTTGGCGTTCTGAATACGGCATTGAACGTAAAGCAGGTACCATTACCAGGTGCTGAGTTTAGGGTGATGCGGCCATTCATCGCTTCAACAATATGCTTAGTGATGATTAGCCCAAGACCTGTGCCACCAAATTTACGGGTGATACTAGAGTCAGCCTGGCCAAATGGGGTAAATAACGCATCTTGTTTATCCATTGGGATGCCTACACCAGTGTCGGTGACAGACACTAAAATAGAGGCGCGTTCTTCATCTAATAAGCGATAGCCAACATCAACTTTGATTGAGCCTTTTTCAGTAAACTTAATGGCATTACTTAACAGGTTGATTAAAATTTGTTTAAAGCGGGTCGGGTCGCCAGTTAAGTTGTCGGGTACTTGTGGGTGGATAAATATCGATAGTTCAAGTTGTTTTTCGTGAGCACTTGGTGCCAACAANGTCATAACTTCATTAATATTGTCACGGAGCTGGAATTGCATTGACTCAAGCTCCATGGCTCCGGCTTCTAATTTCGAAAAGTCTAAAATATCGCTGATAATGGTAAGTAAACTATTTGCCGACAGTTCAATGGTATCAAGATAATCTTTTTGATGCTTATTTAGCGGAGTCTTATAAAGCTGGCGTGTAAAACCAATTACACCATTCAAAGGTGTGCGTAATTCGTGACTCATTTTAGCTAAAAAGTCTGATTTTACTCGGTTCGCATCTTGCGCGTCTTTTTTAGCAATACTTAACTGAATATTTTGGGTTTCGTATTGTTCGAGTGTTTCGCGATAATCTGAGGTTGCTTGGTCAATGTGCTTTTGCATCTCATCACGTTGCACGACCATGGTTTCTGCAATGGTATTTAAACCTGTGCGTAATAACTCAAACTCACCAAACATTTTTTGATCAAGTCCAGTGTCTACTTTACCTTCAATAAGCTTGTCGGTAGCTAGTACTAACTTATTAAGAGGCTGAATAAACATGCGAGTTAGTCTAAACGCTAATACGATAGCAAGTATGAGCGCGAGTAATATCACTACGCCACTGACCAATAATGCTCGTTGCTGGCCAATAATGGCTTGTTGTTTGTTAAGCATGATCACCACAGTACCAAGTGATGCTTGATAGCTGTGATGATTCCAAATCGTGTCTTGGCGGCTATGATTAATTATGGCAGTGGAGAATGTTAAATAGTGCTCAGAATTTTGTACTTGGATGCCATCCATGTTGTTTGCATTGCTGCTAACAATTTCTTTGAACTCACTTTGGTATTTACTAAAAATCACTAACTCATTGTTTTCATCAAAAATAGCAATTGATTGGATAGCAGGGGAGTGTTTGTTGTGCGTATGACTAACTAAGCGAGTTAATAANGCTTTATCACGCTTTAATAGCGGTTGCTCAACAGCAATGGCGAGGGGCTCAATAATAGTCACGCCNTGTTGATACAAAATTTCATCGAGCTCAATGTAACGATTTATTGTAAAATAACCGCCCAGCAACAAGCCTATGATCACAGTCGGTATAAGTGTAAGGGTTAAGACTGAGTCACGTAAGCCAAATTTAGTCATAAAGAATGTTGTTATCATTATTATCGTTGTTTAAGAGTATATACTTACTCCCGCTTTATCAATAATTAAGGTGTTGCCCAATGGCACAGATTTTCAAAGCCAAAAAGAAATCCGTTTCGCAAAAAATGCTAACCCTGAATGTCACTGCTATGGATCACCAAGGNCGGGGNGTTGCTAAGCAGGGNAATAAAGTCTGTTTTGTTAATGGTGCTTTGCCGGGTGAAGAAGTAAAAGCNTTATTGATTGAAGATAAGGCACGNTTTGCCAGTGCTGATTGTAAAAAAGTGCTATCAGCCTCAGCGCATAGGGTTACTCCTTTTTGCCAGCATTATCAGGTTTGTGGTGGTTGTCAG
>Ga0049099_1000168_pt1 | contig 12795 bp, 9 predicted proteins | sample WorMetimpBELIZE1_FD_55035 | JGI IMG/M metagenome (GOLD analysis project Ga0049099, IMG submission 55035) | Marine gutless worms symbiont microbial communities from Max Planck institute for Marine Microbiology, Germany - Olavius imperfectus... | ecosystem: Host-associated > Annelida > Digestive...
AGTTGCATCAGGCGTTGAATAAACTTCTGGTTTCTGGCAAGTTTGACCACCAAAGAACACCGCGTAATCAGTATTTTTATAGTGGCACAGTGGTAAGAAACCAAGCTTACTTAACTCTGCTTCACGTCGATCAGTAATACCAATCTCTGTTGGGCATTTAAGATCAGGATCACCATCATCACTAGTGAATATATGCGTCGGCAAACCTTCTACTTTACCGCCGCCTTCAGCGCCGCGAATAGCGGTACAAAAACCATATTGAGAGAATGCTTTTGTCATATTCGTTGCCATTGCGTAGGCAGCATTACTCCAACAATAATCAGCGTTATCGGTACTTACAGAGCGACCGGCAAGTTCATCAACTTCAAACTCTTCATAGTTGAATTCTTCAACCGGTTTAGATGCNGCACCNTAAGGTAAACGAGATAAAAATCTTGGCATTGTGAGTGAAACAAAGCGTGANTCATCGCTATCTCTAAATGAGCGCCATTTAGTGTATTCAAGAGATTCAAAAACTTTTTCAAGATCTCTTGGTTTAGTAAGCTCTTCCCAACTATCAAAACCAAAGAGTGAAGGTGATGATGCTGAAATGAACGGACAGAAACCCGCTGCAGCAACGTTTGACATTAAGCCAAGAGTTTCCACGTCTTCAGGGTGATTAGTAAATTCAAAATCACCTACAATAGTGCCGTAAGGTTCACCACCCGGTGTACCAAATTCTGACTCGTAGATTTTTTTGAATGTTTGGCTTTGATCAAACTCAACCGCTTTACTTAAATCTTTATGAAGTTCTTTCTTCTTCATATTAAGTACGCGAATTTTTAGAGTTGAGCCAGTATCTGAATTCATCACTAAATGATTTAGGCCACGCCATGAACCTTCTAATTTTTGAAAGTCTTCATGGTGCATAATAACACTGAGTTGTTTCGATATTTTTTGATCGATCATCTGAATCGCTTCATTGAAAGTCACTGTCATGTTTTTATTCCATTGAACAGTGCCTTTTAAAGCTTCTTCAGTTAATGTGCGTAGCAGCTCTTCAGCTCGACTTGCATCTGTTTGCTTAGTTGCGCCTATAGCTTGAGTTAATAACGATGCTGATTCAGTCGCTGTTGCTGTGTCTAATTCTTGGGCTAGTGTTTCGGTACTCATTTTTCAGACTCCTCTAACTTTAGCTCTTTAGCAATTGAGTCAAGACTCGCTGTGTTGCTTAACACTTCTTCTAAAACATTCTCTAGCTCTTCTGAGCGGTCAATCTTAGTCATTAAGTCACGAAGTTTATTACGTGTCTCCATTAGGTTACGCAATGGTTCAACTTGATTTACGACAGCTGCTGGCTCAAAGTCATCAATACTTTTAAAGTTGAGATCAACGCTAAATTTAGTGCCATCATCAGTTAAAGTATTATCNACATCTAACTTCAANGAAGGGCTCATTTTCTTTAAAACATCGTTAAAGTTTTCTCTATCAATTTGGATAAAACGTCGGTCTTTTAAAGGTTTTAATACTTCTTGGTTATGNCCTGAAAAATCCCCCATTACCCCAACCACAAAAGGNAGCTCTTTTTTTACAATTGCACCTTCAGTTTCAACGTCATAGGTNATGTGTACTCTTGGTTTACGTACACGTTTTAATTTGTCATGGATACTCATTCAAAACTCCTTTTACTCGGTTTCTGTTTCGCTAACTTTGATGCCAGACAGCTTAAAGTATCCGGTCCTAGCATCACTATCGGTTATTAATTCATTTAATAATTCTGGTAGCGATAATTCGCTCCATCGAATAACTTGTTCAATGGTGTAAGACATAGGTGAATGTGGCTCTGTCTTTCTAAAAAANTGCGCAATTTCTTGCAATTTGTTTATCGCATTTTCTCGGCTATTGATTTGGNTATCATTTCGAGAGGGATTCTCATCGACAGGTGTTTCGCCTTCAACTTGCTCATTTTCTTGCGGTTCTTGTATCGACTTCGCTTCAAGGGATTTAAGTTTGTCTTCACCTAAATGCAAAACTGCATTCAAACACTCTTCAAGTGCTTGTTTAATATAAGAGGTAGGCTGTGATTGCTCTGTAGCAGTATCAAGCGCACTGCTTAATGCACTAAATTCAGTAAGCGCCTCTTCGATATCATTTTTTAATGCTAGGAAAAGTTCNGCGGGAGTCTCTTGTGCACTTTTTACNATTAATTCAAAGTCAATTGCGCCCTGGGCTATTTTTTTTTCTCTCTTTTCTTCACTGAGTCGTGAGACGTCATAGGCCTGCTGGTATTCCCAGTAAGTAAAAGCTTCGTAGTTTTGGCTATCTGTTAATGCGATACTTTTAATAGGGATGATCAGTGCCCCTTCACTTGCGACACCATTTAAACCAACTAATGCAGAGACCTTATCAGATATCTCATCACCATCATCAAGCATTGGATAAAGTGCATCAAAGTGGTTACTAACTAGCTCTTTTGCAACTTTGAAACCAAAAGCCAGTCCTTTAAAGCCGTGGATTCGACACAATGCCTCAGTAAACCACGCCAAATACTCAATATCTTTACTTTCTGTTTTTAATGCAGTGCTACACAATTCTAATAATGGTTGCCAATCACGTGCCAAAGACGCGATCCCTTCATCATCAACAAGCGCAAGTCTTTCAGCAGCACGTAGCTGATTGCGCATATCTTTTAAGGAATAGTACGTTGAGGTAGGAGATACATCTGATCTAGGCTCAATGCCTGCGAATGCATCTTCACTAATCGGAGCTAAATATTCATCAAAAACAAACATTCCATCGCCTTAAAAATTCCTTTTACACCCAAAATAGAGACGTAAAATAATACATCTCTTATTTATAATTTCAAGCCACAAAAGCATTAATTAAAATTAAATTACAAAAAATAAAATAATTAAACAATAATTATCCACCTTATTAAAATAATATATTAGCTATTTAATAATAAGGGCACAGTCAAGTCATCATTAATCAATGTTTTATCATTAGAATTATCCAGCTTTTCATTTTTCACTAAAATAAAAGTAACATTATCTCTTGCACCACGCACAAGAGTGGAGTGAATTAATGCCATTCCTGAATCAATGATATTTTTAGGCGCTAAAGCAATACTAATTTCTGAATCACTTAACTCACCTGTTAAACCATCCGAGCAAAGTAAGAAAATATCATCAGTTAATAAGTCACCTTCAACAAAGTCGACAGACAGCTCATTTTGCACTCCCACCGCACGCGTAATTACGTTAGCTAAAGGATGGTTTATTGCCTCTTGCTCTGTTAGTAATCCTTCATCGATTAAATCATTAATCTGACTATGGTCCCGTGATAACTGCAACAAAGAGTTAGACCTGTATCTATATATTCTGCTATCACCTACCCACAGAGCAGAATATTTATTGTCTTTAAAAAACAGTACAGTAACGGTTGTACCGGCCGTTTTATTACTTAAAAAGTCACTGCTATATTCAAGCAGTTTCGTATTTGCACTTTGTATTGCTTTAATCAACATCTCGGTTGAAATTGATGAAACGGGTAACTCTTCAACTTCAGCCTTAATAACGTCAACTACTAGCTGACTTGCAAAATCGCCGGCTTCATGCCCACCCATGCCATCCGCTACAATCCAAAGGTTGTATTTATTAAGTTCAACATAAGCATCTTCGTTTAGCTCGCGAATAACTCCACGGTGAGACACGGCATAACTGATAAAATTTTTATTCACACTCACTTACCTGGGTATAATTCCATTCCCAATGCTGCCAACGTCCATCTAGCATTGCAGCCACTTGATTTACTGGTGGTAAACCTGCTGTAACAAAAACAACAGGCTTGATATCTATAGAACCGTGGGTCCACCAAACACTATAATCCCCATATTTATTGAGTAAGAGTGAATGCAATACATCATCGACAGTTCCACCACCTAACTCATCTCCTTGAAACTCAAAAACTACAGCAGATTTATTTTCATCTGGAGAAAGGCTTTTACTGAATATTTTAGCGGGTGAACGGCTCTCCTTAAGCGTACTCATCACCTTCTTCTGCCATAAACTTAAGTCTACACTGTCATCAAGTACAGATAACACAGCGTCTTCATAATCAAGAGACAGTTGATTCGAATTTAACGTCGCAATGGGAGTGCTATCGCTATCAACGAGGACCGTAAAAGGATAATGGCGCCCTACAGCATCAACACTTGGCAAAAGCGTTCCTTTTTTAGCACTACTCGTTATTAAATTTTCTGACAATGCAAAATGCCAAACTGGACTTGTTAAATAACGCTCTTGCCATTGAGCACCCAGTTGCTCTTTGCTGACTGCGATAGCAGCTTGTAACCAATGCTCCCAGTGCTCTGAAAACTGCTGACAAACTCCTTCTTGGACAAAGTCACCCAAAAATGGAACCTTGCCCAAATAGCCAATCCCTATAGCCTTGTCGGACATGAAAAACTCTCTATACTTGCGTTCCAAAATGGATGTCTAATTGAATTTGGCAACAATTCAACCATTGCATTATTACCTTGCAGCGAAAAGTGTAGCTCTAAGTCATTTTGTGTTTCGGCTCGCTGGGCCTTTAAATCATCTAACATTCGATAAAAAGACCATTCGCCACTGTAACTAGTATTGATTGTTCTGCCCCCATACGGTGGTGTAAACACAATTCTGGTTTTACTTTGGGCAACGTCTCCTGGCCAAACAATGCTCTTAACTTTCGGCGGACCATGCCTATAAATCATTGACTGACCATCTATTTCTATCATGAAACTGGAAATCGTTTGGTCTAATTTAATTGGCTTTAAACCAAACTCTATTCGCGGTGTATTGCTATTCCCATCAAAGAATACTTCGCGAATTCTGGCCGCTTGCTCAAACATTCTAAGTGCAGACTCGCTTACTCCTATATTTTTTTCAAAACGCCATGGGCTCTTACTCGTATCGACACTTGGTGCGATATAGGTCGTGAAGAAGTTATCAATAGTGCCTTCAGGCCCAAAGAAATCCGAAAAATCTTTAAGATTAATTTCTTTATCCGAGTGAGGTACTAGCGGGTAACGCCCTACAATTGCTGCGTTGTACTCTCGTAAAACACTGCTTCTCCAGATTTCGTTAAGGTGTTGATTGGCACTTTTTCTAGTGATGTTTGACGTATCTTGGCTTATGTTCAACAACCAATGACTGGCAGGATAAGGCAGCCCTTTACTTTGAAACTCAAGCTGGCTTAGAAACTCTGGTTTATTTTTGCCACTTAATTGGTTCTTCACAGAAGACTTAAGTAAGCCACCACGATCAAGTTGATTTAAGTAAATATTTAGCTCTCTTAAACTTGCTTGTATTGTTTCAAGTTGCTGTGGTTCGATTTCTAAAATATCACTAAATGCTTCTTCTACTTGATGACCAGGAAGCTTGACCTCAAACTTTGGAGTTTCATTTGGTAAGTAACGCTTAAGTCTATTAGCCTTAGTATGCATAGCGACTTCAGCTGCATTTGCAGCCACTTTACCGGCAGCCTTTTGGTTTTCAGTAATAGGCAACTTAGTCAACTGAACATTTTTTTGAACCGTTGTAATAATATTTTTTATTGGCGCTTCAGGTCCCGCTAAAACATTAGTAACGCGAACACCTTCTGTTGGTGAATTGAACTCTTTTAAAGTCAGCTCATCGACAAACGAACGCCAGTAATAAATATAATCTTGAAAATACTTTTGCTCTAATTTCTTTTCGATCTCCGCTTTAGAAATATCGTATGTGTTTGCAGCTTCTTCACCGTAAACCCAACTACTTGCCATCAGATTACCCAGCATCTTGCTTTTCTCGACATTGAAGATGCCATGGTAACCATTATAAGTATAAAGGCCCGGAATACTTTTCATCGTAGCTTCAGGATTTTGAAAACTAAATTCTCTCGCGCTTTCGTAGCTTATAATGTCCGTTAGTTTTATTGGTGGAATGCTACTTTCCATAAAATCAGCTTGTAATCTTTGGTAAGCTCTTTCTGCGATTGGCAATTTTGTTAGTTCAGCTCTAGCAAGGCGAACAGCTTGATGATCTATTTCTTGCCCAGAAATACCATAATCGAGGAGTGCTCGTGTATGAGCCATTAAATCAGCACGATTGGTTACGTTAACATCACCCGGAAGAGCTCTTTCGTAGTAGGCGCTAAACCATGCAAGTAAATCATCTTGGTTATAATGCTCAGGTTCAAATAACATCAGATAGCTACGCAAAGTCTCATATAAATAACTCAAATAGTCTGCTTGTTGTTCCATCTCAGATGTTAGCGCATTGAGTAGAAATGGTTCTAAGTATGTTTTTAAAGAACGTAAGTAGGCGCTTTTCGAAGCTTCTGTTAGCTCTTCAACTTTACTAAAACCATACGCTTCAAAGTCTTCTGCATTAATTTTATTAACAGGGAAGTTCTTTAGCGCATTAAAACGCTGATTCAAAATAATTAGATTACTTTTATCGACCGTATTTTGATCTAATACTTGATATTCAGCTAAAGCTTGATTCGTTTCATCTATTAGATCACTATTCCATGAAAAGCTAATAAACCAAGAAACACTTAATGTAATCAGTGTTATACATGTTACGGCTAGGCATGAAACGCGTAACCACTTACTTTGCTTTTCATGATGTTTGTTAGTACTTGCTAGATTCTGTTCAGGAAAAATAACACTTTCTAATAAACGCTTGATAAAAAAGCTTCTAGTTTGGTTAATATAATCTTTTTTTGCTGAGCTTTGATCACTCAACAAATTAGAAGGTGTTCCCTCTTGCGTTGCACTCGTAAGATAGACACCTCGAAATATTGGCAGGCTTTCATACGCATTTGGTGTAAATATTTCTTTCAAAAAAGAGTAACCAACACTCTGAAGAGCACGAAGTTGCTTCGGAAATTCAAACACTTTAGAGCGGTTCACTAAATCATGCTCGTTAATCAAACGTCGATTTAATAACGAAGTAAGGTTTGAAATTAATCCATGAAATTCTTTGTTAAACACTTCAATTTGATTGTCAGAATCAGTATCTAGTTCAAAAGTTACCCCCCAAACTTGCTCCGTTTCTTCATCACTGAGCTCACTAAAAAACTCTCTAAAGCCTTCAACCAAGTCGACTTTTGAAAAAATAACATACACAGGAAAGGTCATGCCAAGCTGCCCTTGAAGCTCCTGTAATCGTTGCTTTATCGCACGGGCATGTAAGTTACGCTCAGTTTTAGTTTGATTCATCAGTTCGGATATCCCCATACTGATGATCACACCATTTACAGGCCGCTTGGGTCTGTATTTTCTAAGTAGACCTAAAAAACCTTGCCATGCCTTTGAGTCATGTAAAGCATGGCTATTTTGTGTTGTGTAACGACCTGCGGTATCGATAATCACTGCTTTATTAGTAAACCACCAATCACAATTACGCGTACCACCAACACCGTGAATTAGGTCTGTGCCTAGCTTTTCCTTTAAAGGAAAATCAAGACCTGAGTTATTAATGAAGTTTGTTTTACCTGAACCAGGAGGGCCAATCATGATATACCATGGTAGCTGATAGATATTACGACCATTAAAAAGCTTAGCATCCTTCAATAACTCGATCGCCTCAACCATACGAGTTTTTAAGGTTTTAATTTCTTCTTGGACTTCATCTGCAGAATTAGCATCAACCTCAATCAGTTCTTCTGTCATGCTGGTATTTCGTTTGCTTTGATTTCTGAACTCAATCAATTTAACAACGGTATATACCAATAAAATTGCTAAAATTGTGATAGCACGTGCTGCAACACTTTCAAACGGTTTATAATCGGCGATCGCAATCAGTGGACCACCAAACCAGATAAGTAGGAAGAGAGCTAAAAAGCCAACAACAATCATTACCTTACGAGAAGTAGCAGCGTACATAGCGCGCTTGCACTTTTGAATAAAACTCATCACAACTCCATTAAAAAAGTAAGTCGATTTCAATTCGGCGGTTTAATGCCTTATCTGAATTCGTATTGCTCACTAAAGGCTCTGCTGAACCTTTTCCTTCTGGCCATAACCTTCCCATTAAGCCTGTATTCTTAGCCATTGAGTTTGCTACTTGTGTAGCCCTAGCTAATGATAAATGCCAATTCGAAGGATACTGACTGGTACTTATTGGGCTATCGTCGGTGTGACCTGTGATTAAGATTTTGCCTTTTGTTCCTTCAAGGCTTAGCGCTAACTTCTCTAAAATTGGTTGGAAAGACGGCAAAAGTATCGCTTCGCCTGAGTTAAACAAACTCTCATTATTTATTGTTATTCTAATTCTATCTGTTTGTTGCTCAACACTGACTATACCGCGTTGTATTTCAGTGTGTAATAACTGGGTTAACAAATCCAATTGCTTACTTTTATTGCCTTCAACTTGTGAAGATGACAAAGGATGAACTAACTTCAAATTTTCAGCTGTTGCGTCAACTTGCTCATTAAGGCGCATGTTGAAAAACAAATAAACCACAAGCGCAATTAAAGCAAGCACCGAAATTACAACCCAAAGTGGAATTTGATTTCTTAGCTCCATACCTGCTGCAACACGGCTTTTCCAGCTAGGTGCTAAAAATTGGCTATGTGGTCCATCTATTTGATTAAGAATGTGGTAAATTCTATTACGGTAATCTTCTAGCTTACTTTCCCCGCTGGCTTCAACTCGAAACTTACCTTTAAAACCTAAATTTAAGCAGTGGTACTGTAGCTCTAAGAAGTTTCTGTTCATTTCTGGGTGTACTAAAGCATCATCAAGCAAAGTAAAAAAGTACTCACCACCAAATGTTTCTTTATGAAAAGTAGATAGCAAGCTCTCTTCAGCCCATTCCAGCGAACTCCATTTAGCATTTAATACAGCTTCATCAATAACAGCACATAGGCAATAACGTGCATTATTAATGACCGTAAGTTCAATAGACTTTGCACGTAGATTGGTTTCAAATCGCTTAATTGATTCAATAGCCCGATGCTTTAAAGCTGCTAGACTGTCAATTTGTGATGACTGATTAATAAAAATAATCAATGAAAAGCTGTCATTAGCTGCATCGAGTAATTCATTTTTAAAAATTGATACAGAACTAACATTCGCCTTTTCAGGTGAAGAGTGACTAAAAGAGACAACGGTTTTGTCACTCGAACCTTGTGATGCATCAGCATTTGATTTATCTCGGCTTAAACGGCCGGGACGTGGTTTGATTATTGTTTCATCCATTGAAACGCTTCCTTTTTAGCTTCTAATTGCCCAAAGAATTAAGTTTAAATCAGGGTAGTTGCCCGACAAATGAATAGCGATACCACCGCTTGATTTGAGTTTGCTCCAATGTTCACTGTTTTTATTGAGCTCAAAATAATGATACCCAGCATGGTAAGGCACTTGACGTGGAGCCGTAGGTAAGCCATTAATTGAGATCCCTGGCAATTGGTTATTTACTAAATCTCGGATCGACTCAACGCTACCAATCTTAATTTGCGAAGGTAATAGCTTTCTTAACTCTTCATGCGGAATACTCGCTTTAACTGCGAGTACAAATTGAGCAGAGTCAAGTATCGACTTATCTCTTAATGCACCAAATGAGATACCAAATTTGCTTTGTTCTAATTTAATTTCAGTGGCTGTTTGTTCAATCACCTGACTTAATGATTGATAAAGGAAGTTCACAACTTCTGCAAAAACAAACTGTAAATTTGTATGGTCATATTTAGGAAGTTGCGGTACCCGCTTGTTAACAGCACTAAAAGTTGCAAGTTCTCCTGCAAGCTCAATTAGTCGCGTGTAAAGCTCTCGCGGATGAACACGTGAATGCGTTAATAAGCTTTGAAAAACTGCATCATATTTATTAAGAGTTTGTAGCATCAGAAAATCGGCCACTGATGTACTACCTGCATACCCTTGGCACAGCCTCACTGCAATACTTTCAGCACGTTGCTTAATTAANCCTGATACTTCTCTAACAAGCGCTGTTAAAGGCTTATTACTGCTAACATAGAGGCTTGGCGGAACATACTTAGAGTCAAGTTTAATTGCCCCTTCACTAGTCACTTCTGTAATTCTTGCAAGCGGCAGCAAGACATAACCTGATGTATCATCAGACATTAACATCAGTCTACTATGAAGCTTAGCAACTTGAATCATTTCTTGAGCTTGAGAGCCTAAACTGTCATCACTTACTGATAAATCTGCAACTCGGTAACGTGTCACCAATTCGTCGTCTTTAGAAGATAGATTAATGCCACTTCCTTTCAGAGCCGGTATTGCAAGGCATACTATTTCATCATAGGCACTTTTAGCTACAATCAAAGGCTCAGGAAGGTATTCATCGCCGGGCATCTGAATTGGGCATAAGTCTGCTGAAATAGCAGACAACTTATCAATGGCAAATTGGCCTGTTACAAGTAGTTCACTATTAATCTCAAGCTCTATAACTCCCCATGAATCAGGAACAGTGCCCTCTATAACTCTTCTAATTACACTAGAAACATGCTTATCTGCCTGTTGAAAGTGCTGAGGTCTTAAGAACATTCCTTCTGTCCATGCGACCCGCGTGTAATCACTCATGTTTATTCCTTTAATCTTTCATATATACAGCTAACGACTCAACATTTACGTCAATGTCATCATAGCCTGTTGGATCAACCTCTATTACCGCGCGCCAACGGGCTTTTTCAATATCTCTATAAGCGACTACAACACCAACAAAGCGAGTGTTTCTATTTAAATTCATTTTATATTCAATTGTTGAACCAGGCTGTAGCTCTAGCTCATCTTTTTTTAGAAGATCAGGCCCAAGTACTGCTTCAGGATTTTCATACAAACTAAAAAAATCTTGCGTATCGAAAATGGTGCGAGAGCTCAGTTCAAACACTTTGTAAACAACAGGTGAAGGACGATCAGAGATATCTGGATTCACATCTGAGGCCACTGAAATATTTAAATCAGTAGATGGGGGCACAAACTTATTTACTGTTGTACAGGCTGTTAAAAATACCCATAAAGCACCTACAAAGGTAAGCTTGAACTTCAACATTGCATTATTCCTTCATTGTAATACAGCTAATTTCCACCATTGTACGCCTTCAGAAAATCATCAGAAAACGCTAAAACGCCTTTAGCTTTAACATCATCTGTAATATCAGCATACAATTCGTTATATATACGCCAGCTAGAAGCACCACCATAAGCAGGCAATGAACTAAGCAACCCACCATTATTGCTTTGTGCTTTTATGCCATCGGGTGATAATTGTTCTAAAAGACCATTAAGTGCCCCTGTTGCACCTGCTAATAACCCTTGCTCGTGAAGTTTTGTATCAACAAAGCTTTCTTTAACTGCTTCATTCGCTGGCAAAAAACTTGCACTATTGCGAACAAAAAGATTCTGCANTACATCATCAATGGTTGCTGAAAACTTAAGTGGATTATTCTGTTCAACTTTAAACGTTGTGTGATTCAATTTAAGTTGATTCTTAATATTTGTTCGCTGGCGAATCAAATCCATCGAGCCTTCAAGGAAAAGCTTAAAGCACTCCCCCATACGCTGCCATGTGTCTTCATTTTGCAGCTCCGCTGATAGCTTTTCATTGACACTTAAGCCATTTAAAAATGAAGAGATTAACTTCGATGAGTTAGGAATTTGATTATCTTTTACAGGTGCGCTAACAGAGGCGTTATTTGCAGCAATTGCACTATTGCCATTATTAAACGGCTTACTATCGTTAACTGCTGGAGTGCTAATTACAGGCTCTTCTGCCGGTAATACAGGCACGCTATTTTCTTTTTCTTCTGCCGTAGCTGAAAGTTGTGCGAGTTCATCCCAATCCTCTGGAATGGGTTGACTCAGGCTTTGTTGTGAAAATATGTNGATATTATCACTCGGTGCTTCCGTAAAAGTAGGCGCTACTATTGCCTCTTCCAGCACATTTGAACTGTCATGAGCTACTTGTNGCTCAGCAGAGCCACTAAAATCTTCAGTTGAGCTCTTTAATTCAGGCTGTAATNGGTTAAATGAGTTGATTTGCGGCTCAAAACCTTGTGGTTGATTAGCTTGCTGGATTGTAGATTCAATTTGATAGTCACCAATAGTGAAAACATCACCATCACTAAGGCGGTGCTTATTTTCTTTACCTAAAGGAGATACAGAAAAGTTTACAAATAGTCCATTGGTTGAGTAGTCATATACATAAAAGCCATCAGTTTCTTTTACGATTTTGCCATGACGGCCAGATATTACTTTTTCAGGATCAGGTAAATACCAATCACACTGTTCTGAACGACCAAAAGTTAATTCATTTTTTACTACTTTTTTCGCATCTATCTCAGGAGACAGCCTGTGATAACTGGTAACATTTAGAATCACTTCCATTTGATTGTTAGTCCCATAAATACAAACATTCTAATAGGATAAAATACTTCACGGAATAAAGTCAACGCGCAAAAATACCCAAATTTGAAATTTAAAATAATTTNAAAAAACAAAATAAAAGAACATAAAGTAGTACCCACTTAAAAACCAAACCTTAAGTACTATTTCATTAATATAAACTGAATGATTGCTTATTGGTGTATTTTTTGTAAAATATGCACCAGTCAAAAGGAGATTGATTTTATAAAAAGGAATTATAATGACTTCTGAAAACGATAAAACACGTATTGCCTCAATAAAAAATAAAAATGCAATACAAAAAGAAAGCAAGCTTCATCTAATTGGTAAAACACTCGCAAAACGCTATTTAATTGAAGAATTAATTGGCGAAGGTGGGATGGGTTATATTTACCGAGCGCGAGACACCTATCTAAATACT
>Ga0049099_1000171_pt1 | contig 12678 bp, 8 predicted proteins | sample WorMetimpBELIZE1_FD_55035 | JGI IMG/M metagenome (GOLD analysis project Ga0049099, IMG submission 55035) | Marine gutless worms symbiont microbial communities from Max Planck institute for Marine Microbiology, Germany - Olavius imperfectus... | ecosystem: Host-associated > Annelida > Digestive...
GGATACTGTAGTCGTTTAGTGTGTATTAACTTATACAACCTATAAGTATATTTATAATGTGTGCGTGCCCCATCCGTGATGACGTAACTAATCAATAGCTATAAACAAATATTATAAAAACACCTACTCTAAATATGGTTTACCCTAAAGATACAACACTTTGGTAATTACCTGTTTAAAAATAAAATCCTCAATAAAGCTAAGTTTACCAGATCACTAATCTAGTGCACTCATAACCAATAAAAAGAACACATCATACTTGATTTACTATAAGATATAACTTAGCGTTAAAAGTTAAAATAAAAATTTGATAACCAAAGGGAAAAGGTTAAACTTAAACATTAAGTAGTAAGATGTGTTCTTAAGGTGTTTATGGTTTCAAAAGTACAGATAAGAAGTCAATTTGATTTACTGAGTGAATTAACATCATTGTTGATTGATGAATTACGAGAGTGTGAATATTCTAGTGCTGAATATTATCAGCTTCCAGATATAACAAGTGCTGATGAAAATTTAATCCCAGAGTCTATCCCTGTAAATAAGTTAAGCGGTGAAATTGCCCATAGAGCAATTTTAAACTCCTTTACTGATATTTTTAAAAAAGATAATTTAAGCCCTGNATGGCGTGTACTTAAACGCCATCCAGGGCTTTTAGTTCTTAAAAATGCCGATACGTCAGCAATTATTAATCGGCTAGAACAGGTTAATAAAGCAAAGTCTGCTTTTAAAGAATGTATTTTGGCTATTGATAATAACGATGCCAGGTTTGAGGCTGTTCACAACGCGGTACCTAATTTAATTACTCTTGCAGCCTATCGAAAAATTCATTTTCAAAGTGAGTCCCCTTTTTCAGTGCGATTTACATGGATGCATAAGCATGCCACTAAAACTTTAACTAAAAAGATGGCGCTTGAAATGCTAGATAAATCTGCTGGTTACAGAAACCCAAGAATGATTGATCAACAAAAATGGCAATCACTTGTTGCGCAAGAACAGTTACGAGTTGCAAGTTTAGGTGATAAAGAAAAATTAAGAATTCGGCGCCCTACTAGAGTCAGTCCTCAAGTTAATATTAGGTATACCGCCCAGAACAGATATCACGTGAGTGCTGCATTGCCGTTTATTTTAATTAACCCACAGCCCGATGTTAAGTTAGGTACTTTGCCAGATTATCAAAAACCAGAGTCTCACCCACGCAAAAAAGAGTATGATTTTTTAGTGGATAGACTTTATTTAGAACAAGTTGCTGAATAATTATGTTAAAAAGGCCACAATATGTGGCCTTTTTGGTAAGTGTATTAGTATTTTAACTGCTGCTATTTTTCGACTATTTCTTCTATTTTATCTTCATCAATTAAAACTGCGTTTTCGACAATTCGCTTACCGCCTTGAATCTCAATACGCTTATTATGCTTGTTGAGTGTAAGTATCTCATCACAAAATTGATCTGAAGGATGCATTTCATAGGTGTAATCAATAATAGTGCCGGTTTTATCATCTTTTACATTAGTGATGCTGTATTCTGAAATGGCCCCTTTTTCAATCAGGTCTTTCATCGTTGTAGTCATATCACGACGTAATGCTTTTAATTTATTTTCGGTAATATCATCGGTTGAATAAATTGATCCATATTTTTCCATAATAGATAACAATCTAAAATGATATGTTTTACCAGGTGCTGCATAACGCCAAAGGTGGTACAAACGCAGCATCATCCAACGTGATAAACCACGTTTTAGCTCTTGTGCACTGTTAAAGTAGTAGCCTTTGTATTCAAGATTATCGATCATGTTATGAACAAAGGCATTTAAACATGCAACACATTTTACGTTTCCGCCTTGGCCCTTTTTACCACTAAAGTGAAGTGATGATAAAAAGTTCATATTTGATTCATAAAATGAGTCATCAATATCTGAATTTTTAGTATCAGTAGCTGAGTATTTAAATGAAAGTTTAGAACCTTGAAGTGCTTCGAGCGATTCTTTAATTTGCGGGTATGGCATTGATTGACCAACCGCTTTGAGTTCTTGAGCTAATTCGTTCATCGAAAAAACCACGGCATATTGAATACCGGACTTAAAATTTATTTTTACAATTTTACCTTTCGATGCAAGGCGAATTAATGCGCGCTCAACTTTCTCTTCTCTATCAGAAGGCCACACTAAATACTCAACGTCTTCACCATCTTTACGCGTACTTACAACGGCTGGTGTAATTTTAATTTCACCATCGTATAAAATACCATCTACTTTTTCAGATATTTTACGCGTAACAATAGTTTTTTTAGGTGCTTCTTCTAATGGCAATTTTTTATGGCCAGAGCGTACGAAACGCCCCCACAAATCATAGTGGTTAAACGTGTTTGAATAAGCACGTAACCCATGAGCGGCATTTTCGATAGAAATTCGCACATCTTTGTTATCTGTAAATAGTGCTAAACTTTCGTTATCTATTGCACTTTCCACCCCGTGTATTTGGCCCCTAAGTGTATCGGGCAAGTTATCTACCGAGATGTTGACCTTTCGGCTCATTGTTCTGATTTCCATTTTTTATTGCGACAGCTAATAACAACACATTAAGCTACAAAAGTTAAATGTTTAAGTTAGTATAAAACTGATCTGTGTATAAATAAACGTATCGGATCATTATTATACTAAGTAGGGTCAGGTAAGCCTAATTTCAGATCACTATTTTACTAAGATAACCTTCTCAAGCTAGCTTTTTACTAACTCAACTTATTTTTTGTCCATCAAAAGCGCTATTTTTAAACTTTTTACACGACAAACGTTAGTAAAATAAATACCTGCTGTGGATAACAGCTCATCAAGTTAGCATAGATCTGATCTGTACTTACTACAGATCAGATCTATACCAATTTAGAGCCCTGTTCATTATAAATTTAGGTGAATAACTTTATAATTTACTTAGTAAAAAACGGATCTAAACACCTAAAAATGTCGATAACCTTTTGAGTAAGCTGTGTATAACTCCAATTTTTAAATATAGCTTAGTAAAAAGCTGATCTGTCTGTTGTTATAGATCTGATCTTAACCAAGTATAAAGGTGATCTGATTTTTTTAACATTATTGATAAATATCAGATAGTTATATTGCTATTATACACTCTTAATCTTTATTACCTTATATATTTAACCACTTTTAAACTTCTTTATTTATTCTAAGCAATCTTAAAGGTGTAAAAATATTTTTAAATGTCATGTAATTAAAATGCATGTCGCCTTAAATAGTTATTTACAGCTAATTGAATGGACATTATACTACTTACCTAACTTTGAGGAAGAAAGTATGTCTATCAACAATAATGCCCTAAGCACTTACCGGCTTTTAAAAGCAACTGCCGAAGTTGCTGAAAAATCTTTAAAAGGACGCATACAGCACTATCGCGCTCACCTTAAATCAGAAGAAAAAGAGCTCAGAACGTACACACAAAAAGCAGCAGCTGATTTATTAGGGTGTAATAACCGTACCTTAAAACGTCGTCATGATAATGGTGATTTTGATGACTTAAACATTAAACGCGGTGCAAATGGACATTATGCATATACGTTAATGAATATTTTTGCCATGGCGGATATTATGGATATTCAGCCAGATCACCGCACTGCCGATGACAAACTTCAAGTTATTGTTATTAATTCTCTTAAAGGTGGCTGTGGCAAAACAACGAGTATGGTTAACATTGCAGCAGCGTTAGCAACAACTAATATTAAACGCTATCGAATTGGTATAATCGATTTAGATCCTCAAGGCTCGTCTTCTAGTTTTTTTCCTTCTAATGATCACGACCCTGTTACTGTTGGCGACTTAATGCGTGATTGTATTGATTTAGACGAAGGTGAAACCTGGCCTGAGTTTGTATCGAGTGCTTTTGTAACAACACATATTCCAAATATTCGTGTTTTACCCTCAGGTATGGATGATTTTTACTTTGAGCACGAAACCGCTACGCTGTTAAAAGATACTTCTAATTATGAACAAACACGCCACTACCATAAGCTGTTAGAAAAAGTTATTGAGCCGGTTAAAGACGAATTCGATATTATTTTAATCGATACCGCTCCTACACTTAACTTTATGTTTTATAATGCTTTAATGGCATCAACAGCAATGCTTATACCGGTTCACCCTGAGGCGGTAGATTTTGATGCTAATAATAAATATTTAAAACGTTTAGGTGAGATTTACCACACAGTAGCGGCACTTGGTCATGAAGGTTGGGACTTTATGCAGTTTTTAGTTACCAACTACGTTAAGGGTAATCACTCTCAGCGCGATATTGTTAAGGATGTACGCAGTGCATTTGGTCGCCAAGTAATGAGTTACCCAATTAATCATAGCTCAGCAATTACTGCCAGCTCGTCCTCTTTTAATACTATATTTGATCAAAAAGCTTCAGATAGCTTAGCAAGTCGCGAGTCTTTGCTACGCGCGCAAGAAAATATCAAAGATGTTGTGGACGAACTAGAAATGCTTATTCGTTCTAATTGGGAGTCAACCCAATCATCACTTAACAACACTAAGTAAGGATGTTACATAAAAATGGCTACAAAACGTAAAAACGACACCCGCTTAGATCCATTTGCAACCGCTGTAGGCAACAGCAGCCTTGATGCATTACTTGAGCAAGCAAACGCTGGCGATGTAATAAGAATGCCTGCACCAAGCGACCCTACACGCGAAATAACCTTAGTGTGTAAAGTTATTGCGCATGCAGATATTGAATCAAGCACCACGGTTTATGGTAAAAATCGCCGTGTACAAGCGCTATTAAATGAAAAATCAGTTTCTGATATTTTGCCTGCAATCAGCGAAGATGGACGTAATCAACACCCTGCTTTACTTTGGGATCAGGGTAATACTAACTTAGTACTTGCCGGTTCACGTCGTCGTAAAGCTTGTATTTTAGGTAATGCTGATTATTTAGTATTAAGCTCACCTGACTTTACAGATCAAGACGCTAAAATTTTAGCTGTATCTTCAGATCAGTACATAGCGCCGAGTTTATGGGAGCTTGGGCAAGCTTATCAACAAACTAAAAACGATCTTATTGAGCAAGGTAAAAAAGGCTCTTATCGCGAAATTGCCGCTATTGAAGGTGTATCCCACACCGCAATTGCAGATGCCATTAAAGCATACGAGCAAATACCGGCAGATGTAATCTCACTTTACCCAACGGCTAATCACGTAGGTAGAGAAGTCGCTAAAAAGCTTGTTAGTGCAAAGGAGCGCGACGAGCAAGCGTTTAACGCTCTAGTCAGCGAATTACACACCGACGATGAGATTAACGCCATTACAAGCGACGACAAGCGCGCAATGGCTATTACTAAGCGCTTAACTACCGAGCCTAGTACGGTTGCTAAGCGTGAAGCGGTATTTGAAAACAACTTTATAAACGTACAACGCAACTTAAAAAGTGGTGATGTATCTATCAAAATAGATAATAAAGTGTTGACAGACAAACGCTTAGAGCAGCTTACCAAACTATTAAGCGCGTTCAATTAGCCTCATACTACTTAGTAAAATAGTGATCTTAAAAGCCTGTTAGGTTAGTCAAATACTGATCTAAGGGGCTTTTAACTTAGTAAAATATTGATCTTTTTTGCTATTTATAATCTATAAATTCCTCATTTTTCTTTAAAGATCACATTTTTACCAACTTCGTTTTATTTTCTACGACAGTTAAATGCTAGATCTGAATTTGTTAGTAAAAAACTGATCTGTAAAGCCCCTGCGTTGTTAATAAGTTGTTTTTAATATGTGTGTTTGATGTTTACCTATTCTTATTTTGGTAGGTTAAGTGCCATAAGATACGTATAAACCGATTTTTTACTAACCTATCAGCTCCAACCAGTTCATATAAAGTTAATATTGCTTTTGCTGTGCGCAGTTAAAGAATATACTGGCAAAATTATTTTAAAAATTTAATGCTTAGAGTGACATGTCTGCTAACTTATCAAAAAATGATTTACTGGCTATTTTTGAAGAAATAAAAAACGAGCAGGCAACCTTGTTCCCTCTATCAGAACGCTTTATAAAAAAGTTGTTTAGACCCAACGTGCTCGATAAAGGCAAAGAGTATTATAAAAACGGCCAAATTAGTTGGTTGGAACATAGCAGTGACTTTGCTGTTATTGACTCAACAGTACAAGGCGACAGCGGATCAGCATTTAATCAACGTATTGAGATCAGTAAAGTACCTTCTGGTTACTCTGTTGATACGCATTGTACCTGTAATGCTAAAACCAAATGTAGGCACTTAGCCGCTGTATTATTTAAACTTAAAATAGAGCATTCAGGTGAGTACGGTGAAGATTACTTTATTAACGATTGGTTTAGTGAACTGACAGCACTTAAAAGTGCCGATGCTAAAGCCCCTTCGCAAGTTCTTTTATTTGTATTAGATATTGAAAACAATAAAGTATTTTTAACGCCAAAAATTGCCAATTACGATAAAAATAATAATTATACGCTAGGACGCAATTTAACTGAGCAACAATTAAATAGCTTTGTAACGCCAAATGATTTGCTCGAAAGTGACTTTAGGCTATTTAGTTGGATCCGCTCACAAAATGCTGTGGGTAATTTAGAGCTAAAAGGTCAATGGGGCTTTAGCGCTTTACAACAATTAATTGCCACCGATCGTTTATTTTTACAACGCTCTCGAGTGGCTATTAAAGCACAAACTGGGCAATCCCTTAACTTTAATTGGCAGCAACAAAACGAGTTATCGCAATTAGTTATTGAGCTTGAGCACAGTAAAAATTGGGCACTAATAAAGACCACACCGCCTGCTTATTTAGATCTCGAACATTTTAAAGTCGGCAGGATCAGAACGCAGCTTAGTGCTGATGAAATCGCACATTTACAATCAATTCCTGCACTGCACGATGCTAATTTTGATCGCATTTATAAACAGCTTGCCGACAATTTTGGAGCCGGCGTTATACCGCATCCGAATAACGAACAAGTTAATGTTAAGCAGCTTGGAAATGCTGTTTTAAAAGCCACTATGAATGAGCAAGGGCTCAAAGTTTCGCTATTATTTAAATATAAAAATAAAAATTATTTAGCGGGAACAGCCCCAGCGAGTTTAATAAACAGTGCATTTGAAAACACAGTAACAAATGAGTTAGTAAATTTAGGTTTTGAGTTTTGTAAAGGGGGTTTACAAAGTGAGTTTATATTTAATAAACAATCACCTATCCATTTACATTGGCTTGTTTACGAAGTATTCCCTGGCTTTAAAAAGCGTGGCTGGCAGGTAACTCAAACTAAAGTAAATGTAGCCGACCCCAAAGGACAGGTTGCACTTGATGTAAACCGTGCCGCAGGGCACCAAATGCATTGTAAAGTGCAATTAAGCGATGGCAAAGCTGCTGTACTTTTTAATACTGATGACGCCACGTATCAATCGTTAAATCGCCAAAGTGAGCTGTTTTATTACTACCCTGTTGGGCGTCAATTTGGTGTTATTAGTAAAGCCGCAATTAATTTACTGAATGAATTTAAACAACGCTTTGAATTTGTAAAAACACGTGATGAATTTAATATCCCGCTTTCTTATTTACCTGAGCTAGTAAAGCATACTGCAGTAACTATTGACCTTCATGATGACTCATTAGAGCGTTATCTTGATGAGTTAAATAACACCGAGCAGGCTATGCCCGTGGTGCCGTTACACGGTTTAAAAGACTCAGTAACACTACGCGAATACCAGCAGCAAGGTGTTGATTGGCTTAGCTTTTTAAAGCGTCATCAACTAGGCGGCATACTTGCTGATGACATGGGACTGGGTAAAACGCTACAAGTTATCGCCTTTTTAGCCAGTAGTTTTAATCGCCCACAAGCGGGACCGACACTTATAGTGTGCCCTACTAGCTTAGTAAGTAACTGGCAAAACGAAATCACTAAATTTACTAAGAGTCTCAAAATAACCACTGTTTTTGGCTCGCAACGTAATGAGCCTTTACAGCATTTAGCACAAGCGCAGTGTATTTTAACTACTTACCCATTACTAAAGCGTGATATTGCTTATTACTCACCACTTTATTTTGAAAACATTATTTTAGATGAAGCGCAATATATTAAAAACGATACTGCTCAGGTCTCGCGTTTGGTTAAGCGTTTAAATGCCGACTTTAAACTTTGTTTAAGCGGCACGCCAATCGAAAATAATTTGTTTGAGCTTAAGTCGTTACTCGACTTTGCCATGCCTTCACTCCTTGGTTCACAAGCGCACTTTAAACAGCATTTTCAAACACCGATTGAGCGCGAGTCTGATTCGGAACGAGCTGAGCAATTAAAAGCGCTTATTATGCCGTTTATTTTGCGTCGTACAAAAGCGCAGGTCGCTCAGGAACTTCCGCAAAAAACAGAGTTGTTAAAAGAGTTTGAGTTTGAGCCTAAGCAAAAAGATATGTATCAAGGTATTACCCGAGCCTTAGAAGAAAAACTCATCGATTTATTTGCTGAACAAGGCGCACAAAAAAGTAAGCTCGCATTCTTAGAAGCGCTACTTAAACTAAGGCAAATTTGCTGCCATCCAAAATTAATAGAGCCAACAACACAGGCGGGATCTGCAAAACTAGAATGGCTAACAACGCATTTACCGTTAATGTTAAGGCTTGGCCGTAAAGTAATTATTTTTAGTCAGTTTACCTCTGCGCTTGATTTAATTGCAGAGCGTTTAAGTGATATAAATATTAATTTTAGTATGCTTACAGGGCAAACACGTCATCGTGATAAAGTGATTGATGAATTTACCAGTGGTAAAACCTCGGTGTTTTTAATTAGCTTAAAAGCAGGCGGTACGGGGCTTAATTTAACCCAAGCCGACACGGTAATTCATTTTGATCCGTGGTGGAACCCGGCGGTAGAAAAACAAGCCACCGATCGTGCTTATCGTATTGGCCAAACTAACCCTGTGTTTGTTTATAAATTAATAATGAGCAACTCTATTGAGCAAAAAGTGTTTAAAATGCAGCAAGATAAGCAAGCGCTTGTTGATGCATTATTTACTGATAAATCAATGAGTTTTACTTCGTTTGATGAGCAGCAAATGCTATCACTTATAAAAAGTTAAAGTTTTAAATAAACAGTTGAACTAATTTAATACAAGGGCGTCTACTATTATGCTTGTTGAATAATTGCAGTTATCACAAGCTTCATGTTGATTTCCCTGATTGGTTACTAAATTTAGTAATGACTGAGCCAGCTATGTTTTAGCTGGCTTTTTTATGTCCAAAATTTATCTTATAAATTTTTTAGTTTTATTGGAACTTAATTAAAGCATCGGCGCCTACTATTACGCTTGTTGAATAATTGCAGTTATCACAAGCTTCATGTTGATTTCCCTGATTGGTTACTAAATTTAGTAATGATTTAGCCAGCTATGTTTTAGCTGGCTTTTTTTATGTCCAAAATTCATTTTATAAATTTTTTAGTTTTATTGGAACTTAATTAAAGCATCGGCGTCTACTATTATGCTTGTTGAATAATTGCAGTTATCACAAGCTTCATGTTGATTTCCCTGATTGGTTACTAAATTTAGTAATGATTGAGCCAGCTATGTTTTAGCTGGCTTTTTTTATGCTTGTATTTCTCCTCTACCCCACACTACTATTATTCGTTATGATGGCATGTCTCTAAATTTTATAAGTTTATTTTATGTTTACTCAGTTAATAACACATATTGATTGGTTAAGTGCCAGCGCAGGGCTCGCAACAGGACTAGTACTATATGTCCTTGTGTCGCTCCCTTCTCGTAATAAGTTAAAACAACACCTTAGTGAGCAGCAGCAACAAGTGTCGTTATTACAAAACCAGTACGACAATAAACAACAACAATACGCGGCTTTACTTGATGAGCACGAGTTGCTCGAGCAATCACATCAAGAACAGCGCGACGAAGCGCAGCATTTTAAAACCCGTTTTAGTGAGCAAGAAAAACAAAGTGTTCAATATAACCACTTTTGGCGTAAAGCCGAAGGCGAACTGACAGCCTTGCGAGAGCAATATAATCAGCGCGATATTGAGCTTAATAATATGCGCACTACGCTTGAGCAAAAACAGCAAAACTTTACCGAACAGCTTGCACAAATTGAGCAAAGCAAAAATGTGTTAAAAAAAGAGTTTGAAAACCTCGCAAATAAAATTTTAGAAGAAAAATCGCAAAGCTTTAAAACCCTAAACCAAGAAAGCATTGAGCAACTATTAAAGCCAGTGCAAGGGGAGTTAAAAGGCTTTAGAGATAAAATGGAGTCTATTCACGTTGAAGATTTAAAACAACGTGCAGCCCTTAAAACCGAGCTTTTACATTTGCAAGCTAAAAGCCAAGCTATTACCGAACAAGCTGATAAGCTCAGTAATGCCTTACAAGGACAAAAAAAGACGCAAGGCAATTGGGGCGAACTAATGCTCGAAAACGTACTCGATAGCGCAGGCCTTCGCGCAGGCACCGATTATAAGCGCGAAGTATCGTTTAATACTGAAGAGGGCCGACTGCGCCCCGATGTAGTGGTGTATTTACCTCAGGACCGCCACTTAGTGATTGATGCTAAAACATCGCTAAATGCTTATACCCGCTACGTTAATGCCGAAAACGAGCTAGAGGCTAGCCAAGCAATTAAAGAGCATGTAAATGCTGTTACCGCACGTATTAACGAGCTTGCCAGTAAATCGTACGATCGCCTCCCAGGTATAAACTCGCCCGAAGTGGTTATTATGTTTGTGCCAATAGAGTCTGCCTTTGTTGAAGCCCTTAAATACCAAAGCGATATTTACCAACAAGCCATCGAAAAAAATATTTTAGTAGCTACACCTACTACCCTGCTTACTAGCCTTAATATTGTTAAACAGCTATGGCGTTTTGAAGAGCAAACAAAATACTCTAAAGAGCTGGCAAATCGTGCTGAGCGCTTTTACAACAAGCTCAATGGCTTTTTAACAAGTATGGAAGGTGTTGGTAAACAGCTTGACCGCGCAAAAGATAGCTACGACAAAGCATTCTCTCAGTTATACCGTGGTAAAGGTAACTTAATTAAGCAAGCGTCAGAATTTAAAGAGTTAGGTGTATCGGTTCAAAAAGAGCTACCTAACGAAAGCGTAGAAAAAGCCCAATTAGAGCTGGAGTAGCTCGACTTTTTACAAGCAAAACTCTTTGCTTAGGCTGCAATTAATTGAGCTCACGGTAAAAATATGAAAACGATTTTTAATTTGTTAGATGAAATCATTACTCAATTCCCTGAAGTTAACGCGTTTATGAGCGTCTATGATGAAGATGAAACCTCGTTTAAAATGGAGGCGTTTTCTAAAGCCACAACACACGCTTTTGCGCTTGGTAATGAGGAGCAAGCCGTGCGTTATTTAAATTACATGGCTGAAAAACTAATAAACGCTGAGGCAAAAGTAATTGAGCACATAGACGTATATTACGTAGAAACATTATTTTGGGGCGCAAGCCCCCACACTATTGCGCTTGGGTGGCCCTTGGTCCCGGAAAGTTTACAAACGCTTTATATTCGTTTTCATGGTAAAGCGCCGCTGAATTAAAAGCGGGTGCCTTTAATACTGTACCTCATTTAAAAGCTCATTGATTTTTTCATCACCAATGCACTCTCCATCCGACCAATTTGTGTTTAACAGGGTAATTAAACTACCAATACGATCAGACTTTCTTTGAAGCTGCTCTATTAGAGCATCAGCCTCTTGTTGCTTTTCAGTGAGACGCTCAATAATCGCTGTATGATCAAGCTCCTCATTAGGTTTACGTAAAGTGGGTATTTCTTCAAGTGAAAACCCTAAGCTTTGCGCAAATTTAATCATTTTTAGCTGCTCAACACTAAATGCAGAGTAGTGACGGTAGCCATTACTGTTACGTATGCCTGCAGGGAGCAAACCTATGCTTTCGTAATACCTAATAGTGCTTGTCGCAATACCCGATTGTTTAGCAAGTTCACCTATTTTCATTATTGCCTCTACTATAAAAAGCGGCTTGACCTTAAAGTTAACTTTAACTTTAAGGTTATAGTGCCTGTAATGTCAATTAATGGTTTATCTCATGTCTAAAAATAAACAACACTACGTATTTACTCCTTTTACTTTACCAAGTGGTTTAACACTTAAAAATCGAGTAGTAAAAGCAGCCATGGAAGAAAATCTCGCAGAGGCTGACTTAACGCCATCGCAGGTGCTTAAAAATACTTATAGCGAATGGGCAAAAGGCGGCGCAGGATTACTCATAACCGGTAATGTTATGGTCGACCACCTTGCAATGACAGGGCCAAGGGGCCTTGCACTTGAGCAACAAACAGATATAACGCCTTTTGCAGACCTTGCACGTTTAGCACAGCAAAACGACTGTAAAGTGGTAATGCAAATAAATCACCCTGGCCGCCAAGTGTTTAAAAAAATGGGTGGCAAAGCACTTAGTGCCTCTAATATTGCGCTTGACTTAGGTAAGCACTCGCACTTATTCGCACAGCCAAAAGCGATGGATAAGAGCGAGATTAATGATGTGATAGCCCGATTTACTCACACGGCGCAACAGGCTGAAAAAGCAGGCTTTAATGGCGTGCAAATACATGCAGCACATGGCTATTTACTCGCACAGTTTTTATCTCCTCTTACTAATAAGCGTGAGGACGAATGGGGTGGTAGC
>Ga0049099_1000172_pt1 | contig 12648 bp, 5 predicted proteins | sample WorMetimpBELIZE1_FD_55035 | JGI IMG/M metagenome (GOLD analysis project Ga0049099, IMG submission 55035) | Marine gutless worms symbiont microbial communities from Max Planck institute for Marine Microbiology, Germany - Olavius imperfectus... | ecosystem: Host-associated > Annelida > Digestive...
GTACCACTATCGACAAATAAAGCTGCTCGCCAATGCTCGGCAAATTGATAGTTATACTCAATTGTACCGCTTATTAAGTATTTACCACCAATTAAACGACCTTGTTCATCTTCAGGTGAAATAGATTCATAAGCAAAACCACGGACACTTTGATCCCCCCCCGCATAGAAACGAAGCGATAACGGTACGTCATTAATATCTTCAACCAGCATGGCACCTAAATTAGCTCTTAAGTACAGTAAATGACGATCGGCGAAGGTATTCAACCATGCGTTTTGCAGTTGTAAACGTAGGATATTAGTTGAAGACATCATGTCCTCTAACCCAAATTCAGCTGACAGCAGCCATTGGTACCCCTCGTAAGGAGTCGTTCCGCCCTCAGTGTCTTTTTTGGCGTAGCTGATACCCGGCATCAACATTTTTGCACTTTGTTCTTCTTCTCCAATTCGGTAGGTTTCATAATCACGGCGGATAAATGCGGTTCGAACCCAATCATCTTCGGTTANCCACTGGCGCTGTAATTGGCCAGTTAAAATTTTACTGTAAAGGTCATTTGTTACACCATCTTCGAGTTTATAGCCTAACGAAAAACGCCAAAGATCATCATTAGGGTCGTCTACTGGGACGGTATAACCTAGCGAAATATCTTGCTGCCTCTCTGACACATTTAAGTTGCTTTCAAGATAATGACCGTCTTCCGTTATCCATGGCTTAGTCCATTTAAAGCGAACTTTTGGGCCAAAATCAGTATTAAAACCGCCACCCACTTCATAGCTATTGGCTGGTTTATGTAATACGTCAACATTAACAGGCACTTGGTTGTTTTTACGTTTTGCAATGTCTGCATACACACGGACACTGGCAAAATAAGGGGTGCTCGACAGTGCTAGGTTGTAATCAGAAATGTCAGTCGCTTTATATGGCTGACCTTGTTTAAATTCAGCCAGCGAGCGAATGTATTTTTCAGCCGGGGTCTCAGTACCAATAGTGATATCACCAAACTGATAACGAGGCCCAGTATCGACATTAAAAATAATCTTTGCGCTATTATTTTTTAGCGATACCGCCAATTTATGCTCATGCCATTTTGCATCAAAATAACCTAAGTCTAATAGTTGGCTTTCGATGCGCTTTCTCGCGGCCTCATATTTGCCGTGATTTAAAAAGTCACCTTGTTTGATTTTGATGCTGTTGACGGCAGACATAAATTCGGCGTCATCTTTACCGGCACCTGTAATGGTTACATTGATATCTGCGATTCGAGTAACAGGACCACGCTCAACATCGACAATTAATAGCTGTTGTGCGTTATCAAAACTAATTTTGATAGTCGGCTTATAATAACCAAGCGCTTTTAAACTCATTTCTACTTGGCTTTTAGCATGACGCTTTAATGCCTTTGAGGTTTTTTCATCAATTAGTTGCTTAATGTAAAGCTCAACGTTTTTTTCGAGCTCACCACTGATCCCCTGAATTTTGTAATCTTTAATAACAGTTGAGGCACTAATCGCGTGCTGGCTGTATGAAAAGCAGAAAAACACAAAGACAAAAAAGAAATGCCGAGTATACAAAAAATATCCTTACTTTTTTGGAAGAGTCATAATCTAAAATGAGTACAAAAAGATACTAGCACAGTGCCATAGCCACTGACATAATTGAAATGTTAAAATTAGTACGCGTTAAACAATTATTTTCGCTACAATAGCGGATAATACCTAGATTTATAATGAACGAGCGACTAAATGCACTTCCCTGATGACGAAAACGGTCAATTATTAGCTGAAATTGCTGACGCTGGTGTTGATTTAACCAGTATGCAAACTATCGATTTCTATATTCTTTTTGAACAAAAGCCTGAAGCAGAGAAATTTGCTAAAGCGATAACAAGTGATGAGCTTGCCCCTTCAACAGAATTAACCAAGTGCCCAGATACAGGGGTGTGGGAAGTAATTACCCGTGTGAAGATGGTGCCAGAACACACCTTACTTAGCCAAACAGAACAATACTTAGAAAGCATCGCTAATGGCCATAATGGATATGGCGATGGCTGGGGTTTAATGGCCGAAGAAGAATAAGCCACTCCTACATCTCGTAAGGGGATCAACTTAGTTGATTCGCCTTACGAAAACTGCCCTGATAATCAAAAAGCTTTTCTGCCACTTTCCAACCGTATTTTTTATTTTTACGCGCAATCACAAAATCGGGTGCAAGTAGTTGTTGTTGTAAATTAACAACCTGCTCCGCGCTTTGCCAATCTATTGGGGTAAAACCGGGTGCTGCTCGTTTTCCAAACTGCTTATTAAAAATAAATCGCCCGGTGTCATTTGCTAAGTTAAAAACCTCATCACAACTAGCTCCATCTTCATCATAGTAGCTAATTTTAAGTAAACCTTTTGCGAGCACTTGAGCTGACAAACCACTACACCTTAATACCAAAGCATCTTTTAAATTAAGCGCTTCCCGCAGTTTATCATCAGGGTCTGCCATAATGGCACCACAAGACTGACACTGCCTTGCTGCAATGTCATTTTGCTCACCACACTGCTCACATTCTTTAAAACGAAAACGATAATCACACTGTATTTGCTCTTCACCATCGTCCAGCAAGCCTTGGCAGCGCCTACCAAAATGCTCAATCACTTTGCCTTCGCCATCAGTTTTACCCCAAAAAATATTCGCAAATCCACAGCCAGGGCATAGCACTTGAACTGGCTCATTATCACTTTGCGCTTTTTTACTCCCTACCTCTGGGTAGAACAAATCAAAGCCATTACCAGCATAATCAATAACTAAGCAGTCTTTTTTTCCTTCGCTTAAACGAAGGCCTCGACCCACTATTTGTTGATATAAACTGACAGATTCGGTGGGCCGTAAAATCGCAATATAATCAACGTGAGGGGCATCAAAGCCCGTCGTGAGTACGGATACATTAACCAAATACTTTATTTTTTTGGCTTTAAATTGATTAATAATTCGATCACGCTCGTTATTATCAGTATCACCGGTGATAAGTGCCGTACTATCCTCAGGTAAGTAGCCAGTAATTTCTTTGGCATGCATCACGGTTGCAGCGAAGATCATCACACCATGACGCTGTTCACTGTACTCTATTACTTGCTTGATAATGGCTTTTGTCGCGCGGGTGCTGTCTTTTAATAACGCATTCATATTCTCAATGCTGTAACGACCAAATGAATCACTCGGCAGTGATGAAAAGTCATAATGGCTAATAGCTGCATCGACTTCATGAGGCGGCGTTAAATAGCCGTTTTTGATCATATAGCGCAGCGGTAACTCAAAAATACACTTTTTAAATGGTGCGTCTTTATCACCTCTAACAAAACCATGATAGTGATGATGATAAACCCAGCCCATTCCCATACGAAATGGTGTTGCAGTTAAACCAAGTACTTTAAGATTGGGGTTTTGTTTTTTTAGACTCGTTATCACCTGCCCGTACTGACTTTGTTCATCACCACTGACACGATGACATTCATCAATGATCAACAAAGAGTAAGCATCGGTAAGCTTATCGGTATTACGTGCCAATGATTGCACACTCGCAAAGGTCACTTGCTCCGTTAATGACTTTTGTTTTAATCCCGCAGAAAAAATACTTGCCTTAAAGCCAAAGCTAATATACTTCTCGGCGTTTTGTTCTACCAATTCTTTAACATGCGCAAGCACCATAATTTTTTGTTTGGCAATACGCGCAAGTTCAGCAATAACCAGGCTTTTTCCAGCCCCTGTTGGTAACACAATTAGTGCTGCGTCATCTGTTTGTCGAAAGTGAGCAACCGTGCGCTCTACGGCCTCTTGTTGGTAGGGTCTGAGTACGTACTTCATGTTATCGGACTATAATCGACATAAAAAAGGGAAGCATACGCTTCCCCTGGTATTCTTTAAAGCAAAAAATTAAGCAAGGTGTTTTGTTAAATCGACACCTTGGAATGCTTTAGGTCGTTTACCACGGCCTGTCCATTCTACAATTTCGCCATTAAATTCGATGCGGTACTTCGGTTTTACCTTAGTGCGTTTGTCTGTTGTTACTACATCCTGTAGATCTTCTAATGTAAGTCCTTTTTCTTTTAGTAAATCGAGTACCTCTTTTTTAGCTTCTTGCTGTTGAGTATATTTCTCGATAGCTGTGTCGATTAGCTGTTTTGCTTTTTCTAATTCAGATAATGACGCAGATTTTACAAAAGATCGGATTTCTTTCATTGAGAGCTCTCTTTAATATTAAAGTTAAGTAAAATGTATAAACATGAGTTAGTATATGCCCTATTCATAAAATAATCTATTCGACTCTAATTCTTTATCCTAACTTTTTATTATACCCATGCTCTGATCTGAACAATGACGTCTTTTAACTCAGTAATTAAATCAATAACAATGGCAGTATCATGATTATCAATAAACGTCTTTTCCGTATCTACAATTAGTTTTGAGATAGGTGGATATTGAAGCATGACAAGCGCTCCTTTCAGTTTATGAATAGCAGCAGACACTTTATCCAACTCATCACTATTGAGGTGACCTTCTAACGTACTCAAATCATCCTGCAAACTATTTATAAATACCTCTGCCAACATTTTTGCATCACTTTCGTTACCAAAAACATTAAGCCAATGCTGTATATCTTTGATCCCTTGCAAACTTACATTCTTACTATCTGTAATAATGTTTTCATCGTCTTTATTAAGATCAATAAATTCTGCAAGCCGATTATACAATTCATTAAGTTTATACGGCTTAAACAAAACACTGTTCATGCCTGAGCTGAGAGCTTTATTTAAGCAGGTCTTAGAGTCATCTGCAGTAAAACCGATAATTGGCAAGTTCTGGAATTTTTCTATCGTCCTGATCTGTTCGGCTAACTTAAAACCATCTAAGTGAGGCATATGGCAATCTGTTAAGAGTAGATCAAAGTCCCCTTCTTCAAGCGCCCTTAAAGCAGCTAATCCATCCTCGACCATTACAGCTTTTATACCTAATTTTTGACATTGTTTTTCAAGTAATAATTGATTAGTTTTATTATCTTCAGCAATTAAAATCTGGCCATATAAATGCGCTTTATCTGGGCTAATTATATCTAAGGTGGTATGAATATTATTAAGTAGCTCTCGTAATGAATCGGGATAAAGTGGTTCGATAGGTAGTAAATGACAATTACAATCATTTACTTGTTGAGTATTTCGGCTTGATGGCACAATAGTATACTTAGCAGCAATGCCTGCTTTTTTAGCACGCCACTGCTCTCCTAGTAACTCAACCATGTATTGCTCATCAATAATTAAATTTTCAGTCTGACTAAGTTCAGATAACTCCAAGGGCCAATCAAGTATGGTATGTTTGACTGCCATGGTTCCAAGCAGCCGGACCAGCTCTTCACTTTTACTACAAACAATCCAATACCCAGATGATGTGCTTAATTGAGGCTTTTTAGTATGTTGCAATGGGATAGATAAATAAACATGCGTCCCCTTGCCGTATGTGCTAGACAAAGTGATACTGCCTTGCATCGCGTCAACCAGCTGTTTTACTAGCGCTAAGCCTAAGCCTGTTCCGCCAAATTGGCGTTGAAAAGAGTTATCGGCTTGCTCAAATGGTTTATAGATTTGAGCAAGCTCTTCAGTTGTCATCCCCTTACCGGTATCTGTAATTGTGATATTTAACAACTGTTTCTCAAACTTTACCTCGCAAGTTATTGAGCCCTGACTTGTGAATTTAACTGCATTACTTAGTAGGTGTGATAAAACATGCATTAAATGATTAATATCAACCGATGTCGATGTGTAAGCAGCAGTCAGCCAATTTAAATTGAAATGAAGTCCCTTCTGTTTAGCCTGATGTTCATGTGCTCGTAGAATGCGACACAAATGAGTTTCCAAATCAACATTCTCAACCACTACTTCGATGTTACCCGTACTAGTGTCTGCAAAATATAGAATATCATCAACTAAACCTTGTAGTTTAGTTACTGAAACCTCAATGTGTTCGATTAAAGTAGATTGCTCACTGTCTACTTGTGATGATTTTAAAAGCTCAATAAAACCATTTACCCCAGATAAAGGTGTCCTTAATTCATGACTCATCGTCGCAATAAAACGACTTTTAACTAAATCAGCTTGAAGCGCCTGTTGGTTGGCCTTATTTAATTCAACTTGATGATGTTTGAGTAAGCTAATATCTAATAAGATACCATTCCACCTAACCCCTTGTTGTATNTCATTGCCTTTTGTTTGTGCATTGGCAATATAACGNCACCAAACTTTTTGGCCAAGATTATTAATTCTAAACTCAATATCAATCATGCCTTTGCGCTTACTTGCTTGCTTAAAGGCTTTAGCTATTTGCACCCGGTCTTCATCAACAATACAAGGGGAAATACATCCGGTCATACCGCGGCTATTGAGTTGTCTTGATGTTACCCCCAATAAACTTTGCGCCCCTTTGCTAATATAGGTATAACACCCTTCACCATTATCATAATATTCATACTGAAATACCCCGCCAGGGATAGTATCAGTAATCGTTTGTAATAATTGTTGAACCGCTTGGTTTTCCCTTTGAAGGTTATGATGTTCAGTCAAATCAGTGATGACGGTCATAATCCCTGCCAACTGACCATCAACTCCAAGATATGGCTTTTTAGTGTAGAGAAGCTCAAGCTTCTTTCCTACTTTATTGGTAAAGTTCATNTGACGATTAAAAACTTTTCCAGAGTGCAAGCTTTGCTTATTNTGCGTCAATAACTGGCTAACTTGTGCTAACTCGTCACGTAAATACNGTTTTTTTTCGTCCCATAAATGAGCAAAATTATCCTTATAGGCTTTGTTCCACATTATCCTTTTTTGCTCAGAATCTTGTATCACTACCATTGTAGGTAAATCNTCGATGAGTTTTTGAGTGAAGTTCAATTTACTTAACGCAACTTGCTCAGCCTCTTTTCGTTTTGAAATCTCACGGTTTATGGTAATCCGCCAGCTAACAAAATAAATAATCGAAATACAGATAAGAATTAAGGTTAAAATTGCAGTTGTATTAACGGTGGTTTTGTCATATCCACGCTCGATATTAAAAATACCATGACGATTGACAATATGATTGAAGTCATTGCTCGTTAGTGTTTTGAAAAGGCTTTCAAGTAAACTGACTAATTCAGTAAAGTTTTTATTCACAAGGAAATAGATCGGCTGATTATATCGGTATTTAGGGTTGATATAAAATTCGCCTATGTAAAACTGATTCAATTGATATGCCGCAATGCTTTGCGGTAAGATAACACTATCAATCGTGTCGTTCCTCAAAGCATAAAAAAGTGTCACAATTGAGCTAAATGACACCGTTTCTAAATTCTCAGCACTTGGCAGCTTCTTTTTTGGATCTGCAAACAGATCTATATAACCAATACGCTGAGTTTTACTCGAACGTTTAGAAATTAAAACCATTTCTACGCTTACGTGCGGCGGTAAAGCAATCAAAACACCTTCATTAATTCTTGTTGGTGTCATCGTCGGAATGAGATCGATCTTATTCGCTAAAAATAATCTTTCTAATTCTTTGGAATTTGCAGCAGGGATATATTTAAACTGGAACCCACTTCGTTCAGATAGTAACTCAAGGGTATCATTTAAATAGCCTGTAGCTTCGCCAATTTGATTTGTGTCATTAATTGGAAACAAACCATCAATAAACGAGAACGTAAGTAAATAATTATTGTTGCCTTTCACACTTACTTTATTGAATTCACGTTTGAATTGACTATAGGCTTTTGCGGCCAAATATTCTTCACTTGCCGAACTTTCCCATAATTGTTTCGTGGTTGGAGAGATAGATGCTAAAAAAGAATTAACTTGATTACGTAAAGCCGTCTTCTGTTGGTTGAACATGACATGAAATGTTTCACTAGAAAGCCAGATAGGACTTACAACTTTAAGACCGTCTTTACCACGATTTTTTAACTGATGAGACAAAACTGAATAATCACCTAAAAAAGCATCAAATGAGCCATCCGCCACTTTTTTAAACGCATCATCTGGTTTTATAAACCGATTTATATAAAGCGCCCCATTTTCTGCTAGATATTCGCAATGCGAACTCCCAGTGATACAAACCCATCGTAAACTAGCAAAGTTCTTTAAGGCACTATTCGCAATAGATTGATTTACAACTATTCCTCGAGGACCTTCCATAAAGGGTGTTGAAAATAAATAATGTTTTTTGCGCTGCGTAGTTTTATTCAATCCAACCGCAAAGTCTATTTCACCAGCTTTAAGTCCGTCCAGAAGCTCGTCAAGACTGTCGTAAACTCGGTACTCTAAATCGGCACCAGCTAAACGCGCTATTTCGTTACTGTAACCAACAATTACACCAGTATATTGACCATTTGCGTCTTGGGTGTGATAAGGAAAAAAATTATAACTTACGATACCCGCTTTGAGTTGCGTCGCAGAAGCAATACAAGAGTATAAAAGCGTAATAGCATAGAGGTAAAAGAGAAATCGTCGTTTCAGAACTAAACCAAGCAAAAGTAAATAACTAGCTACATTCTAGCAGTGAAATTTAAATACTCAATTTTTGTTTAAAACAAAAGTTTTTGCAATGAAGTTTATGTAATAAAAACTGTATAACCTGACTTATCATGTTTAGAGTGGAAAAATCTTCCCAAGCAATAGACCCTGTAACAGATTCTGTGTAACTGCCATTTTCATGTGATGCTTAATTATGTACAGTTAGAAAACAAGCTAACAACTCCCCACTTTTATCTTCTCTGATATAGCCGATTTCAAAGTTGAACTCGTTTTGATTTAATATTTCTATTATAGATTCTAAGTTATTTGCCGCATGAATTAGTTCCTCTAACCTTAATATCAAAAGTTCAATTTCTTTCTTAAATGACTCATATGCTTCAACAAATTTAATTTTCTTACCTTGATTCCTTTTAAGAAAATCTATGAAAGCCAACAAATTTGTCCCCAATAAGCCATTTATTTTATTTGATTTATCTTTTATAAAGGCTTCGATAACCGAAAAATTCTCCTTAATCAATTCTTCATTAGATGCTAAAGCCATTACCAGAGCATCCATATGTACAAATAACCCATTTTTAATTGCTATAGACATTTCAAGAATTTCTTCATTAGATTTAATTATACTTGATTCTGGGTGGTGACAAACAAATACAAAATTATGTTTAGATTTAAGCACTCTGTATACTTCTTTGAGGCTTTTTTCAATGTCAGTGTACTCTATTGCAAATTGAGATATTACATAGTCAAAGTGGCTATTTTCAAAAGGCAGCTCCTCGGCTGAGATACCTGATAAAAGCACTCCACGACTAGACTCTATATAGCCCTTATGGATTACAGCATTATCGATACCTACACAATTAAAATTATGATTAACTTGCAATAACTCAATTAATGCCCCATTACCTGTTCCTATATCTAATATGGTTGAATGCTTTTCTATTTTACTAGCAAACTTATTCCAAAAGCTCTTAAGTTCCCCCACGTAATTTGCTTTAAAGCCTCCACCAAATGATGTAAGGTGCCCTTGTTGCCAGTAATTTGTCCAATGTTCGCTCATCAATACTCCAAAAATAAAAGTTCCTCCTACTAAAGAAGGTAAATTCGATCACTGCAGCGTTAGCTGCACCTTAATAGTACATTTTTTCTTTAATTGATGCCTAATATGCTTTTTAGAGTTCAATCATTTTTACCTAAAAAATCTGGTCTTCCAAATCTGGTGTATTAAAACTTTCTTCCAATATGGTTAATTTCATAAAATGTTAATACTATTCAACCTATTAAGTGACTCTTAAATCTGATTATGCTTGCTTCAATGATATTTCCAAAGAAGAAATAAGTACGCTTAAAACGTTAAATATACTCTTCTTTATTTAAGATGTACTTCGTAGGCTGTTGCTATGATATTAACACCACCAATATTCTTAAATTTACTTATTTATTTCATAAGTTAGGAAATATAAAGGTATTAAATTTAAGTATTTAACTAAAAAAATAAAACAAGTATAGCTAAGCAGTTGAATCCGAATCAAAAAAAAGGCTGATTTAACTCAGCCTTTTTTAAATTACATAGAAGGTTATTTAGAAGCTAATAGAATAACTTACACGATAGTCACGACCAAAGTTATTATATAGATCTTGATCATCCCAAGTTCCATTTGATGATAATACAGGGTCTTCATCTGTTAAGTTATTAACCGTGAAAGTAAGTGCACCATAAGCACCTGCATTATAAGTGTAGGTTAAGTTGTGTACTAACCAGCTATCAAGTCTACCTGATACATCATATTTAGCACCTGGGATTGGGTTATCATCAGCATCAAGAGGTGCTCTTTCGAACTCACTAGTGCTATCAGTAAATGTTGCATTCCATGCTAAAGAGTGATCTTCATAAGACCAAGCAACTGTAGCAACAGACTTAAGTTCAGGTTGACCAGACCAGCCAGATGTATCTTGAACTCGTCCGCCTACTTCTTCCTCATAAGAAAGTACAAAACTATTCACGTTTTGGAAACGGAAATCACCAAAACCTGTCTCAAGGTTTGCAGCAATTGTAAAATCGATACCTTCAACTTCAAAACCTGCACCGTTAAAGTAAGACGTACCTGCTTCAATAAGTGTTCCAGATGCTGCACGTTTCAAATAGAAAGTTTCGTTTGAAGTATCTGTGTCTACTGATACTGCAGAAATTAGACCTGCAGCTTCATCTGATAGTAGTGACTGTAATGTCTTTTGTTGAATTACATTATCGATTTGTAACTGGAAGTAATCAAGTTTGAACGTAAGGTTATCGTTTACATCCCAGGCGATACCTAGGTTAGTGTAATCAGATTCTTCCGCATCTAGCTCAGAGTTTTGCGTGTAATAAGTATCATACTGGCGTTCTGTAGTAGATCCATTCGCATAATCGATTGCGTCTTCTGCTGAGAATGAACGGGCTGCATTCAAACGGTCTAAACCTGGTGCACGGAAAGACTCAGAGTAAGAACCTCGGATAACGATGTTATCAGCTACTTGCCAACGAGCAGAAATTGCAGGTGCAATATTATCGCCGAAATCAGAGTAGTCATCGTAACGAGCTTTTAAATTCAATTCTACTGTTTCAGTCACTGGAAGCACTGATTCGAAGAAGAATGCCGTCACGTCACGCTTACCTTCAGAAGAGTTACCTGCAGAGCCACCGATTCGACCTGCTTCTGATTGGCCATCATAAATGTCAGCAAAAGTTTGCTCAAAGTACTCCATACCTACATAGTGAGCAACTGAACCGCCAGGTAGTTCGAATAAATCAAAGCCTAAACCAGCAAAGTATTGATCAAATGTAGACGAAGATTGTTGAAGAGTTGTTGCTTTCATATTAGCAATACCTTCTTCAGAATCTAAAGAGATATCATTCTGTTGGTTATACGCTAGGCCAGCATAAGAAAGGTAGTATTCACCAACAGCCTTATTGTCTGCTTTGTTACGGTGGTAGTAAACTTCCCATGACGCATTGTTCCAGTCCAAATCACCACGAAGACCAGTAGTTAAATCGATATTATAATCATCTACGTTACCATCACGAGTACCGATACCAACCCAACGAAATAGACCATACGCATCATCTACGCCATATGGATTATGCGGATTATCCGCCGACATACTTTCCCACGCAGCAGCAGGTGGAGCATAACGACCAAATGATGAGTTTTGAACGAACATTGTTTGGCCAAACCACTCTACGTTATCAGCAATTTCATAGTTAGAGCTGATGTAAAGTGTGTTACGATCAATAGATGCTGTGTTGTAAGATACATTACCAAAAGCATACATACAGTATTCAGAGCCTGGGCCCCAATCTTCGTTAGCATCTACTCGACGGAATGTATCTTCACCGTATTCTGCAATTAGATCATCACACAACAGAGAAGCTTTTGCTTCTGAAAAGTCTGGAGATAAAACAGTTGCACCGTAGTAAGACCAACCCACAGTATCTGCAGTGTATGCTTCAATATCACCGTCACCATCTAAATCGCCAATTTTAGCTTTAGTGTAATCACGTGCGCCATCGCTGATACCCTCACGTTTTTGGTAATCATATGCAAACGTGATGTTACCTTTATCGTTTGAGATACCGCCTACAACTGAAAACTCTGAAGATGTTGTACCTTCATCTTGGTCACGGTGGCCAGCACCAATATTGAAGCTTAAACCTTCGTAGTTATCTTTTAATACAACATTAACTACACCGGCCATTGCATCAGAACCATAGATAGATGATGCACCTTCAGTCATGATGTCAATACGCTCAACTGCTGCCATTGGAATAGCATTTAAGTTTGCTGATGCGCCACCTAATGTTGGTGAGCCTGGGAAACGACGACCGTTTAATAGTACAAGTGTACGGCGAGAACCCGCACCACGTAAGTTGATTGTTGCTTGAGACTGAGCTGAGCTACCTGAACGCTCTGAGAATGAGCCGAATGAGTTCAGTGAGCTTGAACGAAGAGCATCAGCTACAGTGAAGTCACCTTCCATTTTAATATCAGCAGATGTGATGCTGATTACAGGTGATGCACCTTCTAGGTCAGTACGCTTGATGCGTGAACCTGTTACCTGAATACGCTCAACTTTTTCT
>Ga0049099_1000174_pt1 | contig 12547 bp, 11 predicted proteins | sample WorMetimpBELIZE1_FD_55035 | JGI IMG/M metagenome (GOLD analysis project Ga0049099, IMG submission 55035) | Marine gutless worms symbiont microbial communities from Max Planck institute for Marine Microbiology, Germany - Olavius imperfectus... | ecosystem: Host-associated > Annelida > Digestive...
GTAGAAGAAGTCATAGGAAAGAGGTGAACATGCTTTTAAAACCAAAACACATCGCGTTATTGTTCACGCTGGCAATTGCAGTATCTGCAATGGGATAAGCACGAAGGCGTTTCAATATGGAAACGCCCATCGAAAGCGCTCTTCAGTAGTAGTTTTTCTTACTAAACGTAACGTAGAATTCCGTTAGGTTAACGTTTAAAAAACTCAAAGCTTAGCGGGTACACCCACAACTCCCCTTTGTTCGCTTTGACTGCTGCCACGATAGCAAAGACGATGTTCATTAATCCAAGAGCGATGAAGCCTAGNGCTCCTATGATAATCAGCGTCAAGACAAAACAAATAACAGAGTAAATGAGCAAGCTTATTAACCAATTCGCTGTCACCCTGCCGTGCTGATTGATGTCTTCNTTTTGATCTTTGTGAGCNATCCATAGCACGATAGGCAATATGATACCTAAGCCAGGTATAATGAAACTGGATAACTGAGAAACATGAATGAGTGTACAGTAGCTTCGAGCGTTCAAGCCCCAGTAGAGTGGTTCTTCCGTTGACATAATGGTCCTTTTTATTGCGTTGGTTTGATTTGATAAATATAGGCGTTTTCAGTGTGACCGGCATCAAGCTTAACAGGAACAATGACCCGCTCATATTGGTCACCTTCAAACTCATCCAGCATGGCCCAGTTTTCGGCAAGTTGAGTAGACGTTAGCATCATGCCCTTCACCTCTTCTTTTGCCTTAGTTAGATCAGAAATAACAATTCCTGGAAACCCCATAGTTGCTCCCCACCCTTGTTGAACTAAGTGCCCTTCTACCGTACCAGACTGCCACTGGCCATCAATATGAGCGACGATATGGTGATTTGGGCAATTAGGAGCAAGGCTTCCGTAGATAAACAACCTTTCTAAATCAGGTGTAGCAGACGTTACATTGTCATTGTTTTGCATTGCTTTGACCCATTATTAAAAAACTTTTCGTCAGGTGTTGAGGCAAATTTAAAAACAGGCCCCAACCGTTCGCATTTCTAGTTATAAATTGCCTAAAAAAGCCAGTGCTTTTGTGAGAGTAATATCGAATTTGTTTTACAAAAGCAACACAGCGTTACACAATGCTAGAGCATGTCTATGTGAACGTCGATTCACGTAAAAAACACAATAATTAAAGGACAAAGTATGCTCAATCACAAACGTACTCTGATAGCAGCATTGGTAAGCGTTTCGCTTATGGGGTGTGGCGAAAGTACAACACAGACAGAAACTAAACCACAACTCACTGCACAAGACGCCAAGCAGTTTTTAACACAGGCGCAAAATGATATTGCAAAAATGCAAGTTCCTGCCGCGCACGCCGAGTGGAGCTACGCCACGAATATCAATTTCGATACAGCAGCAGTCAGTGCTTACTTTAATGAAGTGCTTTCTACCAAGGTTGCAAAGTTAGCTAAAGAAGCGGCGAAATTTAACGATGTAGACGTAGATGCCGACACCCGCAGACAGCTTGATCTACTTAAAAACAGTTTAACAATGCCGCCGCCGGCAGATGCCGAAAAAGCAGAGCGGCTTGCAAAAATTGGTTCTGACTTAAGTGCCATGTACGGCTCTGGTGAGTATTGCAGCGAAGATGGTACGTGCAAAAGCTTGGTTGAAATGAGCTCTGAAATGGCCACCCTACGCGATGCTGACAAGCTACTAGAATATTGGACAGGCTGGCGTGAAGTATCTAAACCAATGGCAGGACTCTATGCAGAACAAGTATCGCTTGCCAATGAAGGCGCTGCAGAGCTAGGTTTTGAAAACGTCAGCGCCTTGTGGCGTGGAAAGTACGATATGCCAGCAGATGAATTTCCCAAGGAATTGGATCGCTTATGGACGCAAGTAGAGCCTTTCTACGAATCACTACATTGCCACGTGCGCGCTAAGCTAGGTGAACACTATGGCGAAGACATAGTACCTCAAGACAAACCAATCCCAGCCCATTTATTAGGTAACATGTGGGCACAGTCGTGGGGGAATATTTACGATATCGTTAAACCTCAGCAAGAAATGAAAGTTCCTGATGTTACAGGCGCATTAGCTGAACAGGGGTATGACGAAATCGCCATGGTTAAACAAGCAGAGTCATTTTTCTCATCGCTTGGCTTTGAAGAACTTCCAGATACCTTTTGGGAACGCTCTATGTTTCAAAAGCCTGAAGGCCGTGACGTTCAGTGTCATGCCTCTGCGTGGGATTTAGATGACAAAGACGATCTTCGTATAAAGATGTGTATTCAAAAGACTGGCGAAGAATTTAACGTTATTCACCACGAATTAGGTCACAACTACTATCAACGCGCTTATAAAGACCAACCACTTCTTTACCGTGGTTCGGCAAACGACGGCTTCCACGAGGCTATTGGCGACACCATCGCTTTATCAATAACACCTAAGTACCTTAAGCAAATCGAGTTAATTGATGAGATCCCAGACGCATCAAACGATATCGGTATGTTAATGCAAGTTGCGTTAGACAAGATTGCCTTCATTCCCTTTGGTCTGATGTTGACCAATGGCGCTGGAAAGTGATGTCAGGTGAAGTAACACCTGAACAATACAATCAACTATGGTGGGAATTGAGAGAAAAGTATCAGGGTGTGATGGCGCCTGTTGAGCGCAGCGCCGACGCGTTTGATCCGGGTGCAAAATATCACGTGCCTGCGAACGTACCTTATACACGCTATTTCCTAGCGCATATCCTTCAATTCCAGTTCCATAAAGCACTGTGTGACATTGCAGGTGATGAGGGCCCGCTTAACCGTTGTTCTATCTACGGCAGTGAAGAAGCCGGTAAAGCACTTAACGAAATGCTAGAGATGGGTATGAGCCAACCTTGGCAAAATGCGTTAGAAACACTGACAGGCTCACCGCAAATGGATGCCAGTACTATCGCTGACTACTTTGCGCCACTAAAAACGTGGTTAGATGAGCAAAATGCTACACGCCAGTGTGGCTGGTAACTATATCCGTTATGATTAGCCACTGGCTAACATAATTAATGCAGTCCAAAAAGCCTCGAATTTCGAGGCTTTTTTTGTTGAATTTAAACTTTTGTACCATTGTAAGAGCGGTAGATTAGCGTAACGTTAGTGTATAAATTTTATGTAATTTTTGATTATATTATGCGCATCCTGTTGGTACTTTCGCTTTTCATAGTTTTTACTGCAACTTGCAGCCTACCTGCACGCGCGAAACCTATTGCCCCAGCGTTTCATTCCTACAATATGGATAGTGGTATCGCCCACGTATCCATTTCAGATATTGCGGAAGATAAATATGGTTTTCTGTGGTTGGCATCGCAGTCTGGTGTCGATAAATTTGACGGCTATACATTTCGAAACTTCGGCTTGTGGGGTGAAGACAAGTCAACAGGCCTCCAGACCCTGTTCGCCCTTCAGATAGAGGCAAGCTTAGACGGTCAATACCTGTGGGTGGGGACATACAGCGGGCTGAGCCGTATAGATGTTGATACTGAGTCGTTCAAGCACTACACGTTACCGGCGTCAGAGCCTTTCAATAAACAGGTAATTAATAGGATCAAGACCACCCACAATGGCCAGCTTTGGATAGTCTCTGAGCGAAACCTTTACACATACTCTCCAGAATCAGACAGTGTAGAACTGGTCAGCTACCTTCCCAGTACCACGAGTACGCTGACAGACATAGAACTTATCGGTAATACGCTTTATGTCACTTCCACCTCGGGCCTTTATAAACTTGATCCGTTTAAGAAGTCTCTTGAGTTAGTGGCTTTTGAAAACATGAACTTTACTCGACTGGTGGCAGCAGAGAAATCTCGATTCTGGTTGGGCACCGCTACCCACGGCGCATGTTTGTTCAATCCCGACGAACAAAGCACTACCATCGACAAAAGCTGTACCTCTGAAACTCACGGATTATCTGATAACTACGTTACAGACATCTTATTAAAGGACAACGGTGATATATGGGTTTCTACTCAGCGTGGGCTGAATATTTTAACGTCACATAACCCTAACTCTGTGCTGCGTGCACCGATTAACGAGAAAGATGCGGCCAAAGAGAGAATTTCAAGCCTTTATCAAACGAAAGCTGGGCTGGTTGTCGTTGGCACCAGAGACGATGGGTTTGCGATCAGTAACCCTCTGCTTAGCAACTTCTACTCTCAGGAAATAGGCGAAGGACGAATCATCTCCTCTTTATCGAATTACAAAGATAACCAAGTATGGGTAGCGAACGAAAAGGGCCTTTGGCTTTACGACACGATAAGTAAAACTCAACAAGGCCCATTTACTTCCAATGGTGCATTTGCGAGTAGCGAAGACACTAACGACAAGCTGTTGAGCGTGTTTTATCATACGAAAAGCGATGCATTATGGGTAACCACACGCACAGGCCTCGCCAAACTGAACCCTCAGACCAGAAACCTAGAATTTGTTGCGCTGAATGGTAAGTCGGGTTACAGCATTAATATCGATGATGACGGAGACATTTGGTATGGCGGCTACAGCGATGGGCTGTTTGTATATCGCCCGTCAGAAGATAGGGTAATAAAGCAATGGCCATTGTCGCTGACAACGAGAATTGTTTTGGACGACAATGAAAACGCTTGGTTAAGTACGGTATCCGGTTTATTTGTTGCGAATAAACTGACTGGAGACTTAACCAGCATCAGTGAGTTTACGGACAAGATTTCAGATCAAACTGTAGTGACGTGGATTTCTCAGTCGAAACGCGGTGGTTATTGGATTGGAACGCAAGCAGCTGGACTCTTCTTTATGTCTAAAGAAGGCAGTGATTTGTCAACGATTAAAGTGACACAAATTAAGCCTGAAAGTCGATTGAGCAATGTATCCATTGGGGCAATTGTTGAAGATGATGAATATGGGCTTTGGATCTCTACAATTGAAGGGATTGCGTATTTAGCACCTGACTTGTCTACCCTTTCTTATTTCGGTGCAGAAAACGGCGCACTGTCTACGGGTTACTATATTGGCTCTGTCACCGTAACTGAAAATAACACAATAATGTTTGGTGGAGCGGAAGGCTTAACACAATTTACTCCNTCACAAGTGGCAAATGTAAAGTGGTCACCTGGAGTGCACCTCACAAACGTTGAAACGGTGAGTAGGAACGAGCAAAACGGAACAACCTATCAGCAAAGACAGCGCCTAGACGAGGTAATCGAACTTAAACATAATGATATTGCGCTCACGATTGAATTTGCCGCCACTGATTATATGAATGCAAACGAACTTACGTATGCCTATAAACTCGCAGACTTTGAGAACAGCTGGCGCTTTACTGACTACAAGACAAGAACGGCCACCTACACCAACTTGGACCCAGGACGCTACCGCTTCACTGTTAAAGCTATAAATCAAGAGAATGAATGGAGCACCAATGCAGCGCAACTTGAAATAGTTGTAGTTCCACCATGGTGGGATAAGCCTATATGGCGNGTGGCGATTACCCTGCTAGGCATGCTGTTGATTTCATCGATGGTGTGGCTGAGGATAGCATCGTTGAAAAAGCGCTCTGCTGAACTTGCACTAAAAGTTGAGGAAAAAACCCGAGACTTAGANGCGGTCGTAGAAAAGTTAACGCAGCTTTCAACTCAGGACGCATTGACGGGTCTCAAAAATCGTCGCTACTTTACACAAAGAGCCAAGGCAGCATGGCAAAATTATAAACGCCATAATCATACTTTCTCCTTGCTAATTGTTGATATTGATTTCTTCAAGCGTATTAACGATGAATACGGTCATCATGTGGGTGACACAGTACTGGTCAAAATAGCTAGGATCCTGGAAGATAGTTTAAGAGAAAGTGACGTTATTGCGCGATGGGGCGGTGAGGAGTTTCTTATATTGCTGCCTTCATTAAAGGTACAAGAAGCATTTTGGGTGGCAGAAAAGCTACGTAAAACTGTCGCGGATTACGAAATCGATGCTCCCCCCTACTCTGTATCGGCTACCATAACCTGTGGTGTAGCGGACATACGAGATTACGATAGCGTCGAGGCTTGCATTCACGCTATCGATAAAAAGCTATATGTCGGCAAAGAATCAGGCCGAAATGCGGTGATAAAATAGCCGCTGGCTGATCATCGTACCCTTTAGTTTCTCTTCCCCCCATTGCATTGCCGTTTAAATGGCAATGCATGCAGGCAAACGTTTTGTCATGCATTTTATCGCAGTAATTGATCGCTTTCCTTTTTACCCGCCTATGTATTGTGAATTCTTAAGTAGCTTAAGATGAGCGAAATCACCCACAAGGAGGATGAAAACATGGCAAATGTATTAGTAATCGGCGCTTCAGGCCAAATTGGTAAGCAAGCAACAGTGAAATTGTTGGATGCTGGTCACAAAGTCGTAGCGCCAGTAAGAAGCCCAGACAAACTGTCAGATATCCAAAATGCCAACCTCACAGTGGTTGAGCAGGATTTAGAAAAAGATTTTTCAGCACATTTTGAAGGTGTGGACGTTGCGGTATTCACAGCGGGTTCAGGCGGTAGCACCGGCGCAGATAAAACACTTATGATTGATCTTTGGGCGGCCCGCAACGCGGTTAACTATGCAAAAGCGGCGGGGACACCCAAATTTGTTATGGTTAGTTCTATTGGTGCAGACGATCCTGACGCCGTGGAGTCAGCAATAAAACCATATTTGGTTGCCAAACACATGGCCGACGAGCATTTAATTAATAGCGGCTTACATCACGTAATTCTTCGACCTGGCACTTTATTAAATGAACCGGGCACGCATTTAGTACGAACCGATATGCCAAGCAATAGGGACGATGCTGTAATACCAAGAGAAGATGTAGCGACAGCTATTGTCGAAAGCGTTGCAAGAGAAAGTAATGCTGACTTGATCACCTATTTATTTAAAGGTGATACACCAATTTCCCATATTTTCTAGGTGATCGACTTTTCCAGGTGATCGACGCCCTCTCATTTGCCAATGCGTTATCGCGTCTATTTAAGCTAGAGAGGGCTTACTTTTTGCTTAGGTCGCCGGTTTGTATACTGCTGACTTAGGTGGTGCCCAGAATAGGCAGTATCATGCACTCAATATGTGCCTACTTAGAGACTAGAGGTGGTTACCTACGGTATCAATGACTGGCTAACCCAGTTGCCATTTCCGTCTTTTTGATGCCACTCTCGACTTTGAGGGTTACCTCTCAAATTCAGGTAATCTACGCTATCAATAGCCAGCATGATCACGCAAAAGTGAGGTGGAACTACACCAAAATCCCCTTCAACCTGTAGTGCCGAACCATCGTTTCTTGGCGTGCCGGGCTCGCCCCACAAAACTGCTTTTTGCCTGCATCTGACAATTTATTCCAGTGCTGAGTAACTAAGTCAGCATCTTGATGTAACGTTATTATTGTTGCAGTACAAGAGAAGCGATATTGCTCCCTGGTTTTAGAAAAATACCAACAAACCTGCGAGTGAGAATTCTGGCCAAGCTGGTCATATTTATCTGAGCGGGTGTCAGAAATAACCACCAGTTGGTTGTCGTCGGTGATCCCTCTAAAAACCACGGTACGGCAGTACGGTACACCACTACCGTCCACAGTAGCTAACTGAAAGTAACGACTTTCTGGCATACTGCGGGTTTGGTGAAGACTCTTTGTCAACCCTTGTCGCCACTGGGGCATAACCACCTCCGAGAGTAAAATCGCCTATACTTACCGCTACGCGGCTTTCTTCTTCGCAGCTAAAGAAAACAGGGAGTAGAAGTTTTGCGTGGTAATTTCCGCTAGTTCTTTTACCGTCACGCCTTTAAGCTCAGCAATAAATTCTGCCACTTCTACCACGTAACCTGGCTGGTTTTGTTTACCTCGATGAGGAACTGGCGCAAGCCATGGTGAGTCAGTTTCAATAAGTAGTCGCTCTAAAGGGATCGCTTTTACCACTTCACGCAATTCATCTGCTGAATTAAAGGTTACGATGCCTGAAATAGAGATATAGAAGTCCATCTCTATTGCTGCCAGCGCCATGTCTAATGACTCAGTAAAGCAATGCAAAACACCTTTGGTGTGCGCAGCTTTGTGTTGGCGGAGTAAGTTAATGGTGTCTTCCCTTGCATCCCGCGTATGAATAATTAACGGCTTTTTAGTTTCGTTAGCTACTTTGATGTGGTCGACGAAAGACGTTAGCTGGACTTCTTTACTTTCCGGACTATAAAAATAGTCCAGCCCAGTTTCGCCAATGGCTACCACTTCTTCACGCTGCGCCTTCTCTAACAGTTCTTCATAGCTACACGCTTCATCTTGATGTAGTGGGTGCACACCACAAGATACTGATACATCTTCAAACTGACTTACAGCAGCTAACATGCTGTCGTAATCACCAACAGATACGCACACACAAAGGAAGTGTTCAACACCTCGGGTTCTTGCGAAATTTAAGGTTTCAGCCAGCTCTTCTGGCCCTTGCTTAAGTCGGTCTAAGTGACAATGAGAATCTACGAACAAACTACACCTGTTTTAAAAAATTGCTGTTAGACAAAAGGGCTTCGACAAGCCAGCGTTTGCCTATTAACGTTGAAATTGCTTTAGTAACCCAAAAAGTACCATTGATTTGTTAACACCTGCGTGCTGCAGCGTTCTTACCGCATCAACACACGCTTCATAGCGTTTAAAATCAACAGCCTGTTGACGTTTTATGTATTCGTCATGGGCCATCTGTTGACACCACAATGCGATTTGAGGCGCATTGTCCTGCCACTTATTCGCAAGCGTTTGTACTTGCAAATTTGCATCGCCTGCTAAGAGCGCTTGCATACCATCGCTAAAATTGCGATAGCTAATGTCTTCTTCACCACTGAGGGCCTCTTCTACGCGAAGAGGGGCATAGCCATAAGCTGCCAGTAACGCTTCGCTTGCATCTTCTACGCCCTTAGCGTTTAAGTAGTTCAAACTATCTGACACTGACGGGAGTGAGAGTATCTGCCGTTCACATCGACTTAATATGGTCGGCATAATTTTATTGATACTGTCAGTGATCAGCAGCAAGAAGGTATTATTTGTGGGNTCTTCNAAGGTTTTCAACAGTGCATTAGCTGCCGCTTCCGTCATGGTATCGGCACGGGGAATCAACAACACTTTATTGCCCCCCATTTGCGCAGTACCTGATAGCTTACCAATGCCCTCGCGAATTTTATCCACACCTAACTGCTTTTCACTTTCTAAAACATGAAAGTCTGGGTGGTTTCCAGCTTGCCTCAAATGGCAACTTTGACACTGTTCACATGGCCCATTTATGCTTGGCTGCTTACACAATAGCGCATTGCTTAACCCTAACGCGAGTTGGTATTTTCCAATTCCCTTTGGCCCTGTCAGCAATAAACCATGGTGTAGTTTCTTTGCCATATATCGCGACAGTAACGTCGAGAACGTTGTAGCAAACCAAGGCATTACTTGCATTAACCTTTCCCCTGCTGGCTTTCGCTACTTGTGTTCGTCACATAGTCATTGATAATCGCAATCACGTCTTGATGAACCTTTTCCATAGGCTGCATTGCACTGACCACGACGATAGATTCATCTTGCTTAGCAAGNGACAAGTATTTTGCACGAGTTCGTTCGAAAAAGGCGAGCCCCGCTTGCTCAATGCGGTCAAGCTCCCCTCGCCCACGGGCGCGCTCTAGTCCAACCGCAGGCTCGACATCCAGATATAAAGTTAAATCTGGCTTAAACCCTTTAAGGGCGATATCGCTGATGGCCGACATTGTTTTTCCACTGACGCCCCGACCACCGCCTTGATAGGCTTGAGATGACAGGTCGTGTCTGTCACCTACCACCCACGCACCAGCATCAAGTGATGGTAAGATTTTATTGGTAAGTAATTGCACACGNGCCGCATACATAAGAAGTAGTTCAGTCTCCTCACTCACGGTCTCATCCCAGTCGTGTTTTACACATTCTCGAATGGCTTCTGCCATCGGTGTGCCGCCTGGCTCACGAGTTTGCTCAACGCGCTTTCCTGCACCTTTTAATGCTTGAACAATCAGCCCAATCACTGAGCTTTTTCCTGCCCCTTCAAGGCCCTCAACTACAATAAACTTTCCGCGCATTACTTTTTAAACTCTGTTTTTATTTAGCTATAACGTATCGGTTGTCTGCATCAATACGGCTATCGTTTTAACTGGTATTTTCGCACAGCTGCATTGTGTTCAGCTAGTGTCGTAGAAAATTGATGGCTGCCATCGCCCTTCGCCACAAAATAGAGTGCATCCGTTGTCAGTGGGTGCAACGCAGCGTGAATGGCGGCCTTGCCTGCCATCGCGATAGGCGTAGGTGGGAGCCCTTTAATAACATAGGTATTGTAAGGCGTTGCTGTTCGCAAGTGCTTACGGGTAATGTTTCCGTCAAACGTAGGACCGATACCATAAATCACGGTGGGATCAGTTTGAAGACGCATATTTCTGTTTAGCCTATTGACGAAAACGCCTGAAATCATGTCACGTTCCGCAGGCACAGCCGTTTCTTTTTCAATGATACTCGCTAAGATAAGAGCCTCGTAAGGTGTGGCTAACGGCAGTTCGGCATCCCGTAATTCCCATTCGCTAGAGACAAAGTCAATTAGCGCGCGGTGTGCTCTTTTCAATACCTCGCTTGCGGTTGTGCCTTTGGTAAAGAAATACGTATCAGCCAAATATACGCCCTCTGTCTGCGAAACGTTTTCGCAACACCAATCTACACCATTATCCTGAGTGAGCTGGTTTAATTTCCCTTCATTTAAATCAAACACCAAATCTGTGTTTTGTTTAAGCGCCTCAAGCCACTGTGCAAGAGTTAGCCCTTCAACTAGACTCACTGCGAAGAGATGCTCATCGCCCTCAGTAAACAAGGTAAACACATCTACTAGTGACTGCCCTGGGCGCAGCATGTAGGTGCCAGACTTAACAGACGTACTGCCTGCAAAGAATTTGAGCCACACCTTAGCAACAAAGGGCGACACATCGGTCATGCCTATTTTACGCAAGTGTTTCACGGTACGATAAGCGTTACTGCCGCTCTCTATCGTAAATAAGGTTTCACTTTTTAATGCTAGTTCATCGGTAACCTTGCTCGAGACATACATTACGCCAGAGGCTGCCCCAACAACGGCAAGCATGAAAAGAGATAATAGAATAACAATTACCCGCTTCATGCTTGAACTTCCCCTTTCTTCATTGCTTTACATTCCATTTTATTTCTTTTTACTACTAATCTGGTGAAGCTCGTAAAACGTTGACGAACCCCGTTGTGAGAAGTGCGTTTTAGTTAATTTTGAAGCGCAGTCTGAAGCCGTGTCTTTAGCGCTACAATCGCATCGCTTCTTACATCAAAATCGACATAAGAGAAATCCGGCATTTGTATTTTCTGTACCGGCATTACGCCCATTAGTGCATTGGTAATTACCACTGCACTCGCTTTTCGCAAATAAGAAAGGTCATATTCCCCCACGTGAAGCGAACAATTGTCGTTTAACAGCGAATCAATAAGACACTGCCTGACTACGCCATTGACACCGCTTCCCTTCAAAGACGGGGTATACCATTGTTCATTGAGGTAGAAAAATACATTGCCAGCACTCGCTTCAATAATGTTATCTTGGGTATCGCAAACAATAGCATCGTGTACGCCAGCGTCGTCTACTTCGTGCTTAATTAAGACTTGTTCTAGCCTGTTCATATGCTTTACACCCGCAAGCAATGGTTGAATGGCTAACCGCGTTTGAGCGCATATTACCGTTGCCCCTTCATTCGCAAGACTATCGTAATGGACAGGGTAAGGGTGCTGGCTAAATCTGACTAATGCTTCACTGTCTTCGCTTCGCGCATACCCTCTTCCGGCTTGACCTCCCGACACGTGAACTTTTAGTACATATTTTGGAGAAGCGTTATCACCTGAACTGCTCTTTATCGTCTTAACCTGTTCAGCAATTGCGGCTTCAAGCGCGCGGATATCAATATTGAGCTTGATGGCTGCCGCATCGTGCTCTAAACGTGAAATATGATAAGGCAATAATTCTACTTGATGTTCACTTACCAACAATGTGGTAAACACACCGTCGCCATAATTAAACGCCCTGTCACTTGATGAAATAGGCGTAGCGCTAGGAATAATTCTCACTGCCTACTCTTGTNCGCCGTTATTGTGGTTGTTGGAAGTATACCAACTTGCGTTGGTCAGACAACGTCTAGCTGAATTGATTTGGCTGTAGCTGTGCTCAAAGAGACCTGAGTTTTATGATATTTACTGCGAGATTTAACTGTATAAACAACAAAAGGCAGCCGAAGCTGCCTTTTAAATATACGTGAAGTTCACTTAATCAGCGATAAGTACGCTATATTAGTTACGCCGTATTAGATACGCTTGAAAATCAATGATCCGTTCGTACCGCCAAACCCGAATGAGTTACACAGTGCGTAGTCTTCATTGAATGCTTTCGCTTTGTGTGCAACAAAGTCTAAGTCGCAGCCTTCACCTGGTTCATCCAAGTTAATGGTTGGCGGCGCCATTTTGTCACGCAGTGCCAAA
>Ga0049099_1000175_pt1 | contig 12531 bp, 15 predicted proteins | sample WorMetimpBELIZE1_FD_55035 | JGI IMG/M metagenome (GOLD analysis project Ga0049099, IMG submission 55035) | Marine gutless worms symbiont microbial communities from Max Planck institute for Marine Microbiology, Germany - Olavius imperfectus... | ecosystem: Host-associated > Annelida > Digestive...
CTAGGTTGCTCAACGTTAAACGCCTTATCTGTATCAATGGCGAGGGTTTTCACACCTCGCTTTCTAAGTGTTTTAACCACGTCATCAGACGTAACGCGGCCTTGGCTCGTAACCCTCAACGCACCTTTTTGCTCTAAAATTTGATGAACAAACATGCCTGGCACTAACTGATCAATAGTAATCTTTTTTATCATCTTATATGCACTGCACTATATTAATCGCCATATATTTGCTAACTGCTTTCATATAAAAAGTGAAAGCTCAGTACTCTAACTCTACTAGTATAGTGTGTAAATCTGGCTTCCAACCAAACTTCGTCATATTCACTCGGTAGTTTTTAACGACCACACCTTCCTCTGCTAATCGCTCTCGCTGCTCATCCGCTTTATCAGAGCCAGCAGGAAAAGCAATTTTACCGTCAGCACGTAGTACGCGATGCCAGTGGCAGTCAGCATTTATCTCTCTTAAACACTTTCCCATCATTCTAGCTCTGCCGGGTAATCCACACAGGTCAGCGAGCAAGGCGTAACTTATTACCTGTCCCTCAGGCACTAAAGAAAGCGTTTTCTCTACTCGAGATTGTACTGCTTCATTCGGCATGTTGTATATTATCCTATCTATTAAGTTACTTAGTTAATAAGTGCGATAAACGTTCAAAAGAGAATAAAGAAATTCAGTTATGCGCCTTTATTGTGAACACTGTGGATATCCTCAAAAAACCTGTATTTGCTCTCACATTAACACAGTAGATACATCGTTAGAGATTGTGATAATTCAACACGAAAAAGAAGCACTTCACGCCAAGAATACGGCGCGCTTAGTTTCATTGTGTATTCCTTCGACGCGAATCATACTTGCTAATGATGTCGTCGCTATGCAATCCCTATCCGAACACTGCTCACGTCGACATTCAGTGCTTGTTTACCCAAGTGAATGCAGTACACCGATAGAAAATGTCGATGCCGTTGCACGTTCTGAGATCACAACGCTAATTCTAATAGATGGAAGTTGGAAACAAGCATTTGGTCTAGTTAAACAGAACCCATGGTTAACAAAGTTACCAGCGTTTCACTTCATTTCTGCACCCACTTCTAACTATGCTATTCGTCATACGACATTAAGCAATGCACTTTCTACGCTAGAAGCAACAGCTTATGCACTACAGTGCTTAGATCAAATCGACGTTTCTGGGCTTTACAGAGCACAGACAGCCTTACAAGATAAGTGGCAAGGCCCTATGTCACATAGAAGGCATTTGTAGCGTAGAACTTCGTTTAGCGCACATTACGCGTTCATGGGAATGAAGCCCTTTTGATCTTTGACTAAACTTATCCAATTTCGAATGGCAGGATAGGCGGAAAGGTCAAACCCGCCCTCGTGGGCAACGTGGGTATACGCAAACAATGAAATATCCGCAAGAGTTAACATGTCACCTAGCAAAAACGGCGTAGTTTTAAGTTGATGCTCCATGACAGCTAGTGCGCGATATCCACCCGCTTGTTTAGATTCGTACTCCGCTTTCCTGTCCTCGGGTAGCCCTAAATAAACATTGATGTAACGAGCAACGGCGATATAAGGCTCGTGACTGTATTGTTCGAAAAACTGCCACTGTAAAAGTTGCGAAAAACTATAGGGAGAAGAGGGGATTAAAGGAGTGTTAGATGCTAGATAGTGCATGATGGCATTGGATTCTGACAACACCCTGCCGTCGTCTAATTCAAGCAACGGAATTTTCCCATTAGGGGTCTTTTCTAGGAAAGAAGGAGCGCGTGTTTCTCCTTTCATAATGTCCACATCAATCCATTCGCAGGTTTTACCTAACAAAGAAAGAAGCAGTTGGAGCTTGTAACAGTTTCCTGAACGCGTGTCGCCGTATATTCGCACAATGATATCTCTATGACCTAAGAAGATTTACCATACCAACGCAATGTGAATACGACAATTATTAATAGCTGTTAGGGTGCGAGAAGGAATTAAGCGAGCCTTGTCTAGATACCACATAGACCGCCGCGAAAAGATAAGGCTAAGAACAACAGACCCGAATAGACTAATGATAGCGAGGGAGTTGAATTAACCATTCAACAATGAACAACAGAACCCAAGAAATCGGTATTAACGCAATACACGCAGCCACTCTAGCCTTATCTCTTGGGGCAAAAACCCGCGCCCCCATTTTTAAGACTCGTTCTTTTTCGCTTTCTAGTTGCTCAATTGACGCAGCTGTAGAGAATTCTTCGTGCTTTGCACATCGTTTAATACCGTCTTCTATGTTTTCCTCTAGGTGCAGAACAGCAGCTTTCTGCTCTTTCTCAAGCATACTTTTAAGCTTTATTACCGGCCAAAATAGATAAACGCTCACTATCCCCGTGAAGAACGTCACTACTAGTACATCAATGGAAGGAATGTCTTTTTTCAACCAAAAGATAGGAAAGATGGCCAGTGCCCCCATCGCAAATATGCTGTTAGTTGTTCCTAATTTTAAAATCGTCATGATGGACTTAAGTCGGTCAATATTTCCACCGGCTTGGGGCAAAACTTTAGAAGTTAGGTACTTAATGTTGGAGGAGATCTGAAACAAAAATAAAATGGCCAAGAACCAAAAGGGGACGGCTGTGGCCGTTAAGAATAAAACGTGTATTTCTTGTTTTACCGTGATCAATCCTTCGAATATGCAGTACACAATCGTGATCATAATAGAAATGATGATTGCATTGAAAATATGGTGTCTAAATTCAATGGCGAGTTCTCGCCTATGCGCCGAAAACTGACTAAGCTGATTGGTTTTTACAAGCAAAGAAATAAGGGTGCTAGCCACGTTTTGATGCATTAAACGAAGCGCAAACCAAAAGTATCCTGTAATAAGCGACATACCAATAGCAGAGTTGAAGTCGCGCTGTGCACGTACATTTCCCACTTCAGGCCAATCTAACGCACCCGTAAAATAATGCACTGAAAGTAAAATCAGTGTTGTTAGCAGAGGAAAAAATCCAATAGAGGCACCTTTGTGCATGTTGGAATACGGGTTAAGCTTCATTTCTATAATTCGTTACAGGCAAAGGTGGCACTAGAATTAGCGCCTATTACGTTTTAATTTAAATCGGTTAAAACGCTCTAACGATAAGCTTTGTGTAGTGCGATAGCAATAAAAATAAACGTAAGAGAATGTGAACGACCACTTTTCGTTCGGCAATAAAAAACCCGCCATTTGGCGGGTTTTTTCAAAGCTGTGCTTTTTACTTGCGTAACTTCTGAATAAGACGAAGTTGAGCAATAGCTTCTGCAAGCTCGTGAGCTGCTTCAGCGTAGTTAAAGTCAGCGCCTGGGTTGGCGATGTGCTCTTCTGCACGTCGTTTGGCTTCTTCTGCTGCCTGCTCGTCAAGATCTTCAGCTCGAACCGCGGTATCAGCCAGTACGGTAACATTGCCAGGCTGTACTTCTAGTACACCACCAGCAACATAAATTACTTCTTCTTCACCGTGCTGTTTAACCAAACGCACCATACCAGGTTTAATAGCAGAGATAAGTGGCGCGTGCCCTGGGTGAATACCCAGCTCACCTTCGCTACCTGTCACCTGAATCGCTTCAACGCGACCTGAGAAAATCGCTTTCTCCGCGCTTACTACGTCCAAATGTACTGTCATTGCCATGTGAACCTCCTGATTAGGTACGTTAGCATGATGCTAGGCTAGCAACTGCTAGCCCTGTCATTATGCTTTCTTGGCTTTCTCTAGCGCTTCTTCGATAGAACCAACCATGTAGAAGGCTTGCTCTGGAAGGTGATCGTACTCACCGTCTAGAATGCCTTTAAAGCCACTGATTGTGTCTTTTAGCGATACATATTTACCAGGTGCACCAGTAAATACTTCTGCTACGAAGAACGGCTGAGATAGGAAACGCTGAATCTTACGAGCACGTGATACCACTTGCTTGTCTTCTTCAGATAGTTCGTCCATACCTAGGATCGCGATGATGTCTTTCAGCTCTTTATAGCGCTGAAGAACAGTCTGTACGCCACGTGCTACGTCATAGTGCTCTTGACCAATTACTAGCGGGTCTAGCTGACGAGACGTTGAATCTAGAGGGTCTACCGCAGGGTAGATACCAAGAGACGCGATATCACGAGAAAGTACTACCGTTGCATCCAAGTGAGCAAAGGTTGTCGCTGGAGATGGGTCAGTCAAGTCATCCGCAGGTACGTATACCGCTTGGATTGAAGTGATTGAACCTGTCTTCGTTGACGTAATACGTTCCTGAAGTACACCCATCTCTTCTGCAAGAGTAGGCTGGTAACCTACCGCAGATGGCATACGACCTAGAAGTGCTGATACTTCAGTACCTGCTAGGGTATAACGATAGATGTTATCTACGAAGAATAGAACGTCACGGCCTTCGTCACGGAACTTCTCAGCCATTGTTAGACCGGTAAGTGCAACACGTAGACGGTTACCCGGTGGCTCGTTCATCTGACCGTATACAAGCGATACTTTATCAAGTACGTTTGATTCGTTCATTTCGTGATAGAAGTCGTTACCCTCACGCGTACGCTCACCAACACCAGCGAATACTGAGAAACCGCTGTGCTCGATTGCGATGTTACGGATAAGTTCCATCATGTTTACGGTTTTACCTACACCCGCACCACCGAATAGACCAACTTTACCACCCTTAGCGAATGGACAAACCAAGTCGATTACTTTGATACCAGTTTCTAGTAGTTCTACCGAGCTAGACTGATCTTCGTAGCTAGGCGCTTCACGGTGAATAGACATACGCTCTTCTTCACCAATTGGGCCTGCTTCGTCGATTGGGTTACCCAATACGTCCATGATACGACCAAGTGTCTTCGTACCAACTGGAACCATGATTGGGTTACCGGTATTTTCTACTGCAAGACCACGTTTTAGTCCNTCAGTAGTACCTAGTGCGATGCCACGAACAACACCACCACCTAATTGCTGTTGCACTTCCAGGGTTAGACCTGACAAGTCACCTTCGGTAACTNGTAGTGCGTCATAAACTCTTGGTACCGCATCTTGTGGAAATTCAATATCCACAACGGCGCCAATGATTTGGACGACCTTACCTTGACTCATAATTTGTCCTCGTTATCTCTTTTAAACCTTTGCCTACACCGCTGCGGCACCGCTCACAATCTCACTGATTTCTTGTGTGATTGCAGCCTGACGCGCTTTGTTATATACCAGTTGTAACTCATCAATGAGGTTACCGGCGTTGTCGGTTGCTGCCTTCATGGCAACCATTCGCGCAGCTTGTTCTGACGCCGCGTTTTCTACAACACCCTGATACACCTGAGACTCAATGTAACGAACCATTAGTGCTTCCAAAATTTCTTTTGGATCTGGCTCGTAGATGTAGTCCCAACGATGTTGATATTCTTCGTCTTCTGACTTTGGCAAAGGCAATAACTGATTGATCACAGGTTTCTGTGTCATGGTGTTAACGAAGTCATTGAATACCAAGAATACTCGGTCAATTTGTCCTTCGTCGTACGCTTTAAGCATAACGCGTACAACACCCACTACATCGCTCACAGACGGCTTGTCACCTAAACCAGATTCAGCAGCAAGCAACTTGCCACCAAAGCGGTTGAAGAAACTGCACGCTTTAGAACCTAATGCAGCGAAATCCACTTCTACACCCTGTTCACGCCATTTTTTGACGTCTTGAGTGACGAGCTTAAATTCATTGGTGTTCAAGCCACCACATAAGCCTCGGTCAGTGGAAATCACAATGTAACCGACGCGCTTGACTTCACGCTCTTCCAAATAAGGATGGCGATATTCAAGGTTACCGTTTGCAATGTGACCAATCACTTTAAGCATATTTTGTGCATATGGACGGCCAGAAGCCATGCGTTCCTGCGCCTTTTTCATTTTAGACGCAGCAACCATTTCCATCGCACTGGTAATCTTCTGAGTATTTTTGATACTCCCAATCTTACCTTTTATTTCTTTACCGCTGGCCATGACTATCTCTCCGATTACTCAACGAATTGCGCTGGTGGTTAAACACCAGCACCATTGATTACCAAGTTTGTGTCGCTTTAAAGTTTGTTAAAGCGTCGTTCAACTTAGAGGCAATCTCGTCGTTGTAGTTACCTGATTCGTTGATAGTCTTCATAAGGTCAGCGTGTTCGCTGTTCATGTAAGAGTGAAGAGCGGCTTCAAAATCTAGGATTTTGTTAAGCTCGATACCCTTAAGGAAACCTTTTTCTACCGCGAACAGAGATACACCCATATCAGCAATTGAAAGTGGTGCGTACTGCTTCTGCTTCATTAGCTCAGTTACGCGCTCACCGTGCTCAAGTTGCTCACGAGTTGCGTCATCAAGGTCAGAAGCAAACTGCGAGAACGCCGCAAGTTCACGATACTGAGCTAGGGCTAGACGGATACCGCCACCCAACTTCTTGATGATTTTAGTCTGTGCAGCACCACCAACACGAGATACCGAGATACCAGCGTTAACCGCTGGACGGATACCTGCGTTAAACAAGTCAGTTTCTAGGAAGATCTGACCGTCGGTAATTGAGATTACGTTAGTTGGTACGAATGCAGATACGTCACCAGCCTGCGTTTCGATAATTGGAAGCGCAGTCAATGAACCTGTCTTACCTTTCACTTCGCCGTTTGTGTAACGCTCAACGTATTGTTCGTTTACACGTGCAGCACGTTCTAGTAGACGTGAGTGAAGGTAGAATACGTCACCTGGGTAAGCTTCACGGCCTGGTGGACGCTTAAGTAGTAGTGAGATTTGACGGTAAGCAACAGCTTGCTTAGACAAATCATCATATACGATTAGCGCGTCTTCACCGCGGTCACGGAAGAATTCACCCATAGTACAACCAGAGTAAGGCGCTAGGTATTGAAGCGCAGCAGACTCAGATGCAGATGCTGCAACCACGATAGTGTGGTCAAGTGCACCGTGCTCTTCTAGTTTACGTACTACGTTAGCGATAGTAGATGCTTTCTGACCAACCGCAACGTACACACACTTAATGCCTGTACCTTTTTGGTTGATGATAGCGTCAACAGCCATTGCTGTTTTACCACACTGACGGTCACCGATGATAAGCTCACGCTGACCACGACCTACTGGGATCATGGCGTCAACTGACTTATAACCAGTTTGTACTGGCTGGTCTACCGATTGACGCTCGATTACGCCAGGTGCAATTTTTTCAACTGGTTCGAAACCAGCTGCATCGATTGCGCCTTTACCATCGATAGGCTCACCTAGTGTGTTAACAACACGACCTAGTAGTGCGTTACCTACTGGTACTTCAAGAATACGACCAGTAGATTGTACTTTATCGCCTTCTTTAAGGTCCGCATAAGGACCCATAACAACTGCACCTACAGAGTCTCGCTCAAGGTTTAGTGCAATTGCGTAACGGCTTCCAGGAAGCTCGATCATTTCACCTTGCATTACATCTGCAAGGCCATGAATGCGGATAATACCGTCTGTTACTGCGACGATAGTACCTTCATTACGTGCTTCACTGCTTACATTGAACTGTTCAATTCTTTTCTTGATCAGTTCAGCAATTTCAGTGGAATTAAGTTGCATGCTCTTATCCCCGTTATGCTTGCAACGCGTCTGCTAGACGGTTCAATTTCGACTTTACGGAACCATCAATAACTGTATCACCGGCATTAATTACCATTCCAGCGATCAGGGCAGGGTCCACGTTACAATTAAGCTTCACTTTACGTGCCAAACGTTTTTCCAAAGATGCAACCAACTCATTTTGTTGCGCATCAGTCAGCGTAGATGCTGAGGTTACGTCCACTTCTATTTCTTTGTCGTAATCTGCTTTAAATGCATCAAACAAAGTAGAAATTTCAGGCAACGCGGCTAAACGTTTATTTTCAGCCAAAACCTTAACCAGGTTTTGGCCGTGTTCGTCGAGTTGCTCACCACAAACATTGTTAAAAATGTCGGCAAGCGTGTCAGCGGCAACCGCACCAGACAAAAGCTGGTGCATGTCATCGTTCGCTGCTACAGCGCCTGCAAAGGCGAGCATTTCTTGCCATTTTGCAACGGCATCTTTCTCGACAGCAAAATCGAAAGCAGCTTTAGCATAAGGACGAGCAACGGTTGTCAATTCAGACATGGCTCATCTCCCTATTAAAGCTCAGCGACAAGTTTTTCAACAATGTCGTTTTGTGCGTTTGCATCGATTTCACGTTGTAAGATTTGCTGTGCGCCAGCTACTGCAAGTGCAGAAACCTGCTTGCGCAAATCTTCTTTGGCACGATTGCGTTCAGCTTCAATCTCGGCATAACCAGAAGCGATAATCTTCTCGCGTTCCGCATGGCCTTTTTGCGTTTCTTCGTCAACCAATTGGTTGGCACGCTTTTTAGCCTGCTCGATAATTTCAGCTGCTTGCGCTTTCGCATCTTTCAATTGCTCAGTAGCTTTCGCTTGAGCAAGCTCTAGGTCTTTCTCTGCACGCTCAGAAGCTTCAAGCCCATCGGCAATTTTCTTCTGACGTTCTTCAATCGCTGCCATTAGTGGAGGCCATACATATTTCATGCAGAACACCACGAACACAGCGAAGGCGATTAATTGACCAATAAAAGTGGCGTTAAAATTCACAATCGCCCCTCCTCTTAAAGTTCGCTAAAAAAGTGTTTAGTAGAATTAGGCACCAACAGCGAACAATAGGTATAGAGCGATACCAACACCGATCATCGCGATGGCGTCGATAAGACCCGCTACGATGAACATCTTAACTTGTAGTTGAGGTGCTAGTTCAGGTTGACGAGCAGCAGATTCAAGGAATTTACCACCTAGTAGACCGAAACCAATAGCGGTACCAAGGGCACCAAGACCAATCAGTAGTGCAACAGCGATGTATAACATTTACGTCTCCGATTTAAGTTAAATTTAAAGTTAATGTTTAAAAGTCAAACTCTGTAAAAACGGTGTCGATTAGAAATCAAAACCGACACCCGTTAATGCTTAGTGGTCTTCACACGCCAGGCTTAAGTACACGATGGTAAGCATCATGAAAATAAACGCTTGAAGCGGAAGTACCAGAATATGGAACACAGCCCACATGAAGTGCAGTGGAAGCTGGAAATAACCAATTGTAGCAATCAAAATGAAGATTAGCTCACTGGCATACAAGTTACCGAACAAACGCAGTGCTAGTGAAAGCGGACGCGCAAGCAAAGTAACCGTTTCAAGAATAAAGTTCACCGGAATAAAGATAGGGTGACCGAAAGGCTGCATAGTAAGTTCTTTCGCAAAACCACCGATGCCTTTCATCTTGATTGAATAGAAAAGAATAAGAATAAACACGCCTGAAGCCAGTGCGAACGTCAAGTTAAGGTCAGTGGTTGGAACTGCCTTATTGTAAACGTCGTGTGGATCCATGCCAAAAGCCGCTTGGCCGATAAGACCAGACACCCATGGAATTAGATCAACTGGCACCAAATCCATAAGGTTCATTAGCAATACCCATACAAAGATAGTTAGCGCTAATGGCGCAATAAGTGCGCTCTTACCATGGAAAGTGCTTTTAACGTTGTCGTCAACAAACTCAACAACAAGCTCAACAAACGCCTGCATTTTGCCAGGTACGCCGGTTGTCGCTTTTGAAGCAACGCTTCTAAAGATGATTAGGAAAAGAAGACCAAGACCGATAGACCATGCCAGTGTATCAACATGCCATGCCCAAAAACCGGCGTCAGAACACGCTTTGTTAAAAGCAATTCCGTTGTCAGTTGAGCACATGGTGGCATTGGTCAAGTGGTGCTTGATGTATTCTGAGGTAGTGTATTCAGATGCCATTGTTTAACCCAAGTTGTAAAGTGTAAAAATTTGGTGACTGGTTCTTTTGTCTCAATCGGTCGAATACGTTGTTTTCGTTATCGCAACGCCTCGCGCTGTCTTTATTCTTTCGTACCGTAATGAAACATGGCTAGCCCGTGGCTAGCGGTTGTAATCACAAATGCCATGAAAATCTCTAATGGCGCGGCGTTTAAGCCTTTAAAAGCAATTACAAATAAAATGATTGTCAGTGCCAGCTTCAATTTTGAGCCTTGGCTAAAACTCCGTGCAACAAGGTCGTTTTTACTGGCACCTGCGTAACGAAACGCGAAAGCCATAAAAACACTGTTCGGCAGAATGCTGATTAAAGCGCCTGCCGCTGCCGACATGGCGGAATGACTTCCTGCGGCGCCTGCGAAAGCGGTAACGACTAGGGCTGTAATAGCCTGAAAAAGTAGCCCTTTCTTGGCGAGGTCTAACCCGCGTTTTGCTAACTTGTTCGTCACTTTTACTCGCAGCTTGTTCACGTCTTACAAAAAGCGTCAGAAGTATACTGTTTTACCGACAATTTTCAACAGTACAACGCTTTTTGAAAGTTATTCTGAAAATTTTCTATTGCTATAACCGGAAAGGAGAGTGTCCGGTGTTTGCACCGAACAGCGTATCAATTGCGGGTTGGCAAAGGGAGCTTCTCTAGTAATTTTATTTTAAACTATTGAATTTTAGAGATAATTCCATCTAATTGTTCAAGGTCGCTAAAGCTAATTGTCAGCTTGCCTTTGCCTTTCGCATTGTGGTCAATACTCACAGGAGTGCCTAAATTTTCTGAAAGTCGTGTCATAAGGTTTTGCACATCGGGATCAACTTTCTTCTCAGGCTTAGGTTTAGCTGGCTCCAAAAGCTTTTTAACAAGCTTTTCTGTATCGCGCACGGTAAGACCTTTGCCCGATACTACTTGCGCAGTTTCCGACTGGGTATCACCTTCTAGCGCTAACAGCGCTCTAGCGTGACCCATTTCAATATCGCCATGCTCGACTAACAGTTTCACGTCGTCGTTCAAATTATTCAGACGAAGTAAATTTGTCACTGTGGTGCGTGATTTGCCCACCGCTTCAGCAACTTCTTGATGGGTAAGCGCGAACTCATTCATTAAACGGTCGAGGGCTTGCGCCTCTTCCATGGCATTTAAATCTTCACGCTGGATATTTTCGATAAGCGCAATGGCCACTGCCGCTTCATCAGGCACGTTCTTAACCAAACAAGGCACTTCGTCTAGCTGTGCCAGTTGTGAAGCTCGCCAGCGACGTTCACCGGCAATGATTTCATAGCGGTGCTCGTCGACTTTTCTCACTACGATAGGCTGAATAATACCTTGCGCACGAATGGACGATGCCAATTCTTCTAATGCCTCAGGTGACATGTCTTTACGAGGCTGATACTTGCCCGGCACTAAGTATTCAATAGGGAGTTTGCTTAACTCACCGTTGGTTGAATTTACCTCGGCGGCATCTTGTTCTTTTTGAGCAGATGATTGGCTGGTTGCGAGTAGCGCATCTAAACCGCGGCCAAGGCCTCTTTTACGTGCTGACATAGTGTCCTCTATGGCATGTGCTGATAGTGTTCAGCTTATTGTCGTTTAACTTGCTTTTGCCTGTGCAGGCGTTGTTTTGTCCCTACGACGCAGTATTTCACCCGCCAGTGCCAAGTAGGCTTTAGCGCCTGTCGATGACTTATCATAGTACATCGCTGGCGTACCGAAGCTTGGTGCTTCAGCTAGACGAACATTGCGCGGAATAACCGTGCGATAAACTTGTTCACCAAAATGGCGCTTCAACTGTTCTGAAACGTCGTTAGCAAGGCGATTGCGCGGGTCGTACATAGTACGCAATACGCCTTCAATCTTCAATTCTGGATTCACTACGGACGCCAACTTTTGAATGGTATCCATCAGGGCAGTAAGGCCTTCTAGCGCATAATATTCGCACTGCATAGGCACCATTACCGAATCGGCAGCCGCCAAGGCGTTCACCGTTAACTGGTTTAGCGAAGGCGGGCAGTCGATAAAGACAAAATCGTAGTAATCCATAACGGGCTTCAGCGCGTTGCGAAGCCTTACTTCACGGGCAAACATTTCCATCAGCTTGATTTCTGCCGCGGTTACGTCACCGTTCGCCGCGATGAGGTCATACTTGCCGCTTGTCGCTTTAACGATAACATCGTTAATTGGCTTTTCTTCAATCAACAATTCAAATGCCGTAGATTCAACGTCGTATTTATCAACGCCGCTTCCCATGGTCGCATTACCTTGTGGATCGAGATCAATGAGCAACACCTTACGNTTGGTTGCTGCCATTGACGCTGCCACGTTAACTGCAGTGGTTGTCTTTCCAACACCACCTTTTTGATTCGCGATCGCGATTACCTTAGCCACGTTAGATCCTGTTCTCGTCTATTTCTATTTTTCGGCTATTTCTTTTTTAGCCAAACCAGATGTCGTTCGCCTACCAAATTTGGCACAGTGAGGTTTTCCGTTTTGCTCACATGGAAGTGATCACTCACTTCGTCTATCTCATCTTGTGGAAACTGACCTTTAAGCGCCAAAAATTGACCTTCTGAATCTACCAGATGCTGACACCAGTGCAACATATCTTTTAGCGAAGCGAAAGCTCGGCTTAGCACAATATCGTAAGGCGTATCGCCATTGTGCTCTTCAACGCGGCTTTGCACAGGAGT
>Ga0049099_1000185_pt1 | contig 12226 bp, 8 predicted proteins | sample WorMetimpBELIZE1_FD_55035 | JGI IMG/M metagenome (GOLD analysis project Ga0049099, IMG submission 55035) | Marine gutless worms symbiont microbial communities from Max Planck institute for Marine Microbiology, Germany - Olavius imperfectus... | ecosystem: Host-associated > Annelida > Digestive...
GATGTGTCGGGCAGAGGTGTAGGCATGGATGTGGTTCGCAGAAACATCGAGTCTATTGGCGGGCGTATTGAAATTGAATCATCGCAGGGTGAGGGCTCTGCGTTTTATATCCACTTACCACTCACGCTCGCTATCGTAGACGGCATGTGTGTATCGGTTGGCGATCAAATTTTCGTTATCCCACTACTTAACGTTATCGAATCATTTCAACCCACATCATCTCAAGTGAAAACCCTTGGCAATGACAAAGTACTGTGGATTAGAGACCAGTACTGGCCGCTGGTGTCACTTACTCAACTTATGCAGGTAGACGACGGCATCACTGAGCCAACCAAAGGCATCGTCGTGCTACTAGAAAGCAGTAAGAAGCGCTATGGCGTGCTGGTGGATTCGCTTGTGGGTCAACAACAAGTCGTAATTAAGAGCCTTGAGCAACATTACAAAAAAGTAGCAGGGATCGCAGGTGCAACCATTATGGGNGATGGCAAGGTAGCCATGATTTTGGATGCAGACTCNGTGGCTACTAACTGTACAAATGTTCCAAATGAAGAGGTTTCACTATGAGCGAAGCAGCCTTACANCAAGCCGTTAGCGCATCGAAAGAGAACGAATTCTTAAGTTTTGTCTTGGGNGAGGAGCACTATGCCCTTGATATCACAACCGTGAAGGAAATTCGTGGTTACGAACAGGTTACCAAAATTGCCAATGCGCCAAACTTCATTAAAGGCGTGATAAACCTTCGTGGCGACATTGTACCTATCGTCGACTTACGCATTAAGTTCAACGTAGGTGAAGCCACTTATAACGATTTTACTATCGTCATTATGCTTAACGTTCACGAGCGGATCGTTGGCATTGTGGTAGACGGCGTGTCTGACGTCATTCGCCTTTCCGAAGAAGACATGCTGCCGCCACCAGAGTTCGGTGTGGCGTTCGATAGCAAGTACCTTCACGGACTGGCCGATGTCGATGAGCACATGGTTATTTTAGTCAATATTGAAAGCTTAATTACAAGTAACGAATTGGGTTTAGTTGAAACAAAAGCACAAGTGGTTGAGGGCTGAGAAAATGGGAATTATGACGTGGTTAGAAGACTTCACAAAAGCAACGGACGTTAACCAAGCATTGAGAAATAAACAGGCACTTGATGCTACAACCTGTTGCATCATGATGGCCGATGCAGACAGAAATATTATCTATGCTAATCAGTCTGTAAAGTCGCTGCTCAAAGAAAACGAGAAGAAACTTCAGGCTGTACTCCCCAGTTTTTCTGCTGACAACTTGGAAGGTCAAAACATCGACCAGTTTCATCGCAATCCTTCGCATCAGCGCAATATCCTTGCTGAATTGAAATCGACAATGACCTCTACGATTAGCATTGGCGACTTGAACTTCAAACTCACCCTTACGCCGTTTTTTGACCAAGAGAATAACAATATAGGCACCATGGTTGAATGGGTTGATCAGTCAGAATTACTCATTAAAAGCACAATGCTTAATGTGTTGAATAATGCCCAGGCTGTTATCGAATTTAACGCCGATGGTGTTATCCAAAACGCGAACGACAATTTTCTTAATGCGCTTGGCTACAGCCTCAATGAAATTGTTGGCAACCATCACAAAATGTTTTGTGACGCACAATACATTCGCTCAGAAGAGTACGCCCAATTTTGGCGCGACCTCAAAGAGGGCAAGTCACAAAACGGCGAGTTTTGTCGATTCGACAAAATGGGGAAAGAGATTTGGATCCAAGCCACCTACAACCCGGTTTTCGATGGCGAAGGTAAAGTTATTCGCGTTGTGAAATTCGCCACCGACATCACTGCATCTAAGTTACGAAATGCCTATTTCGAAGGACAAATAGACGCAATAAACAAAGCGCAGGCCGTTATTGAATTTGACCTTGAGGGCAAAATTTTAAACGCCAACGAGAATTTCACAAACACGGTTGGCTACAGCCTAGATGAAATTAAAGGCAAGCATCACAGTATGTTTGTGGAAGATGAGTATAAGCGCAGTGTTGAGTACAGTCAGTTTTGGGAACAGTTGCGCCAAGGCGTGCAGTTCACTGACGAATTTAAGCGCGTGGGCAAAGGTGGGAAAGAAGTTTGGATCCAAGCGTCTTATAACCCTATTTTGGATCAAAACGGTAGACCTCACCGTGTGGTGAAATATGCCATTGATATTACTGGTAGAAAACAGGCCATTAGCGATATCAAAACCGCCATGAATGAATTGGTTCAGGGTAATTTAGATTGCCGCATTGAGCATGAGTTCGAGGGTGAATTTAAAGAGCTTGGCACGTCAATCAACCGCTTTATCGACGATATGCGTCGCATTATCGGTTCTATCAGTGATGTGATGACCCGCTTATCTGGCGGTGATTTAACGGCAGAGCTTGATGAACAGTTCGAGGGTGAATTCCAAGTACTAGGCGATGCTATCAATCAATTCGTTAGTGAAATGTCTGGCACTATCGGTTCAATTTACCAAGCAGTAGAGACAATCAATACGGCCTCGTCTGAAATTGCCACGGGGAATTCAGACCTATCAAGTCGTACCGAACAGCAGGCGTCTAGTCTTGAAGAAACGGCGTCGAGCATGGAAGAGCTTACCGGTACCGTCAAGCTCAACGCTGAAAATGCGGAACAAGCCAATAGCTTAGCGTCTCAGAGCTGTGAAATCGCGTCGCGGGGCGGTGAGCTAATCCGTCAGGTTGTGGACACCATGTCGTCTATCAACGAGTCTGCGCAGGAAATTTCAGACATCATCGGCGTAATCGACGGCATCGCATTCCAAACTAATATTCTGGCATTAAACGCTGCCGTAGAAGCTGCACGAGCAGGTGAGCAGGGCCGTGGCTTTGCGGTAGTTGCGTCAGAGGTACGAAGCCTGGCTCAGCGTTCTGCCGAAGCAGCAAAAGAAATCAAAGAGCTTATATCAGACTCGGTAAGCAAGATTGATGGCGGTAACAAACTCGTCAATCAGTCAGGCGACACCATGGAAGAAGTGGTGACTTCCATTAAGCGAGTTAACGATATTATGTCGGAAATTGCAGCGGCGAGTTCTGAGCAAGCTTCTGGAATTGAAGAGGTAAGTAAAGCCGTTGTGCAAATGGATGAAATGACGCAACAAAATGCAGCGCTGGTGGAAGAGGCTGCGGCTGCCGCAGAAAGTTTGCAGCAGCAAGCGGGAAGTTTATCTGAACGCGTATCAGCATTTAACATTGGTGATAAAGCGACGGTCAGTGAAGAAAAGCCAATAAAGGTTGCATCAGTAAACAAGAATAAACACGTTGCACCGGTTACAGCAATTAAAACGCAAAAGAAACTGGCTCCAAAAGTACCAAGCAGTGACGATTGGGAGTCGTTCTAAAAAAGCGAAGGCGAATTCTTGAAAAGGAATTCGCCTTTTTTATTACACGGCATTTAGTTTGACGCTTTTAGAACAGAGCGTCGCAAATCAGGTGGATGGAATAATGGGCGTATTTAATATATTTCATAATGAAGAGTTAGTAGCGGCACAAAGTCTTTCACGCTTTCAAGAGCAAGCGCTAAGCGAAAGTACCGCATGTTTGATGTTGGTCGATGCCGAGGGAACGATCACCTTCGCCAACAAAGCATTTTATGCTTTAGCCAACGAGCATCAAACGCAGTTCGAGCGTGCTTTACCAGGCATTAATTTTCAAGGCCTGACGGGCTCTACTATGGCCGCGTTTTTCGCCAACAATAGCGACCTGAATTTGCGTTACAAAAGCTGTGATAGCAGCGATACCTTTTTACTGCCTGTGGGCGACTTACTCTTTACCCTTAAGTTATCTACCATTAAAAGTGTTGAAGGCGACAAGCTCGGCACCATGGTGGAATGGCTTAATGATCAGGAGCTGCAATATAAAACCGGTTTATTGGCAGGGTTAGATCGTTGCCAAGCCATTATTTCCTTTACGCCGGAGGGAATAGTAGAAGACGCCAATGAAAACTTTTTGAAGGTTACAGGCTATTCGAAAGAAGACATTGTTGGTAAGCATCATCGCCTTTTTGTATTGCCAGACTACGGCGTGTCTGAAGAATATAAATCATTCTGGGAATCGCTGCGAAACGGAGAGCACAGCAGCGGTGAATATTGCCGCGTAGCGAAAAACGGCGACAAAGTATGGATTCAAGCCTCTTACAATCCTATCTATGACAAGCTCGGGAATATTGTTCGGGTAGTAAAATTTGCTACCGATGTAACGGAGCAAAAACGCAAAAATGCCGACTACGAAGGCCAAATCAATGCCATCGACAAGTCCCTTGCTGTGATTGAATTCGACCTTGAAGGCGTTATTCAAAACGCCAACGCAAACTTCTGCGCAACAACAGGATATGAGCTGAACGAAATCAAAGGTCAGCATCATAGTATGTTTGTTGAACCCAACTATAAAATGAGCCCTGAGTATGCAGCGTTCTGGCGTGACTTAAAGAAAGGTGAGTTTAAGTCAGGCGAATTCAAACGGGTAAAAAAAGATGGCAGTGAGCTTTGGATCCAAGCGTCTTATAACCCTATTTTTGACGAGTTCGGCCAGCCAATAAAAGTGGTGAAATATGCCTCTGATGTGACTGAACAAAAGCTACAAAACGCGTTTAACACAGGGCAAATAGACGCAATAAGTAAATCACAAGCGGTGATCGAGTTTGATACAAAGGGCAATATTCTCGTCGCCAACGATAACTTTCTGGCAACGGTTGGCTATTCCCTAGATGAAATTGAGGGCAAACACCACCGCATTTTTGTGACTAAACAAGAGCGAGAATCTGAACAATACCAATCGTTTTGGAAAAAACTGGCAGAAGGCCAATTTTACTCGGGTGAATTTCATAGAATTGCGAAAGACGGCTCAGATATTTGGATTCAAGCGACCTACAATCCTATCTTAGACATGAGTGGGAATGTGGTTAAAGTGGTGAAGTACGCCAGTAATATCACCGAACAGAAAGTGAAAAATGCCTACTTTGAAGGGCAGTTAGCTGCAATAGGAAAGTCTCAGGCCGTCATAGAGTTTAATATGGATGGCATTATTCAGCATGCCAATGAAAACTTTCTAACTACGGTGGGCTACACCTTAGATGAAATCAAAGGTAAGCATCACAGCATGTTCGTCGACCCTGCTCACCGAGCTAGCCCTGAATATGCGGCGTTTTGGGATGCGCTACGCAGCGGCACTTTTTCTTCAGGCGAATATCGTCGATTGGGTAAAAACGGCAAAGAGATATTTATTCAAGCCACGTACAACCCTATTTTAGACCACAACGGTAAGCCTTTCCGTGTAGTTAAGTTTGCTACCGATATTACGGGTAGAACCCAAGCTGTTGATGAAATTAAACACGTAATGACCAAGCTGACTGAGGGCGACTTAACGGTCAACATTGAACATGCTTTAGACGGTGACTTTGCTGTGTTGGGCGAGGCCATTAATCAGTTCATCAACGAAATGCGCGGCACCATCACAAGTATTAACGAAGCAGTAGAAACCATTAATGTGGCGTCGGGTGAGATTGCAACGGGCAATGCTGACTTATCAAGCCGCACTGAGCAGCAGGCATCCAGTCTGGAAGAAACTGCATCGAGTATGGAAGAGCTAACGGGAACCGTAAAACTCAACGCAGAGAATGCAGAGCAAGCGAATGGCTTAGCCGCACAGGCGAGTCAAATTGCTTCAGAAGGGGGGCAGGTTATAGGTGAAGTGGTGAAAACCATGACCCAAATCAACGACTCGGCACAAGAGATCTCTGACATTATTGGTGTTATAGACGGCATCGCTTTTCAAACTAATATTCTTGCTTTAAACGCAGCCGTGGAAGCTGCTCGCGCGGGCGAACAGGGGCGAGGCTTTGCGGTAGTTGCTTCAGAGGTAAGAAACTTAGCTCAGCGCTCAGCCGAAGCAGCGAAAGACATCAAAGAACTGATTTCCGACTCTGTAACCAAAATAGCCAGCGGTAACGAGCTGGTTGTGAAATCGGGTGACACCATGGCTGAGGTAGTAACTTCCATTAAGCGCGTAAACGACATTATGTCTGAAATTGCCGCTGCGTCTGCCGAGCAAGCGGCGGGTATTGAAGAGGTGAGCAAAGCGGTCATTCAAATGGATGAAATGACCCAACAAAATGCAGCACTGGTAGAAGAGGCTGCCGCCGCCGCGGACAGTTTGAAGCAGCAGTCGTTGCAACTTAATGAACGGGTATCGGTATTTGAAGTTGGAAAGGGCTTGTCAATGGAGCAAAAGCACATCGCTGCGCTCTCTCACACCGACTTCAAGCAGCCACGTGTAGCCTCAGTGATTAACAACGCGCCTCAAGCACAAGCACTGAAACCCGCACTGCCTGATGAAGCCGAGTGGGAGTCGTTCTAATGACAACGGTTCTTTCATCGCGCGATAGCACTCGGGAGTTCGCCTTTGAAAAGGCGGACTTCCACAAAGTGCAAAACATGCTTTTCAAAAAAGCAGGTATAAAGTTGTCAGACGCTAAAGAAGCGATGGTATACAGCAGATTGGCTCGGCGTATCAGAGCCCTTCAGCTCACAAGCTTTAACGATTATCTAGGCGTAGTTGATAAGTCTGAACCTGAGCTAGAGCAGTTTATTAATGCATTGACGACCAATCTTACGTCGTTTTTTCGCGAGCCACACCACTTCACTGCACTGGCCGAGCACTTAAAACAACATCCAGAAGTAACGACTATCTGGTGTGCTGCCAGCTCCACCGGAGAAGAGCCTTACTCTATTGCCATGGTCGTCGCAGAGGCGTTTGGAAGCTTCAAAACGCCTGTGAAAATCATTGCATCAGACATAGACAGTAAGGTACTGCAAAAAGCCAAAGCGGGTATTTATCCTTTAGCATCTATCGCGAAAATACCCGTCCAAAGACAAAAACAATTCTTCCATAAAGGTAAAGGTGCAAACGAGGGAAAAGTGAAAGTAGTGGATGAGCTAAGACATATGGTGCAGTTCAAAAAACTCAATCTTACCGATGCAAAGTGGGATGTAAAAGGTCCACTCGATATCATTTTTTGTCGAAACGTAATGATTTACTTCGACAAGCCCACGCAATTAAACGTGTTACAAAGAATGGTGGGTATGTTAAAGCCTGCAGGACTTTATATGGCAGGGCATTCTGAAAACTTCAATATGTGTACTAATCTTGTGAGACCGGTAGGTAAAACTATATATCGCCCGGTTCATTAGGAGCACGTGTGGAATCTTGTAATTTCGAAGTACCTATTAGCTATTACGACAAACGTTTTTCTATCGACGCAGTAAAGCTATTACCTGGACAATACTTCGTAACAACACAAGATAAAATGCTGGTGACTGTGTTGGGGTCTTGTGTGGCGGCATGTTTATACGACCCTGAAACGGGCATTGGCGGCATGAATCACTTTATGTTGCCTACAGTAAATAAAACTGCCAGTGAGTTCGAAAAAACACAAGGTATGGCTGCCAAATACGGCGTGCATGCCATGGAAATTCTTATCAACGACTTAGTGAAAGCCGGTGCCAATAAAGCCCGAATAAAAGCAAAAGTGTTTGGTGGTGGAAAAGTGGTGCCGTCCTTCGTGCAGCACGATGTTGGGAAGTTCAACGCAGAATTCGTAACAGACTTTTTAAGCACGGAAGGCATACCGATATTGGCCAGTGACTTATGTGATGTTTACGCGCGCAAGGTTTACTTTTTTCCAAGCAACGGCAATGTCTTTATGAAGCGAATTCACGAGCTTAATAACGCCACTATTATTGAAAGAGAAAGTCAGCATCGGTGGGAACTGTCAAGACGTGCACCTACCGGTAGCGTAGATATCTTCGAGGACTAACAATGACGATAAAAGTTTTGGTGGTAGATGACTCGGCACTGATCCGGCAAATTCTAAGTGAAATTATAAAAAGTGAGCCAGACATGGCATTAGTGGGTGCTGCTCCCGATGCTTTCGTGGCAAAAAAGCTGGTTCTAGAAAAGTCGCCAGATGTTATTACGCTTGATATAGAAATGCCTAAAGTGGACGGATTACGCTTTCTAGAAGTACTGATGAATGCGAGGCCAACGCCCGTAGTCATGATTTCTACGCTAACCGAAAAAGGCGCTGATGCCACGCTGAGGTCCTTGGAGTTAGGAGCTATCGACTTTGTTGCAAAGCCCAAAATAGGTGTGGCGCAAGGCATGGCAGACTATCACCAGTTGATTGTTGAGAAAATACGTACGGCTGCGCGCTCTAAAGTAAAAAAATCAGCGCCTTCGAAAGTGTCTACCGTGAGCAAAGTCAATTATTCGGGCACTGAGAAAATCATTGCAATTGGTGCCTCGACCGGAGGGACAGAAGCCATAAAAGAGGTGTTACGTACCTTTCCGGCGAACGCTCCTGCCACCGTGATCACACAACACATGCCAGCAGGGTTTACTTCGACTTACGCTAAACGACTAGATGCCGTGTGCCAAATGCAGGTCAAAGAAGCGAAAGGCGGAGAACGTTTACTACCAGGCCAAGCCTACCTTGCACCTGGCGATAAACACATGGAAATTGAAAGAAGCGGGGCTGATTACCGGATTAGATTGACCGATGGCGCGCGCGTATCGGGTCACAAGCCCTCGGTGGATGTGTTATTTAATTCTATCTGTAAAAGTGCNGGTAGCAATGCGTTAGGCGTTTTACTTACGGGCATGGGTAGCGACGGCGCAAGCGGCCTTCNCGAAATGTTTAACGCGGGCTGCGAAACATTTTGNCAGGACGAAGCTAGTTGTATAGTTTTTGGTATGCCCAAAGTAGCCATAGAAAAGGGCGCCGCTAAGCGCGTAATAAGCCTAGATGATATGGGCAGAAGTGTTATGCAAACCGTAGAAAAGCTCTCGGCAGGTAGTCGCTTGTAAGTATAGTGAGTAAATACTTACAGAATGCAATTTCTGTCCTAAAACCTGTAAAAGGATTGTTATAACTTTTCTTGTTCCAGAAAAGCTAAGGTGTTTTAATAGCANCGCTTAATANTGAGTAATGCTGCTGCAGAATGCTGTTGCTGTAGCCGATACTATGGATAGGCTCACTATTTAGTGCGTAAAAATATAAAAATCGATACGTAAGTGNAATGGTAAGGTAAATCATTGTCGACATAATAATATAAAAGACAATGGCTTATGTGCGTTAGCAANANCAAGGTAGGCNAAGTTTTATTACTGNGTATGTTTTGTAGTACCTAACTAGAATAAAAGGCCTGCTATATTNCTTACAGATTTNAGAGCAAATATATGCTCATTCTTACGGTATGACACTAACCCGGGATTATAACGAGTAGTTGGGGACTCTTATGAAACAGCAAACGCTTATTGCGCTATCGGCATTAATGTTTTCTTCTTCTGTTTTAGCAAATGGCGGTTTTGAACCGAATAAGAAAGCATGCGTTAACGTCGGAAAAGAAATCACTCGCGTAAGTACTGAAATGGATACGGCTAAGTCAGGTATTCAGAAGTCATGGCTTAAGCGTCAACTAAGTGCATTGGAAACAAAGCGCAATTCTTGTAGCACTCAAGGTTTTAAACCAAACCAGCCAGAGCTAGCAAAAGTTTAAACATTTTTTACTTCGCATGAGAAAAGTCTTACTACAGTAAGACTTTTTTGTTTGTGCTTGAATAACTTTTATTACGCTGCAATTTAAAAAGCGGCGCGGCAGTAACCGCCGTTTATGCCTTCATCAAGCTGAATCATTGCGAACTTATTATTGTGATAAGTTCGGTAAGCGAACCAATACTATGATCAGGTGCGAGTCCCAACGGGTACATCATTTTACCTGGGCGCTCTACAAATGTGGTTTGCATACCTGTCGCTTTAGCGCCACTCACATCCCATCCGTGTGCAGCCACCATCATGGCATCTTTGTTCTTCACGTTAGCCTGCTGGCAGGCCCAGTGGTAAACAGCTGCATGGGGTTTGTAAGTGCGTATGCTTTCCACACTCAATACATGGGAAAAGTACGATCGTATATTGGCGTATTCAAGCTGTGCGTTTAATCCAGCCTTAGATGAGTTTGAAAGCGCGACCAAGGTTACGCCCGCACTTTGAAGCGCCTTTAATGTAGGAATAACATCCTCGTGCGCGGGCAGCCGGGTGATGTGCTGTTTGATTGTGGCTTTCGCCTTTGCTTATCAAGCGCGATCCCTTTTCCGTGCGCCACCATAGTCAGTGCTGCCGCCCCGATATCAATGAAATCGTGAAACTGCGCTGACATGGTATCTACCAAGCTGTGATGTAACAAATTAGCGAACCACAAGTCTACTAGAGTCTCATCGCCATTTAATACCGCCGCTAAGCCAGTTTTAATGGCCTGCATGTCTAATAGTGTTTCATTAATGTCGAAGAAAATTACCCTTGGCGTCACACTTCACCTTCCTTTTGTAGATGGCAGAAAACGGTATGCTTTGTTTTCCCTTGTTCGATGCTTATACCACTGTAAAACAGAATTGGTTTTACAGAAGCACATTACGACTAATGTCGATGAATAAAAGTTGACGGAATAAGAGCAGAGGATGTTGCTAAAAAGTAGGGTAACGACACCGTCACAAAACTAAACCACAAGAATACGTGGAGAGCCGTGAATAATAAAAAGCCGGCACTAAGGCCGGCTCTATCTGTAAGGTGTTGCGTGTTCGTTCTTAGAAGAACAAGTAAGAAACGCTTAGCTTCATGCTGCGAGGCATAATGTAGCGGCCGTTTGGCGAATCTGGATTACGCGGGTCACCCTCGGTAATACCTTGTTCGTCAGTCAGGTTATCAACAGAGAACTGAAGGCGAAGTGACTCAGTTGGCTCTAGCGTTAAACCTACATCAACTTTCTCGTAGCCCTCTAGTACAACCGTGTTTTCGTTGTTACCAAAGCGATCATCAACGGCTGATAGTGTTCCGTATACCGTGGCATACATATCGCCGATATCGAAGCCATAGCTAGGCGTTACACGTACCTGCCAACCCGGCTGGCGCTGAGATTCATTGCCTTCGTTATTGGCGCTGGCAGTAATTTCAGTTTCTTGGATAGTCGCATTAACGCTTAATGAGAAGCCTGAATCGTGGCTATAGCGACCATCAAGTTCTAAACCGTACGCTTCGTTAGTAAGAATTTCAGCCGGCGCACCCGGACGGCGTACAAACGTATCGCCTTTTACTTCGTTAGCGAATGCAGTTGCAAAGAACTGAATGCTGTCATTCATGAACTTATAACCAAGTTCACCCTGAGTAACTTCTTTAATTAGGTCGTTACCACCAGTGTAAGCACCCCAGTTGTCTCTGAAATCGTCGAAGTAAGGCATTTTATAGCCTCGGTTCATGCGAACGAATACACCGCTAGTGTCATTTAGCGCGTAGTTTGCACCTACTGTCCACGACGTTTTGGTTTCATCGTACTCAAGCGCCTTGGTAATTTCGCCGTCTAGACCTTCATCTACCGAGTAGCTGACTTCGTGATTTTCACGGCGTAGCCCTAAGTCGATGCTCAAGTCTGTGGTAGCGTACCATGTACCAGTTGCATAAACTGCGAACGTGCTTGCATCGCCTACTGAGCTGATGTCGTAGTTCCAATCACAGCCTTGTGCGTCAGTGTTACATTCGATNCCGTCTAGCAATTCACCGCCTGGCTGTAATACGTGGTAAGCCGTGTTACCAATGCTCCACCAGTCTTCGGCTTTTGTCGTCGCACTGTAAATACCAAATGACGTATCGAAGTCTTCCCAGCTTTTCGACACAGCAAGGTCGTTAGTGAAAGCTTCAATGTCTTTTAGTACAACCCAGCGTCCAATCTGTTGAATTGGAGTGTCGCCGTCATACACTGTACCAGTTACAGCGCCGGTGGCTGACTCGCCATTGTCGGCAACGCTTGCAACGGTCGTTGCAGAACCGTTTGGTACAAGACCAAAGGTATTTGCTTTACCCTTGGTTAGGTTAAAGCGGTCAACTAGCTGCCAGTCGTTGCCTAAGTCAAGCTTGATGCTACCGCCACTAACGTGTCCGTCCCATCCACGACCTTCGCCAAAGTCGAAAGACTCAGCTGTGTCGTTAGGGCCGTAAGTAATGGTGCCTTGGCGATTCAATGGACCTATTTGCGTGTAGTTAGCATCAATACCTTCAACGTTTAAAGGTGTAGGTAAGTACCAAGTACCGCGATCGTCAGTTTGACGGGTATAAAGGTTAAGCTCGCCTTTTTCGAAAACTTTAGTGAT
>Ga0049099_1000190_pt1 | contig 12092 bp, 7 predicted proteins | sample WorMetimpBELIZE1_FD_55035 | JGI IMG/M metagenome (GOLD analysis project Ga0049099, IMG submission 55035) | Marine gutless worms symbiont microbial communities from Max Planck institute for Marine Microbiology, Germany - Olavius imperfectus... | ecosystem: Host-associated > Annelida > Digestive...
GCTGGAGCACAGACGGGCACAACGGATGGAAGCGCCACCCGATAAGCTTCAATGTTTGCACCTGGAACATTCGTGTTCCGCTGAGACTGTGCTGCACTGTGGCTGTCAAGTTTCTGAAAGTACTTGCCCATTTTACAAACTTCTTGCACTCCAAGAGGTGCTTGATAGACTAATTTGTTGACGTCCTTACCATGTCCCAGCCTCAGTAACAGCATCCATAGTGGAGACCGACACATTAGATGGCACTTCGATGACGGAAGCCTCGATGGTGGCTACACTGTCAGCAGAGGCTGATACAGCAGATCGAAACTCAGCGTGTGCCTCAATAGCAGAAGCCTCAGTGGTAGCAGCACCTGGAAAACACACTGACAAGGTATACGGCAGTTCAACGGTAGCAGTATCGGCAGTTACTCTGTCGACATCAGAGGCTGACATGGCAGCGCATGGTAGCTGGGCTGACAACTCGACGGTGGAAGGCTGGGATTTGACATGAGAAGACTCGGTCACCATGGTATCCACTGTGGATGCTGGCATGGTACTGCGTGATACCTGGACAGAAGACTCGACGGTAGAGGTCTGGGCTTCGACATCAGAAAACTCAGTTGCAAGAGTACTCACATCAGAGGCTGGCATAGCAGTGCATGGTAGCTGGGCTGACAACTCAGTGGTAGAAGTCTGGGCTTCCAGAAGAGTAGACTCGGTCGGAACAGTACCCACCTCGAAGGCTGGCATGGCAGCACGTGGTAAATGGGCTGACGACTCGACGGTAGAAGGCTGGGATTCGACATGAGAAGACTCACTCGCAAGAGTACTCACATAAGCGGCTGGCATAGCAGTGCATGGTAGATGGGCTGACGACTCAATGGTAGAAGTCTGTGCTTCCAGAGAAGACTCGGTCACAACAGTACCCACCTCGAAGGCTGGCATGGCAGCACATCGTAGCTGGGGTGACGACTCGACAGTAAAAGCCTGGTAAAAGCCTTCGACAGAAGACTCGGTTGCAACAGTAGCCACATCAGAGGCCGGCATGGCAGTGCATGGTAGCTGGGCTGATGACTCGATGGTGGAAGGCTGGGCTTTGACAGGAGAACACTCGGTTACCATGATATCCACTGTGGATGCTGGTATGGCACTGCATGTTAGCTGGACAGAAGACTCAACGGTAGAAGTCTGGGCTTCGACATGAGAAGACTCAGTCGCAAGTGTACTCACATCAGAGGCCAGCATACCAGTGCATGGTAGCTGGGCTGACGACTCAGTGGTAGAAGTCTGTGCTTCCAGAGAAGACTTGGTCGCAACAGTACCCACCTCAAAGGCTGGCATGGCAGCACATAGTAGCTGGGGTGACGACTTGACAGTAAAAGCCTGGTAAAAGCCTTCGACAGAAGACTCAGTCACAACAGTAGCCACATCAGAGGCCGGTATGGCAGTGCGTGGTAGCTGGGTTGATGACTCGATGGTGGAAAGCTGGGATTCGACATGAGAAGACTCGGTCACCATGGTATCCACTGCGAATGCTGGCATGGCACTGCGTGATAACTGGGCAGAAGACGCGACGGTAGAAGTCTGGGCTTCGACATCAGAAGACTCAGTTACAACAGTACCCAAATCAGAGGCCGGCATGGCAGTGCATGGTAGATGGGCTGACGACACAGTGGTAGAAGTCTGGCCTTTGACAAAAGAATACTCTGTCACCATGGTATCCACTGCAGATGCTGGCATGGCATTGTGTGGTAGCTGGGCTGACGACTCGGCTTGACTCAACTACACGTCAACAGACCAGTGGTGTTTTAATAAGTAAAACTAATAAATTAAAACTAGAATGACTGATTTCAGTTTTACTGCAACTAAAACTATGATTGAAAAAATTTTGAAAACTNAAACTATATACAAAAATAAAAACCAATTTCAGAAAAATACTATATAAGAACAAAAATTGAAAGATTACAAATACTGAAATCTAAACTTTTTTCTTACAATTTCCACACCCTAGTCCATCATGTGCATATATTTGTATGTTAATATAAGTATTATTACAGGTTTTGTTGTACCAGTCTTTCATGTGAGTCACAGCATCAGCAACAACAAAACAGCTGTTGCGAAACGACATGCAGACAGCAGTCATAAGACGTGATGCCGTTGGTCAGAGTTGTTGTGGACGTTCAAAAAAATATGACAGTCACAACTTCACTGATTGTAAATAGTATACTATAACAGGGAGTGACTGTGAAAACTTCATTTACGGGGCATCGACAAATGGACTGATTAATCGAGTGATTGACAGATAATAACTAGAACTGTAAAGATTTCTGAAAAAACTACATAAAATAGATCTAAAATACTGAAATATCACTGCAACAGACCACTCAACTGCTGTAACTAATAGAAAATATTAGGGATACCAAATCAAACACCACTGTGTCCTATATTATGCATATTCATTGAACACTGTTTAGTATACAAAAAGTGAGATCATTTTTAGCTATTTCACATCAGCCAGCAAAACTAGTCTCCAGCACACCTGTACTGTGTTACTACTGGACGAATGAAGCCACTGTGACACTCTGATTCGACTGTTCTTCAATGCTGCTCTTCTTTGGTTTCTTGCTGATAACTCGACCATCAATGCACCTCTTGTCACTACAGAATATATCAGTAGAAGTTACAACTTATGTCATGAAAAACATACGACAGATTACAGCAATAATGATGCAATGATGTCTGCTGAACAAAACTATACACAGCAGGTGGTGGTGTTATTTGGTAGTACAATGCTGGTTCCCAACAGCAAAGTTAACCAGGATTTATACTGAACAGATTGCCATACTGGAAAAACTGTTTAGCGTAAACGGACAAAATTCCTAGGTAGTCATCAAGTACCAATAGAAACAAAACTGTGCATACATGCTGTGGAATTGCATCCTCCATCCTCAGTTGCAATAGTATCTACTGCAGAGGCTGGCATGGCAGTGCGTTGTAGCTGGGCCGACGACTCAATGGTAGATGTACCCACAGGATNGATGNTGCCTGTAACAAAACAGAATCTGTCAGTTGGCTGGGCTATATTGCAAGAAATTTGGCGGAATAAAGAGAAAGCGCACTGTGTCCCAAAATGTCCGCTTTCAATTTTTCGCTAACTCAGTCAAAAATAGCAGATTTTTAGTAATTTGTGGCAAGCAGAATCCTAAATAAATTTGTGAATGGTACATATGTTTTCAACACACCATTGCATATTCTTATGACTATGACACCCTTTAATGTTTTCAGGGTTGGTGAGTTTGAAGGCTGTGGAAACAAAGTGGCATAAAACAGGTCATGTGACTAGTCTGAGTGTTGCAGTTTGTATGAGATATGGCATCCATTCAGGCTGGCACATTGCCTATTAACTAACTCATAAACCATATCTGCATAACAAGTGTAACCAATTTTCAGANAGGATGTGAAGAAAATGCATTTTGCTTACAGAAATTGCCAGCTGCACGAGATTTCCAATACTTCGTCAAATCCTATGTACACATTAACATAAACATAGCAATTAGTAAACCTATAACCCTTAAATCAACTGATCTATATCATGATTTTAATAAATAAATAAATAAATGAGTCAAAAAGCAACATATACTTTCGCCCATAACTCTGCCAAATGCTGACAAATATTTCAAATTCTTTTACCAGCAGACTGAGNGATAAATTTGCAGTAAAGTGATCACTACAGATCCCCTCCACACCTTACATGTGTTGACACTGCCTTGTGAAGAATTAATGTCTGAAAAACCAGCAATAATGATAGTAGGGCTGTACCGAATAGGGAGTTTTTACTATTCGGCCGAATACGAATAGTAACTTTAAACTTCGAAGTGATTCATTATCATTTATCATCACAATTGCAATTCATCATCAATGTTATCTTTTCCGTCCATCATTCACCATCTTGATTCGTCATTAACGTTAACACAGTTTCACATTAAATTTGCTTTAAGGAAAACCAAGCGTTCAAGATTTTCAGGCAGTAAACATGTTCGCTTGTCATCAGCAATGTCACCATTGGAACTGAAGAGACGTTCACTAGGCACGCTAGTGCAAATGAATGACTATTCGTATTCGGTCTACTTTTATCAGTACTATTCGACCGAATACGAATACACTATTTGGCCTACTATTCGGCCCAAATAGAATACGAATAGAATATTCGGTACAGGCCTAAATGATAGTGCTCACGATGGTTCACAAGGTAATGTAGTGATACAATACAGGATCTCTTTATTACGAATTCACACAATACAGCATGTGTCCGTATGAACAACTTTGCCAAGTGGTAATGAGATTAGCTCAGCAGCTCAGGTGTAACAACACCATGGATGGCTACTGGTCTTTCAGCCATATCTGCGAACTGGAATTAAAAAGTATGGCCGATGACAACACCATATACCCCTCACCAAGATCCATGTATGTTCCAAGCATGAAGAAAACTCATCTAGTGGGCTAGTCACAGTGCACACATCTGATCAACAGACAACAGATGGATTTATTATGACAACAGCCGAGAGGTTATGCAGTAATGCTCGGCTAAAAATTCACACCACTAACAAGAAAAATAATCAGCACAGCAAAACATTCCAACACAGAAACCTAACAAACTAAAACCTGGCTCAACCATGTCTTGTGCCATCAGGTCAGTAAATGGACTGAGTCTAGTCTACAAAGGCAACATAACCCATATGGGCCCACTTACGTCTAAATATTCATTTTAAATCAGTTAATACAAACGAATACTGAAAAACTAACTATTATATGCACCAAGCACAAATGCAGTACTGTACGACATTTGGCACCAAATTAGTGAAGTGATGCTGCAATTCAAACACTGCAATTTCTGCACAGAAGTCGGCTTACAGGCAATAACTGAACAGATGAATCCGTTGAACAGCTGTTTTCAGCATAGTCTTCTTGATTTGCATACTCAGCACGGGAAGCATTGTCAAATGACTGATTAGCATCTTGCACCTGTAATACATGTGATTAACAGTATACGAGTCAGCCACAAGAGCTAAGGGAATATAACAGCATACGCGTCAGTTATGATATGATACAATCATTAAAAGAGAAATAGGAGAGGAAGGGAAACAAGGCGTTGAGATGGACACAGATTTACTTGCCGAAAACATCAGTCTGCTGATTTTTGTGGCACAAAGCAGACAGGCTGTGTTTGCCAACAGCAGTAGTCTGGAAATCCGGATGGACTCAAAAAATCGACTGAAAGGTGCAGAATGTGAGTGAATGCTTACTGTATCTCAACAAAACAAACATTTCACTACTTTGTTCCTTTCCGACTAACACGTCAGCTACATGTTTTGCTGTATAACACGGGATTCAGAAGACTCAGAGATGCATTAGGTTAGCTAGCCTTGATTTGCCCAAACAGAATAAATTAAAATACTGCGATGCTCAGATACAAAACACTGAGTCAGTCATCCAGTACATCTTGTCTCATCTTTAAAATGCAGCAACCAACTGTAATATTTTTGACATGTACTGTAAACATGAAACTGTCGACTGCCTGGCCATAAAAATTTCCACCTCACCTAACTTATGTATCACACTACCTTGTGAAACACAACACATCATTGTCCAGTTTTTAACGGATACAGATACTATGCCGATATTAAAAACGGTATCCATGCATCTCTGCCACAGAGGTGCATATGTAAAATAACCTTAATCATCATCCGGGTCCCATAAAAGCTGTATAATGCATAGGAATTATTGGTACGGGATAACCCCTGGTGAGGTTAATTTTCACTTCCAGCATATGGATCATGTGATATTGTGCATGTGCAATCACAGCGATGATGTACGATTTGCATGCTTGTTGTGTTTCACAAGTCAATGTGGTAACACAGGTTAGGCAAGGTTGAAAATTGTTTCATCAAAGAACTGATCATTTCCTACACAGAAGACTGGGTCAGAAATTATTAAAATCGACTGCTGGATTTTGAAGATATATTAACAAGTTAACAAGTTGCCTAGCTATTGCTGGGATTTAGCCGGCCGTTGTCCTTTTTCCCTAAAGCTTGCGAAGTTGCAATGGAAAACAGACCCCATAGTGTATATGTGTCTTCACCTCGATGGTAGAAGTCTGGGCTTCGACAGGAGAACACTCGGTCGCAACAGTATCCACTGCAGAGGCTGGCATGGCCACGCATTGTAGCTGGGCTGACGACTCAGTGGTAGATGTACCCACAGGATCGATGCTGCCTGTAACAAAACAGAATCTGTTGGTTGGCTGGGCTATATTGCAAGAAAATTTGGCAGGATAAAAAAAGTACAACAAGTTCTAGAAAACACACAATGCACAAGGTGCTGTATAAAAATATAAAAACATAACCCTCTATGCAAACAACATATCAGCAATGGTCACAGATATTTTGACAAAATTGTGGAATTTGATACAGAAAAATATTCCCAGGTGGTCTATGAAGTATATCCAGATACGATCTGGAAAGCATTGTTGAACGATTGAGCAGCATCTTCCAACTGTAATACACGTGATAATAGTATACGAGTCAGCCATAAGAGCTATGGGAATACCGGGTGGCCCATAAAAAACGTCCCGAACTTTGCGTAACTATAATGGCTATTATACTTTATGGAGAAAAATTTCCTTTTGCGCATTTGTACATCGGTATCTTTTGTTACTTAGTTATAAATTTCAGTGACATCGTTAACAATGTCACCGAATGCCGTTTGATGACTCAAAACAATTTAAAAATCGGATTATGCAAATAACGTGTTTGTAGATTACATTGAAAATGGTTTTCGCAAAAGACAATTTGGCAATTATTGTTACGTGTTTCAGTGAAAAAATGGACTGGTATTCAGATGGCAGAAGAATTTCCAAACACGAAGTCAAATTACCGAAGCATCAACCGGGTTCTTGCAAAGTATCGTCACGCATGCACCGCCGATCGCAAGAAAGCCAGCTGAAGTCCCGTGACCGCGATGACAGATACTTTGCAAGAACCTGATTGATGTTTCTATCATTCCACTTCTTGTTTGGAAATTCTTTTGCAATCCGAGTATCTGTCCATTTTTTTCCGCTGAAACACGTAACAAACTAATTAATCACCAAATTGTCTTTTGCGGAAACCATTTTCAATGTAATCTACAAACACGCTATTTACATAATCCAATTTTTAACTCGCCTTACGTCATCAACTGGCATTTAGTGACGTTATGAATGATGTTACTGACATTTATAAGTAAGTAACAAAAGATAATAATGTACAAATGTGCAAAAGGAAATTTTTCTACATAAAGTATACGCGCCGTCATAGTTATGCAAAGTTCTGGACGTTTTTTATGGGCCACCCGGTATATCAGCATACACAAGCCAGTCATGTTCTTCTCATATGCGTGTCATAAATCATACTTGGTTAGCCAGAAAACAGCGTAGCTTAGTCAGAGGACAGGATTCGACAGTGTGGGACATCATCTGGGTCTCACCACACGGACACAGATCAGAGTAGGTAAGTCGCCATTTCTTTCTACATGCACCGCAGCGCCCGTTCCGTGTAAAAACGGTTCAGCAGAGACCACTGTTTCTGAGGAAGATCTAAATCTGGTGGCCGGATTGTGGTCCCACTGCTTAAAAATTATCATGACGTTTACCTCAGCTGTTGTGACGTTTACCTGTGATAGCTGACTTCCTCTGACCAGCAGAAGACAATATGAGTCGATTATCAATCAAGTTAGAAAGGTAGTAAGAATACATATAATATTTTGCAATATGGCTCAGTTTCATTAAGGGAACAAAATGTCATAGTAAGAATTAACTAAATTACCAACCTTAACTATGGTTACCAAACCAAATACAACATTTTAACACTCGGCGTATTCTGAGTCGGACCGGCGAGCGGGTGGGGCATTGCCGAGGCCCCCCCGAGTTCGAGGGGCCTCAAATTCGCGAAACGCGGGCCGATTTATGGCGATTTTCAGCCGTTTTTGACGGTTTTTCGTCAAAATGGCGGACAAAACTACTTCCGTTTCCGGTTTCCTCTTCAGATTCGAATTCCTCGTCGTTGACTTTGTTAGAAACTACTAAACTNACCAAGTCGCTACGTGAAAAAATTCACGTTGATTTTGCCTACGTTGGGACTTTTGCGGCCGATTTTTGCCTTTTCGCGATTTTGGCCAGATATAGGGGCCAATATCTCCGGAAAGGCGAAAGCTAGGCTAACCAAATTTTCAACGTTGGTTAAGCCCTAGGTGTTGATTTACAAACCGCGAAGAAATCCCCGATCGTGTGGGATATGTGNGCGGGGGAAGGCCCCCAAAAATCGAACAAACCGCAAAAATCCAATTTTCGCGGGTTTTACAGTCAGTTTTTTCGCCCTCAAAGATCGAATTCTAAACCGATCGGACTCAAATTTGGTATGCTCATAGACACCCCCGAGCCGCACTGTTTAAGACTTTTTTGCAAGTGGGAAATTTTTGTAACTCAGGGGGCCCCAAAAATCGATTTTTGGGGGCCCCCTGAATATGACCTCACCAAAAAGTTGGTGCATATGCGGCTAGGGGGTCCCCATAGGTGTACCAAATTTCGTCCAAATCGATGAATGTTTAGGAATGTTTAAGGCCAAAAAACCGAGTTCAAGCAGGGCCCCAGTGGAAGCCTATATATACGCTTATCGCCGGAAAAACACTAAGAACGGAGTCGGACTAATTCACTCCTCTACATGTGATAGTGAGAATTAACTAAATTACCAACCTTAACTATGGTTACCAAACCAAATAAAACATTTTAACCTTGTCTACCATTAGTAACCACAACAGTTGTACACTAAGTGATAACTGCAAAACAACTCACGATTCTTGCACTTTGGCTGCAATACAGTCAGAACTTGCTATAGCACCATTAACATAAGATACTTGTGACCAGCAGTCCAGTAGTGATATGCAATATCAAAGTGGCAACTAACTGGTAACAGCCATTGAAACTGTGCTGCATATGATATGCTCAGTGCGATAAGAACTCATACAAAATTGGACAAAAACCTCATATGCAACAGAACAGAGACCTTCAATCTGTGCAAGACTGCATTGTCCTGTTAAATTTCAACAGCTGTGCCATACAGCAGCCAGCATGCAGCTTAACATAACTACAATCAGACTCCCATACCTCAGACTCCCAGGGTACTTTCACACCGTAGTCGTAAAGAATCTCTTCTCCCTTGNGTATGACTTTCAAAGCAAACAGGCAGAGCGTAGGAGCACCTTCGACTTCAAGCACTTTCATGGTCGCATTCCGCTCCTGTTTTTTCCCATGATTTGTCAGTCGTCCACACTGTGGTCCACCAGTTGGCTCTTCGGTTGCGTCCACACTACAACAAAGCGACAAGGGCAAAAGTACATGTAATTTTGCAAAATCCCGCCTCAAAGCCCCCAAATTCCCCCTAACTTGGAGGACCCCACCCCAATCTAATACAATGTTCCTAGGATCCACACCTGTCTTCCCACCAAATGGCATCTCGACCCATTCACTTGTTCCTGTTGTTTTACAAAGGGGTGACATTTGTGCCCTAAAGTTCAATCTTCCCTTGGGGGACTACCACCCAAATCTAATACAATGTGGCTCGGGTCCACACGAGTCTTGTTCCAAATGGCAAGTCGCTCCATTGAGCCATTTTTGCACAGCTCTCCTTCATGCCCAACACACACACACATACACAGACACACAGACCAACTGACAAGTATCGCAATACCTGCCCTCGAAGCATTCTAAATGCTTCAGGGGTTGGTAAAAATGTGCATTATACGATTGTTTTATATATCAAATTGTCATATCCACATTACTTACATGACTCGTAAGTTCGTAACAGTAACAGAGAAATCACACAAACACGTTAGGGACAACATACCAGAACCGTGATCCATGGTGTGAAAAAAAGTATCGGAAGCCTGTTTCGCCAACAGCTTCCCTCCTGGACCCCTCCACATATGAAATCAGTTCGCCACAGTATTGTGAAATAAATTGGCCATGTGCTATGTCTGACTTTGCAAACACGCCTCGACCTGACATTTCAACACACTGTTATGTAGATTGGAAAACAAAATCTGTAGTATATTGCCTGCATATAACACACATGGTGCATGCTTAAAAATTGACTCAGGAAATTCAAAGACCAACTTTCTTAGATAATTACTATCAATGACACAACAGTAGTCATTAGCCTATCAAAATATACACCTTTCTCTGCAAAAGTAATAGTAACTACATGTGAAATTGAAAGAACTAACTGTTACACAGATTAATGGAACTTCCTTGCACTTTACATGATACATACAAAATCAATTGCATCCAACCTTTTCACAATAACCATCACTTCACATATAAGCTCATTTATCATTCTAACAACATTATTATTTTAGGCGTATTTATATCTAAGGATCATTTATTTAATTTTGAAAACAAGACAAAACAAGCTTATACATGGTGCATCGCTAGGTCCACAGTATGTAACATTCTGTTGTGCAGTGCTGATTGAGTACATAGAATATATAGAATTAGTTAAGATTACCTTTAACCTCATCGATATACTTGACTTCAATCCATGGTGGGTCAGTCTTGTCACTCACAAAGTGTTTAGCAACGGCCTCTGGGCACTGTCGTTTTGGCATATTTACCCTCACAGACTGCAGCAAACACAATACATAATTATTACTGTCAGTGTCTGTGGTAGGTACTGTGCAGCAAAAGAAAACTCTGCAGTTGTAACGAAAACTGTGGTTTAGCAGCTTATGTAATAAACGACCTTCATAAGACAAGTTTCTAACTTGGTTGCCTTCTTTTGTATTATTTCAATAGCTTCTGCGCTGAGTCCCCCCAAAATTGTGCCAACTTTGTCAGGCTATAACATACTTCAGCTATTTTAACCACTTTGGGCAAGACATATTGGAATGAAATTAGAAACTGTTTGGTGGTAAAATTTTCTGCCTCACTTAACATATGTCGCGGCATTAACTTGCAAAATACAATTAGGTCACATTAGACTTATATGCCAGCTCCCCTTAATCGTCACCATAATCTCATAAAAGTTACATGTTGAAGTAAACGTCTTAATGGGAAAACCATTGGTATGGTTAGATGTCATTTTCAGCATGCGGATCATCTGATATCATGCATGCACAATGCTCAAAATTGTCCATTTACTCATACACGTTCTACACTTCACAAAGTTGTGTGGCAACACAAGTAAGGCGATGGTGGAGTAGAAAATTTTAGCACTGAACAAATTCTGGTTTCATACTCAATGTACTTGCCAAAAGTTATTAAAATTGGCTGATGCATACTGAATCAGAGCAATCCAAAATTGAACCTAGAGTTAGAACCTCTTATTCCTCATCCTCCAACTCATCAGATCTGACAAGAAACCAGATTCTACAAATCTCACACACAATGCCGTTTTGACTATATGTGACTTTCTCACCGCATTCCCTACACCTATCTGCAATTTCTTGACTTTTTTGTTTCACACGCTTCTTAGTCTCAATCTGTGACCCACACCTATTTGAAGCCAATGTATCTATGCCGATGTTATCTTCACAGCTCACTGTAAACATAGGCCAAATGGGTCCGCTATTCCTAAGGCGAACCATGCTGTAACCCTAACCTGCCCGCTATCTATACAATGACCACTGCCCTAATATACAACTGACCCTGACCACTATCACTGAATCTAACCAACCTTACTCACCCTAACCTAAACCACCGAAAATACTATCCTGGTGTGCATGCTGGGTGCCGTAGATAATGTACACCATGGACGACCCAGATGCGGCGACCCATGGTGGGAATGCAGTGTATGCGGTATGGTGGTAACTGATTAATACAACGGCAATTATAGGGGTAGATCGGCAATCTACCGACGGGTTAAGGAAAATTGACAGAGGTAGATTGGCAGTACAAAATGTAAGTATTTACACAAAAGATTAGGTTAGGGTTAGCAGTGATAAGCATTAGTACCCCTATTTGACCAACCGAAGACTGCGGAAACGTGTTGGCCTTTTCGGGGACCAGCATTGGTATCCGCATT
>Ga0049099_1000199_pt1 | contig 11724 bp, 7 predicted proteins | sample WorMetimpBELIZE1_FD_55035 | JGI IMG/M metagenome (GOLD analysis project Ga0049099, IMG submission 55035) | Marine gutless worms symbiont microbial communities from Max Planck institute for Marine Microbiology, Germany - Olavius imperfectus... | ecosystem: Host-associated > Annelida > Digestive...
GCAAAGTAATAGCCCTGCTGGTGTTCAACGTCTAATTTGCTTAGCGCCACAGACTCTGCCTCATTCTCTACCATCTCCGCGATTACATTGATGTTAAGGCCTTTGGCAATGTTGATAAGGCTAGAAACAAATAGCTGATTATCTTTATTAGTATGGATCCCTTGTGTTAGCCTTCCCGAGAGCTTCACAAATTGAGGCTGAATTGCCCTTAAACCAGAAAGAGAAGCGAAGTTATCGCCAAAGTGTTCGATGGTAACTCGACAGCCTAACTGTATGAGTTGACGACAAAACGCTTCTGCTACTTCTCTATGATGAATAAGTGCGGCGTCTTCAACTTCAAATATGAGTCTAGAACACAGTGTTTCTCTTAGCCTTAGCTCTTCAACTAACCATGTTCTGAATTCGCTATTGGCAATTGATGCGTTGCTGATATTTACAGCAACTTGATGTGACGTAACCTTTAATTTTTTAAATACGATACTCACTACCAACTTGTCGACCTGAGGAATAAGGTCNAAACGCTCTGACGCAGGGATAAGTTGCGCCATGGGGATGATGTCATTGGTATCTTTGTCTTTAAATCTTGCGAAGGTTTCGTAATAGGCTGGTGCATTTCTTTCTACGTTCATCACGGGCTGAATTAGAATGTCAGCATATTGTTGTGACACAATGTAATTAAGGCGTTCGCGCCATTTTGAGTTGCTGTGAACCTGAGACACCTCAGAAGCAAACNGCCAGCCCTTTTGCGTTTTCATCGCAGCTATTAACGCACTGTCTGCGCTTTCCATAATCTGCTGTAATGTCATCTGACTTGTAAAACGGGTGATGCCCATCCAAATTACTTTGCTCCCGTCGCGCAGGGGCGTAGCGTTGGCAAACTGTTTCGACATGTTTTCTAACATCAAATCGCGTTCATCCCGCCCCATGACCTCACTTATCAAGGCGAAATCGCCGCCTGAAAGCCGAAATACAAAGCCACTTTTGCAGCTACGCTTTGCTTCATGCAAGAGAACGTCAGCGATAGATTTCACATAGTTGTCACCGGCAAGCATCCCCAACTTTGTATTAATGGCAGAAAGCTGAGCGAGCCTGACAAGAATGAGTTCTTTTTCATGCCCGGTAGATGTGTCAGACAATAGTGCGCGTGAATGGCGCTCGAATGCACTTCGGTTTGGCAACTTGGTCAATGTGTCTTTGTTGGCTTCTGCTTTGAACCGCTCAGATTGCTGAGCAATATCATTAAATTTTGATGCCAATGATGTAGTGAGGTCGTTCACCGTGTTAGTAAGTTGGCGGTAATCTGTAGTAAACGCATTTACCTGTGAAGGCGAAAAATTGTGACTGTTAATTTCATTAAGCTTTTTTATGGTGTTGACGATAGGGCGCTTAGCGAATTTGGTTACCGCTAATACATACAGTGACAGAATGAAGAATAGCCCACAAAAGATGACGGCGTTTTTGATAAGTATCGCGGTGATTTCAGAGTAAATATAAGATTTGTCAGACGTTACCAGTAAATAACCCTCATTATTCGCTAAGGGAATTTTTCTATCAAACGCAGGTGTAGAGTCTAACTGCAGGTACCAACTTGGTATAGTAATGTTTGGCGCACGTTCGTACTTAGCGAACACATTTCCCTCAACATCAATAGCTTTTGCTGCAGACAAAAACGGCTGTAACACCATTTGACTAAGTAGTGCATCAATTATTGACTGTTTCGATTGAGTAGAAAGTGAGGAGGTTTTTACTACTGTCGATTCATAGCTTAGCAGTGCTTTTTGAGCCTCTTGCTTGATTGACGCTGAGGTACGAGATTTAATCTCGCTTAACTCAATACTGGATAAAACGGTAAATGCAAAAAGCATAAGGGCAAACACGCCCATATTGATTTGACTAGACAGCTTCATTGCTAGCAGTTAGCTCCTTTAACTGAGAAATTTATTATTCGCCTCAAACAGGCTGTGCGCGTTAACCCTGATTGAGGCTTTTGTTATACCCGCCAGCAGTTTCCTTGCAGCGAGTAATAAATGTACTGCAAAACATAGTGTTAAGCGAGAATTAATAAAGTTTAGAATAATGAAGCAAGCATTATCCCTGCGCTACTCATCTTTCGTCTAACCACCACGTTTTATTCGGTGCTTCGCCTGCACGCTTAACTGGCACTATCTCGCCAAAAATAGGAATGCTGGTGGGGACGCCCTTAGCCTCCGCAAGGTCTGTTATTTTAATTAAAGGCTCGTTCCAATTGTGTAGTGCCAAATCAAATGTACTATTGTGAACTGGCATCATTACACTGGCTTGAACATCGACATGTGCTTGTAAGCTTTCCTGCGGCAGCATGTGAATGTCAGACCAAAGCTCGTTATAAGCGCCGGTTTCGATCATAGATAAATCAAACGGACCATACTTTTCGCCAATAGTTTTAAAACCGTCAAAATAGCCGGAGTCACCGCTGTAGAAAATGTTGGTGTTCGAAGATCTAATAACCCAACTTGCCCAAAGGGTTTCATCTCTATCNAACAGGCCTCGCCCTGAGAAATGTTGAGAAGGTGTGGCGACTATTTCGATGCCGCCTATTTTTGTATTTTGCCACCAGTTTAGTTCTACGATTTTGTTCGCTTCCACACCCCAGTCTCGTAAATGATTACCTACTTTTAACGGAGTAATAAACACGTCGACTTTATCTTTAAGGACTTCAATGCTGCCTTTATCTAAATGGTCGTAATGGTCATGACTAATAATAACGGCATCTAATTTAGGTAACGCTTCAAGAGAAATAGGCACATGATGGAAACGCTTTGGACCCATCCATTGAACGGGCGACGCGCGTTCACTGAAGACGGGGTCGATCAAGATGTAGCGCTCGGCAAGTTTCAATAGGGTAGTAGAGTGTCCAAGCTTAATCACGCTATCTTCTGTCACAGCGTCGAGTTTTTGTGGCGTTAGCGCTAACACTGGAATATCAAATGTTGGCGTTGCGGCATCTCTACTATCTTGAAAATACGCTTTGGTGACATTCCACATGTCTCGCCATGTTGTCTTATATTCAATATGGGTATTGCTGAATTTTTCAGGTAATGGCGCGCTTGAAGCAAGGGTGTTTGTAGTACCACAAAAAGTTGTCATAAATAAAGCTCCAACAAGAAAGCGTGTGCGATTGAAACCGGGCATGCTCTCACCTTAAATAAAAGTATACTGCACAGTGTAGTTTACCGATGATATATTATTTTTCGAGAAAGTAAACTGNGGAGTGTAGTTTTTGTGGGGGTATGNGGGNGGAGTCAAGCGAAAATAAAAAGCCAGCGTTAGAAAGGTTCATAACGCTGGCTCTTGTTGATTAACGGTGTGTTACTTAANCAAGTTAAATCATTTCATGAAAGAGATACGCTTATTTAGCTTTGATGCCGTGAAACGTACAATGCAGCACTGGTAAAATAAGCAGTGTAAGGACGGTAGCGACCGTGAGGCCAAACACAATGACTACCGCCATAGACGCAAAGAACGCGTCTGAAAATAGCGGGATCATGCCGAGTATCGTAGTGATAGCTGCCATTGAGACTGGGCGCACACGGGAAACTGACGCAGCTACTACAGCATCGAATGCACCACTATCGCCTTCTGCTTGTACATTTATTTCTTCCATTAGTACGATACCGTTTTTAAGCACCATACCGATAAGGCTTAAACTGCCCAATAGCGCCATGAAGGTAAACGGTGCGCCGACCAGCACTAGGCCGCCAATAATGCCGATAGTGGTAAGCGGTATTACGCCCCATATCGCTAACGCCTGGCGAAGCTTACCAAACAGCAATACGGTAATGATGAACATACCTAAAATGCCTATGGGCATGCTTGCGAATAGGGCACTTTGTGCGTCGGTTGAGGTTTCATATTCGCCGCCCCATTCGATACGATAGCCATCAGGAAGCTCAAGTTCCTCGACAAGTGGGCGTACTTTAGCTTGCACACTAGCTGCTGTTTCACCAGATAACGGCATTGGCTCGGCATAAACCGCCAGCATCCGCACCCGATTACGGCGCTTAATAATAGGGTTATCGAGTGATACATCCACATTACTAATAACGTCTGCCATGCTGATGTATTTACCTTGCTCTTGGCTCCATACATTGAGTGAGGCAAGATTATCAATGTCGTAGCGTTGATTTAGATCGTTGCGCATGACAATGGGAATTAAATCGCTACCTTCGCGGTATAGGCCAACAGTTTTACCTTCGTTATTCAGTAGAAATGAAGTATGCACAGCATCGCGGGTTACGCCGATACGCCTGGCTTGCTCTTCAAGAAATACAGGCTCAANGAATGGGACTTTGTTGCTCCANGACAAGCGCACGCTGTCCATGGTTTTCTCTGCTTGGAATATTGCTTCNATATCGCTGCTNATTTCCCGCAAAACTTCTGGTTCTGGCCCGTAAATCCTTGCTTCAATTGCCGCTTTTGCGGACGGCCCAACCTGAAGTGCTTTTACCTTNTATTGCACATTAGGAAAGTCTTGTCTGACCAACTCGATAATTTCTCGCATACGAGCGTCACGAGCCTCGACCGTATCGGTTTCAACGATAAGCTGGCCATAGCTGGCGTATCTGTCTTCTGGTGCGTAGGTCAGCGTTAAGCGCTGTGCACCACCACCAATTACACTGGTNACNTTCGCAATGTTTTCCATGCTTAGNACTTTATCTTCTAAGCGGCGTATAGACTGCTCGGTAGTTAAGATGTCGCTACCCTCAGGCAGCCACAAATCGACGAAAAACAGCGGTGTCGACGAATCTGGAAAAAACGCGTTTTTTACAAATTTGCCTGACGCTACNCTGCCTANCAGTGCAACGAGCACCAGTAGTATCGTGACGTAACGATGATTGATAGCAGCAGTGAGTACACGTTTGTACACCGTGAAAATNATGCCTTTGTATGGGTCATCATCTTCATCATTAGCGCCTCGNTCTTTTTCAGTTTTAAACAGTAAGTCGAAAAAGAAGGGGGTGATGGTTAACGCGGTGAGCCAACTTAAGAAAAGCGAGAAGCACAGTACCCAGAAGAGAGAGCCAACAAATTCACCGGTAGCGTCTGGCGACAGACCAATGGGAGCAAAAGCGGTAATTGCAATAACTGTGGCGCCAAGAAGCGGCAAACCGTTTTGAGACACTACGTCTTTGGCTGCCTGCAGTTTGGTTTGCCCTTTTCTCACGCCAATTAACATGCCTTCGGTTACCACGATAGCGTTATCGACCAACATACCAAGGGCAATGATAAGTGCACCTAAGGAGATTTTTTGCAATTCGATGCCTTTTATCGACATCAAAATAAAAGTGCCAAGAATGGTTAGCACAAGAATAAGCCCCATCAGCACGCCACTGCGCCANCCCATAAAAAGCAGAAGCACAAAGATTACNATGGCGACCGCTTCAACCAGATTAATGAGGAAGCCTGTCACAGAGTCGTCCACCACCGTGGGCTGGTTGTAAACAGTGTTAAGGGACATGCCTAGAGGCATGCGCTGTTCTAACTCCGCAATGCTATTTTCGAGCCGTTTGCCCACTTCAACTACATTAACACCTGAAGCGAAAGACACGCCTATCGAAAGAGCTGGTGTACCGGCGCTGTGATACAAAATAGACGGTGTATCGTTAAGCTTGCGTTCAATGGTTGCAATATCTGTTAAACGAATAAGGCCGCTTGCCGGAGAACCAATTACCACTTGGCCTAACGCCTCTAAGTTGTCAAACTCNCCGGTGGGCTGAATAGAGAGGCGTTTCCCCTGAACCTTAATTGACCCTGCGTTGCCAACCACGTTTTGTGCGGTTAGAAGGCCTGCAATTGAGTCGGCAGAAACGTTTAAAGCTTTCATTTTATCGTGNTCTAATGACACGATAATTTGCTCGTTAACCGTACCGGCAATCGACACCTTTTTTACCCCGTCAACAAGCTGAATTTCTCGCTGCATTAGATCTGCAAAGTCTTCCATTTGCTTAAGGGAGTAGTCTTTACTTTTAAGGGTAAGCAGTAACCCAAATACGTCACCAAAGTCATCATTCACAATAGAGGGGCTGGTTCCCGGGGGCAGTGAAGCCTGTGCATCAGCCACTTTACGGCGCAAGTTGTCCCAGTACTGCTCTAGCTCCTTGGCCTGAACGCTACTTTTAAGTTCNACGGTNATCTGCGATAGCCCAACCATGTTTACTGAGCTGATTCGTTTAACATTGGGTATACGCTGAATTGCCTTTTCAAGCTGCAGAGTGACTTCTTCCTCAACTTGCTCAGGCGTCGCTCCCGGGTATTGAGTTATAACCAGTGCGTTTCGAATGGTGAATTCGGGAAATTCTAGCTGACCTAAGCCAAGAAAGGTCACAATGCCGCCAACACCAAGAATGACGGCAACCATCCAGCTTATTACCTTTTGACGAAAAAAATACTCGACCATGGCCTACAGGCCTCCCTCTTTCGTCCACTCTGAAACAGCTTGACCTTCTTTTACCAGATGAGCGCCAGCGGCAACGATTTTATCATCATCGTTAAGCGGCCCTTCAACTAACAAGCCGTTAGAAATACCCCGTGTTATCATCACTTCCACNGCTTCGACAGTACCTTTCTTTTCATCNTCANTGCCAGGCTTAAAGCGCCATACAATGGCNTTATCCGGCTCGGCGTTGTCGGTAACCACCGCGCCATAGGGTACCAACCAAAGCTTAGCGTCAGANTCGATGAGCTTCGACATATCAAGTAATACGGTGGCGCTCATGCCGGCAAGCACATTGATGTCATCTGGTTCTGGCAGAGTAATGGTTACCTCGTAGCTAAGTTCACCTTGGCGTGTGGTACTTTCGTGATCTTTATACATGGCTGCGTAGCGTTTTTCTGGCATTCCGGAAAACGTCACCCACGCCATTTCAGACGTTCGGTTTTTACGGGCCCGAGAACGGTCAATCATACGCATCTTTTGCTCGGGCAGTTGAAATGTCACATCTATTGCCCCTGGCATATGAAGCTCGGCAATGGTTTGCTGCGGAACCACAACTTGGTAATTTTCAACGGGTACCGAAGCAATTAGTCCTGCGAAGGGGGCGCGGAGCTCGGTATAGCTTAATTGGTCCTGTGCATTGGTAAGGCTCGCTTTTGCCGCTAAAAAATTAGCTTTCGCTTCGTCAAAGGTAGAGCGACTTACTGCCCCTTTTTCCACCGATGCTTCCATGCGTTCAAACATGGCCGACGCTACATCGAACTGCGACTGGGCTGTGGCTAGCTGCGCTTTTGCGTCTCTNTCGTCAAGTCGAGCAATAAGCTGGTTTTCTTTAACTTCTTCGCCNGCTTTTACCTTGAGCTCTTGTAATTTGCCGCCAATGCGAAATGAGAGGTTTGAATATTCAGCCGCTTCCACTTGCCCCGGGAATTTAGCTATGGTTTCGTCTGAGTGCTGCACTTTGTAAAGTGTTACAGGTGAAGATGATACGGCTTTTGGTGGAGTAGGGGCTTCATCACAGGCATTTAATACAGCGAGCGCAGTAAATATAAGCACGGTGCGCATTGTTAGGCTGTGAAAGCGACTTTTTTCAGACAACATGGTAACTCTCCATATTAATAAACTACCTTTTATTCCCATTCGATAATGGGTGAATTATGTGACGTATCGAAGCGACATTTATAGGAAGAAGCGCAGAAGTTCACAATATACGCTAAGTTTAATATTCATACAGGTTATAGTGATTTCTTAGGTTTTCGATCAGCTTTTTATATTTTTTTACAAAGTGATATTTAACGCTTTATTTGGGTTTCTGAATTTCGTAACTACCAAAATAGCTTTGCTACTGCGCCAAACAAAGCATAATTTATCCCTCGGTTTTATCAGGCTCTTCGTCTGGTGCTAGCGTGTCGGCGTATCCTTTTGGCGGCGGTGTCCAACCGCGCATCTTCGAATGCCTGTCGTGTAAATCTACTTTTAAGGCATTCTCTATAAGCGATTCAAGTTCGATGAAAAGCTTAAGGTAATTGTTATCTACCCTTTCTCCGCTGGCATCATCTACCCATGCCCGATAAAGCACATCATTTTGTTGCGACTCAATTGTCTTATAGGCCATTTTTTGTCGCTCAACTTGAAAAGGGTGAATATTGAGTGAGCGTAACGCTTCGGCGCCCATTTCCAGCGCGCTGTGGTATGTCTCTGAAACTACAAAGTCTGCGCCTAACTGACGTAGTCGATAGCCATGTCCGCGGTCAAAAGCGCGGGCAAGTACTTTAACGTGGGGGAACGCGTGCTTAGCGTACTTCACCATATTTGCTGCGGTCGCTCTGTCATCAATAGCAATGACCAATAACGACGCCTCGTGCGCACCTGCGGTATGTAAAATGTCTGGCTTGGAGGCATCGCCAAAATAGGCTTGTGTACCAAGGCGTCTTATAAGATCTACTTGCTCAGCGCGTATATCAAGAACAACTGTCTTAACCTCGTTTGCCACTAAAAGGCGGTTAATAATTTGACCAAACCGCCCAATTCCAGCAATAACCACTGTGCCTCTTTCATCGATGGTGTCTTGTGCTCGCTGAGACTTCGCGTTTTTATAGCGAGGAATAATCGCCTTGTCGAAAAGAATGAAAAGCCCTGGTGTTAAGAACATAGAAATGGCAACAACAAGTGAAAGAACTGAAATGATATCGCTGGGCAGGACATAGTTTTGCGAGGCAAAACTTAACAGCACAAAGCCAAATTCACCGGCTTGTGCGAGGCTAAGTGTGAACAGCCACTTGTTAGTGCCTTTTATTTTAAAAATTAAGGCAATGATAAACAGTACAATGGCTTTCACAAGCATAACAGCGATGGTAAGGCCTGCAACTAGCATAGGGCTTTCAGACAGCACAGAAAAATTGATACCAGCGCCGACCGTGATAAAGAAAAGACCTAACAATAATCCTTTAAACGGCTCGATATTGGCTTCAAGTTCATGACGGAATTCACTGTTAGCCAAAACCACGCCAGCTAAGAAAGCTCCAAGGGCGGGAGACAGTCCAACAAGACCCATTAACGCTGCAATACCAATGATTAGCATAAGCGCTGTGGCGGTAAAGATTTCCCTTAAACCCGACGCTGCAACAAATTTAAACAAAGGTCGGCTTAAATAGTGACCTCCCACCGTTAAGAAGGCATTTGAGCTAATAATCACTAAGCCCGATGCCCAGGGAGCAAGCCCTTCAACAAGGTTTAGACTATCGTGCGACCCTGCATCGCTACTCTGTGCGCTTCCTGCAGCTACTAGTTCAGGTATGGCAAGAAGAGGAATAAGTGCAAGCATAGGAATAACTGCAATATCTTGAAACAGCAAAACAGAGAAGGCGCTTTTACCCCCTTCCGTTTTCTGAAGGCCCTTTTCTTGTAAGGTTTGTAAGACAATGGCAGTTGAAGAGAGCGCGAAAATCAGACCTATGGTAAGGGAGATACCAAGAGGCTGGCCAAGTATCAATGCGGCGCCTGTGATAAAAGCTGTGGTCAGCGTTAATTGAAGACCGCCAAGTCCCAGCAGCTTTGACTTCATCGCCCACAGCGAGCGAGGCTCTAGCTCAAGCCCAACCAGAAACAGCATCATTACCACGCCAAATTCCGCAAAATGTTGTATGGCGATAGTTTCGTCACCAACAAGTCCGAATATTGGTCCAATCACTAGCCCCGCTATTAAATAGCCTAGTACAGACCCTAAGCCAAGACGTTTCGCAATTGGCACTGCAATTACAGCGGCGACCAGATAGATAAATGCATATAAGAAATAGCCAGTCACGTTACTCTCCTTGCGACGTACAAAGGTCTGCGAGATTCTCGATGCGCTTTGCTTTTTCTAGATTCAAGGTGTTAGTGGTCAATTTGTTTAGCAAGGTTGTCCACTTACCTCTATGTTCAGCAACGCGATGCTCTTCTTGCGCAGTGCGAGAGCTAAAGATCGCAAAAGGAGCAATGTAGGTCATGTGCGTGATCTGAGCCATTTGCTCTAAAGGCTGGAGCAACTGCCTGATGGTGTAATGATTAAAACCATCAGTCTGATAGGCTTCTTCCTTACCGCCTGCACTTAATGCGCAAAGAAATAATTTATCCTTAAGAGCAGTGCCTTCATGACCATAGGCAAACCCATATTCCAACACTAAATCTTGCCATTCTTTTAAGATTGAAGGTGTGGAATACCAGTAAAGCGGAAACAAAAAAACAATGACATCGTGGTCGATTAAACGCTGCTGTTCCCGTTCAATATCAATATTGAAGTCGGGGTATTCTGCATACAAGTCAACAGCAGTAACGTACTTATTCATTTTTGCTTCGTGAAAAAGCGGTACGTTCACTTCTGAACGGGTTTGCGCGGGGTGAGCGAAAAGAACCAGTACTTTTTTGTTACTTTTCGAGTTCTCTATTGTCGTTGTATCTGCTTCATTCATTCGGTAGCGGCCTAGGGTTTATTCGTAAAACTGCTTTCATCTTAAACATTACGCTGTGTTTAAAACAAAATCGAATGGCTATTTCTTCTAAGTTATAAGGTAACTAATAGTTACTAGGTTGAAAAAAGTGACTTGATTACTATTGTTGACTCAGGGACAAAGGATCATGAATGGACACGCATCTACACATAATTTTTGCTTAGAACAGTACAAACATGAAAACATGCTTTAAAACACTTGCCATTTTGGTTGCAGCCGCAGCAATCTCGTTTTTCTCTATTACAACGTATGCGTTGCCTCAAGGAAGCGAGCTAAAAGCTGGGGCGGCAGTTTGGAATTTATTTGATAGCGCTGATAGAAATGCCATACATACTGCGTACGTGCACAGCCCGTTAGAGGATTACTATGGTCTTCGTCCAACGCTTTTATTGATTTCAGCTGATGAAGGTCAGCATTACTTCTCTGCAGGCCTTGCTAAAGAAGTTTATCAGCGAGGTAAATTCAGCGTTAGAGTTGCATTTCATGCAGGTATTGTGGATGAGTCTGATGATTTAGGCGACACCATTGAGTTTTATTCGTCGTTGTCCTCTTTATATGAACTAAATGAAAAAGTAATACTTGAAGCTGAAATCGGACACATTTCAAATGGTGGCTTAGGGGACACTAATCCAGGCTCCGAGTCTTTCGTTTTAAGTGCACTTTATCGTTTCTAATAGGCTAGTGCTTTTTTGATACCTTTAGATAATGTACTTTATTAGACAACGGCTACCTTTGTGGCCGTCAGTCACGGGTAGGATAAAAATGAACGATAAAGCAATCATTGATGAAAAGAGTAAAAATTCCATTTTGAGTACCTGTAACGAACCGTGTGCTATAGAACGAGGCATGCGGTTAATAGGAGGAAAGTGGACGGGTTCTATTATTTATCATCTCAAAGATGAGCCTGTTAGATTTAACGACCTGTGTAGAATGCTTGGCGGCGCCAGTCGGAAGATGGTCGATCAGCGCCTTAAAGAGCTGGAAAACAACGGTATGGTGATCCGCAATGTTATCGACTCTCGTCCTGTCGCGGTTGCTTATAGTCTCACCGAGTTTGGGCGCTCAGCGCTAGATATTCTTGAACAGCTAAGAGTCTGGTCTGAAAACCATACGAATGATTAAATACCGCTAGCGGTGAGCATTTATTTCACCGCATTTGCTTTACAAAGTGCTAGACCGACACTAGCGGTAATCGAAGTACTTTTTCAACAAGCTCTCCGGCTTTTTCTTGGAAACCAACAAAGTGTTCAGTAGCTTCATGAG
>Ga0049099_1000203_pt1 | contig 11674 bp, 8 predicted proteins | sample WorMetimpBELIZE1_FD_55035 | JGI IMG/M metagenome (GOLD analysis project Ga0049099, IMG submission 55035) | Marine gutless worms symbiont microbial communities from Max Planck institute for Marine Microbiology, Germany - Olavius imperfectus... | ecosystem: Host-associated > Annelida > Digestive...
TCGCCTTCTAGAATTTTAAATACGCCCTCTATGCAAAGTTCGTAAATCACGTGTAAGTGACTATCGTGAATAATTGCTATAGAAATACTAGATGATTTGGGAACTAGTGTGTGGTCGAAACCGCAGAATACATCCTGCTGAAAATTACTTTCTGTAGTTGCCACCTTTTCAATTACATCAGGCCTTTCAGTTTTCAATAAGAGTGGCAATACTTCATGACCATCTAAAAGTACTAGAGAAGCCTCAACGTCTATCTTTTTGAGGAACCAGCCTTTTACTCTAATTCCTTCCTTTTCAATAGTATTCCCCTCGTGTTGGTCACCATTGCTAGGCTCATCTAAACACCATCTAAACTTATCACTAACGTCAATGCCTGCTTGCTTCACAGAAATAGTAAAAACTGCCATTACTTTCTTATCATCCTATCAAAGGTAGTCATCAACTAGACTATATTCATGTTCCATTAAATACTTTAAATTGCCTAGCGATTGAGGGATACCTGCTCTCGTACGACTATTTCGATGCAAAGGTTTTAACGATAGGTTGAACTCTTTGTTTAATAACTCAATAGATGTAGCGAAATTATGCATCGAACCAACAAAGCTAAAATCTCGAATATCAACCGCTGAAAAATACCGAGTATAGGTGTTCACCATGTAAGGTATAGAGCCATCTTTAATTATTCTTTCTACGATATCTTGTTGGTTTTCTATGCCTTTAGATATGAAGAGTTTATGAAGTGTTTCATAATGAGGATGTTTCCATTGTAAGTCTAATAAGTGACCCACTAAAGACCAAATACGCTGAATGGGATCCCGAACCCAAACCATACGGTGTGCTTTTGGGAAAAGTTCGCAATGTTGGGGGTGAGGCCTAAAATGACCATGCACAATACTAGCGCCACCTGTAACTTGGATAGGAATTCCTTGTCCCAGCTTCTTAGCCTCGTCTGGCCGATAAACATCGTAAACGCTTGAGCGTCCAAACTCCTTGTAGAACATCTGGCGTAATGAACTGCCTGCTGTCTTAGGGATATGGTATGAAAGCCACTTAATGTCGTCTGGCTGAGCTGTTCCATGTCGAAATTGAAACAGTGATGAAAGTGTTCGTATTAATGTCATAGTGCATCTGAAACCTTGCTAGCGCCCCAGTATAACAGAGTTTTTAGCCCAACCACACGTGACCCACAAAGTTTTAAATGTGTTATACATCCCAGTTTGTTATCATGAATGGCTAATAACACGGAAGGGCTACAGGCTAAATGTTGCCCTTAGCTTGGTTTAAGAGGAATGTAATGTTTTTAATTTGTACAGCAGAACACTCGGTGTTGTGGGAAGCGCTGTGTAAATCTTTGTCTTTGTATACGGTAAGTTCGATTGATTCTTTTGATAGTTCGAAAGAGCTTAACGTTGTCGCACGACCTGTAACGAAGGCAGATCTCGACCGGCAAGAACAAACTTTAGAAAGTGCCGATATAGCGCTGGTCACTTTTCCTCCTGAGCTTCAACTAGCTGCTGCTTTGCATTACAGAGAAACATTTACAGTGCAAACCGTCATCAATAACTTGAAAGCAACACGAGTACTCGCTCAAAGCGGATCGGCTAATCATGTATTTTCTATTGAAAACCTAGCTAGTGGGTTACGCGGTATCGAATCAGGTAATAAGGTTGCTCACTACCTTTCTAATTTAAAAACACCCGAGTTCTCAACACATTCTCGTAATGTTGCAAAATCAGTATTAAAACTAGAACCTCAAATAGCGTCTTCATATGATAAAGTTACGCAGTTTTTTGTAAATGATTTTAATACTCAGTCTGAAGCTAACTCCTCTTTTAGTGATGCTGCAAACTGCCTCATTGAGGCTATGCAGGAGCTATATCAAAGTAAAGAAGAATGCCAAGTTTTGATTGAGCAATTAACCAGTACACAAATTGAGGTTGCTCAATTAATGGGCTCTGGGCGCGCAAAAGAAGCTTCTTTAGAGCAAGATGTATCGGTTCTTACCTCGCAACTTTTTGTGTTGCAGCACCAATTAGAAATGGNCGGAGGGCTCACTTCTACTAACAANTCAAAAGACATTTCCGCGCTATCGGCAAAAAACAAAGAATTAGAACTAGAAAATGCTAACCTTCACGCGAAGATTAAGCGTAAGTCACAAGTAGAAAAGCAATTGCGTCTTCAAGTCGCTGAGCTGCGCTCAATTAAACAGTCACCATCTTGGAAAGTAACCAAGGGCATAGACAAGTTGAATGCCAAAGTAAGTCGCAATGCTAAGCAACGAAGTCAACTACTTGAGAATGTTGCTCTTGTTTATAGTAGCGATTATTTCGACGCCGATTGGTACCTTTCAACTTACAAAGATGTAAAAGAATCGGGTGTAGATCCAGCAGAACATTATTTGGTCTTTGGAGCTAAAGAAGGGCGTCGACCTTCAGCNGAGTTCGATGGAGACTGGTACTTGAAGAGAAATACTGATGTAGCCAAGTCTGGAATGAATCCACTATTACACTTTTTGAAATACGGAAAAAGCGAAAAGAGAGCGCCGAACAGGTTTTCTTCTTTTTAGGCCATTTAGATTTAAAGGAACTTTATACCAATGAATAATGAGGAAAGCTCTATCGTTGAGCAAGCTAGTGTTCTATTTTCTCAGGGTCAGTATGAGTTGGCCAAAGCGCTGTATGAAAAGGCAGGCAAAAAGTATGGCGAACATTTATTTAAAGCAAATGTTTGGTTGTGTAGTAAACGGCTTGCGCAGCTTGAAAATGGAGAAGAGACTGTGAAAGTGCCTGTGCCGAACTTTACGTCGAATATTGCCTCTTCTCCTTCGTATGTTGAAGAGCAGCTAGAGGAAACTCAAGCTAACCTAGAAAAATACTACTTTGAAGCGCAGAATTTGCGCAACAAGCTGTTCGACATGCAGTAAAGACGAATATTGTCATTTCCTTTATTTCAAATTTNAAAATTATAAAAGTATCGCCATGGACTTAGCACAAGATAGATTAACTGAAGTCGCATCTAGCCTAGCTGCATTTGAACTCAACCCTATAAAACGCAACATCGCTGGTCGAATTGCATATATCGTTAGCCACGGTGCTAGTTATGCAAGTAACGGNTATGCGATAAGAACGCAAGGCGTAGCCGAAGCGTTAAATATGAAAGGCTTTGAAACTTTGTGTTTCGTGCGCCCTGGCCGCCCATGGGAATTGGATGAAAATGCAAAGGTAAACACCCAAGAATTAGTAAANGGTGTGCGCTATATCCATGCAGGCAAAGACGGAATTTTTCTACCTGAAAGCGAAGAAGAGTTTTTGCGTAAGTCTATAGATTACTATGTTCAAATGTTTCAGCTATTTCGCCCACAATTTGTTTTGGCTGGCAGTGATTATAAAGTAGGTTTACCAGCGTTCGTGGCAGCCTCTCAATTGAACTTGCCGTTTTTCAACGAGGTGAGAGGCTTTTGGGAGCTTTCTCAAGCAACTCGCCAGCCTTCATATTTTAATTCAGATGAATATGTAGCACAGTCAATTCGAGATACTTATGTAGCGGCTCAATCTGCCGGAGTATTCACGTTGAATGAGACAATGAAGCAGGAATTGATAGCGCGAGGTGTACAGAACGACTTAATTCAGTTGGTACCCAACGGGCTTTCAAGCATCCCTCAGTCAAACATAGATTCGAAGGCGCTACGATCAAGTCTAGGTATCGACGTTAACGACAAAGTAATAGGGTACATTGGAAGCTTCAATACTTATGAAGGTATTGAAGATCTTATTGAAGCTGTGGCTCAACTAAATGCGACTGAACAAACTGTAAAGCTGTTGCTTGTTGGCGATGCTTCAGCAATCACCAAACGTGGTTTAAGCGACGATTCAATAGATTCGGCACCTTGGCTGATAAAAACAGGAAGAGTTCCTCACGGCGACGTAATCAAATACTTCTCTGTAATCGATACTATTGTTATTCCCCGCAGAAATGAGCAGGTCTGTACAATAGTACCTCCTATGAAGATAGTTGAGGCCATCTCTTTTGGTAAAAAGGTAGTGGTTTCAAATGTTCCGCCGCTTCAAGAGTACGCAGATAACTATGACTCTGTAATAAGTTTTAATGCTGGCAATGTTGAAAGTCTTCTTTCAGCACTAAAGCTTTCTGTATCTCTTCCAGTACCACAGCCTGTTACCAATTTACTCTTCTCAAATCATGTTGAAGTAATGGTAAACGAATTTAATAGGTGGGCTGAGAAAGATAACGCGAAGAAAATTGCGTCAAACGCTGTTATGCCTAAGAGCCCTACTTTTGACATCAAGAAGCCAAAACTTAAAGCTATATCCATTATGGATGAAATATCTGAAGAGTGTTGGCGTTATGAAATGACAAGTTTTCCTATCAGTCGTGCTAACTACGCAGAACAAGTTGCTTCCTCTACAGCAAACTTCTGTTTCTTGGAGAGCTGCTGGAAAGGCAACAAGGGCACTTGGGAATATGCCTTTACATCACCAGGGTTAAAGCATAATAACGCCCAAGCTTTGTTGGACCTAATTCCANAGGTTAAGCAAAAAATGCCAATCGTGTTTTGGAACAAAGAAGATCCAATGCACTACGACAAATATCTGCCAATAGCTAAATATGCTGACGTTATTTTCACAACAGACTCAGAAAAAGTTTCTAGCTATAAGGCAGACGTACCTGATGCGGATGTTTACGCCGTACCGTTCGCCGCGCAACAGAAAATTTGTAACCCATCAGGACGATTCAAATCAGAGGCTGANTCAGTGTGTTTCGCCGGCTCGTATTATGGCGTGGGTCATGACGAGCGTAAACGTCAAATGGATGCACTGNTGCCGTCAATTATCGAATTTGAAGGCGCTATCTATGACAGAATGTCGAAGATAGACAGTGACAGGTACAAGTTCCCGCCGCAATACGCACCATTTATACGCGACGCAGTGCCTTTTACCGAAGTTGTGCAGTTGTATAAGCGATTTAAGGTATTCCTAAACGTGAACACGATAGTCGAGTCGCCAACAATGATGTCGCGTCGTGTTTATGAGTTGCTAGCTTGCGGTACACCAGTTGTATCTACTCCTTCCAAAGCAATAGAAGAACAGTTCTCGGGTATAGTACAAGTTGCAAAAGATGCCGACGAAGCCAACATTATCATTGAGCGCTTATTGACTGATGAACATTACTGGGAGAAAACGTCTCACCTCGGCTANCGAGAAGTCATGACTAAGCATACCTATGCTCACCGTTTAGTGAATATTGAAAAAGCGATAGGCATTGACAATGAGCGAGAAGAGCCATTAGTTAGCATTATTACTTGNACAAGACGGCCTGAAATGATTGATCGTATTGTNACAAACATGACGCGCCAAAATCATTCGAATATTGAGCTCATCTTAGTGCTTCAAGGATTTAGCCAATCTCAGTCAGAAGAGCTAATTGGTAAACTAAANTCTGTCGACTCNAACATTNAGCGTGTTACAGCAATGATTAATGATAGTGAAGAGACGCTGGGCGAGCGGTTTAACAAAGCGGCAGAGAAAGCGAACGGCGAATATATCGCTAAAATGGATGATGATGACTTCTATTTTGCTAATTACCTGAAAGATATGCTAATACCGTTTACCTTTGGTGATTATGCTATGGTAGGGAAGAAAGAGCTTTATATGTACCTTTCGGGCTCTCAGAAACTTATAAAGCGTTTCCCNGGTATGAAGCATCAAACAGCTGATTTCGTAGCAGGTCCTACATTTGTTATNAAAAAAGAAGTGTTTGACAAAATAAAGTTTGAATCAAGAAACACTGGCGAAGACAGTTCTTTTGTTAGAAATCTTAAATCTGCGGGATATAAGATTTACGCGTCAGATCCGTTTAATTTTATTCAGTTCAGAGCGGATCCCAAAAGCCATACATGGGTTGTTCCTGACGAAGAGATTTTAGCTGGTAATCAAACTGTAGAAATCGCAGACTTTCTAGATGAAAGTAAAGTGGATTTCTAACGATTTAATGACGATCTGTAAATGAGTGATAACTGAGTAAGTAATTTGAACTCAGCAGCAATACATATTACACGGAGCGCTTTCGATAGGCTCGTTAATTATTGGGGATGAACTTGAACGGAAACAATATTTACGCCAGAGGGTATATTGTAAGTAATGAAGAGCTTGAACTGCCTAGTGGTTTGAGCTGGTCTATGAGCAATGTTGGTGGCTACTTCTTTTATACACATAGCAAAACCGCTTTCCATGAATGGTCGTCGGGCACAAAGAATGTAGTTATTATTGGCCTCGCTTCCGACATTGACGATATCTCGCTTACCACTCGTGAAATCACGAGTAAAATAAGTAGCATTTATAACAAATCNGGCTATTCGGCAGCTATAGAGTACATCGCTTATTTGGGTGGCCGCTTTCTTTGCTTCTTAATTGAAAGTGGTAAAACTATGCAAGTAATACCAGATTGCCACGCTACCTATGCATGTTATTACTCTCAGNTCACAAGGCCTGTGTTTTGCTCGCATATTAATCTGCTTGCAGAAGTCGAGGGTAATGAAGTAAATGAGAATGCTAGAAGTATTATAAATTCGAAAGAGTACGTTTCTCCGGGGGGNAAGTATTACCCTGCTTTAATGCTACCCTTTAAACAAACAGGGATTATCTTTGCAAATAATAAACTGATCCATGATTTTAAAGGCAACAAAATAGTTAGCGAGCGATTTTACCCGTTTTCGGAGAGCAACTTTTCTGTCTCAGACCTAAATGCGGAAAAGGTTAACGANTTCAATANAATATTGGGACAGAATTTGCGAGCTATAGTCAAAGATAGTATTTTTCATATCTCTCTTACAGGCGGGAATGATAGTGGTGTAACACTGTCTGCAATATTGAGAGAGAAATTAGAGTCTCAAGCAAAAGCGTTTACATACTTCAATGCCTCAAGAGCAACAGATATGGCTGAAGATGTCTTTGAAGCGTCGAGAAGAGCTTACAAAGCTAAAATTTCACATAAAATAGTAGAGCTAAAGCCGCTTGATATTTCGTCTGANTTTCATAAGCAATATTCTAGCTCCTTTCGACTAGGAGCTAGATATCCTAGTTTAGCAAGAGCATATTATGAAGATCTTCCTCACGATATACTTAGTCTAGTTTCTACTTGCTCTGAAACTGGAACGGTTTTTTACACAGATCGTAGTGATACTGATATTTCTGCTAGGTGTTTAGCTTCCAAATTTACTACGTCCAAAGTAAAAGATAACCCAGACGTTATCGAAAGTTTTGAAGAATACATAGAACACACTATGTTTACTAAAGAAAAGCTGGGCGGATTGATTTTTATGACGTTTTTTATTGGGAACACCGCAATGCTAAATGGGCCTCTTTGTGGTATTCAGAAGCGGACTTGTCTCACTTTACTGTCGTACCATTTAACCAACGTACGTTAATTGAATTAATGTTGTCTATCCCATTAGAGCAAAGAGCAAGTAAAGAATTGTTGAAGCGCTCAATGAGTAGTTAGTTGTGCGAAAGAGTACATCAGAGCTTGATGATTTGTTGAATAAGCTATCTCCTTCTGAGAGCTTTCGTGAGACCTGGGTCGAGGTCGACCTTAATAATATTTACCACAACATTTCTCAAGCATTAACTATATCTAAATGTAAGGGTTTTTTTGCGGTTGTGAAGGCAAACGGATACGGGCATGGTGACGTGGCTGTATCTTCAATAGCACTTGCCGTTGGGGCTAAAAAACTGTGCGTGGCTACGTTAGACGAAGCATTAAGGCTAAGGAAGTTTTTTCCGAAAGCTGAAATTCTTATTTTAGGTGCGGTCGCGCATGAATATATCCCCATAGCCGCTGCTAACAATATTGAACTAACTGTTATCGATGTTCAATTTGCGAGAGCGCTCAAAAATTTCAAAGGTAAAGTTCTTAAAGTACATTTAAAAGTTGATACAGGGATGAACCGCCTTGGCATGGCAGAAGAGAGCGAAATTCTTGAAGCTGATAGGATAATTAGTGATAGTGAATGGCTAATTAAGGAAGGTATTTGTAGTCATTACCATAGTGCAGATAGTTCCGATGAATCACATACTCTTTTACAGTTAAATAAATTTAGGTGTATCGCCTCTCAGTTAGATGTAAATAGTTACCGTTACCGTCATATTTCCAACAGCGCTGGAATGGTAATTGTCAATCAAGATGACNGTCCCAGTTATGGACGGCTTGGAATATTGATGTACGGTATTAACCCTGCCCCTCGTTTTAATAAACTTAACAGTTTTAAACCTGCATTTTCTCTCAAAGCGAAAGTGGTTCATATAAAGTATCTAGAACCGGGTGAGTCAGTTGGGTATTCACGAGGCTTTATGGTGTCTAAGAGAACAATGATTGCAATTCTTCCAATTGGATATGCTGATGGGTTTTGGCGTTACCACGAAGGTAAAAGCGTATCCATAAATAACGTTCATTACGTGATAGTTGGTCGAATTTCAATGGATCAGTGCATGGTTGANATTGACTCGAGAGTCAGCGTTGGTGACGTGGCTACACTCTATGGTGAAGAAATTGATATATCTAAAAGAGCCGAAGAGTTGGACACAATTCCTTATGAACTAATATGCGGGATTTCTAGTAGAGTTCCTCGAAGATACATCAATGCTCCATGTAGATTGTTAGTAAAGCGATAATATGATTGTCAAATTTTTTGATGAAAGTTGGTATTTAGCTGCCTATCCTGATGTAGCAAATGCGGGTATAGATGCGCTCACACATTATAAGAAATTCGGGATAAAAGAAGGGCGTCTTCCTTGCGCCCTTCCGGTTTTGAGCGACATACGAGCACTCTGGGGCGCACCTCATACAATTGATAATGAGACGCTAATTCGTCTGCGAGAGCATATTAAAGGTGGGGGGCCTAACGGCGCCTATGCGTTAGCTAATACAGCCTCGTACTACCATTCTTTAGGAGCTTTCAAAGAAGTTATCACCTTAATAGAGAGCAATACGGAACTACTCTCTTCATTTCCAGAACTTATAGCAGAGCAGGGTGGGTATGTTGTTGCGCTTGAAAGCTACATAAAAGTAGGTGATATCAAAGGTGCCGAGAGCGCACTGCTAATGTGGGAAGATGCTTTTTCATCTGTAGAGTCGCTTATGGCTCGTTCTTTATTGGAGCAAAAGTGTGGAAAAATAAAGCGACTAAATGAGATTTACTCATCTAGGCGTTTGGAAAATGTAGAAATCGTCGTAGAAGAGTTAGCTTTGTTCGATAGGCTCTACAGTAGTAAAGGGCAAAAGCTGGTCAGCAAGTTTTTGCCTTCTGTTTTTCCGTTTCATAAAGTTTCTGTTGTTGTGCCGGTATTTAATGGGGCAAAAACTATAGCGACAGCTCTTCGTTCTCTCTTCGCCCACGTGGAAAAACCTTGAGATAATTGTCATTGATGACTACTCAACTGACGACAGCTTTAAGCAGCTAGCAGCTTTTGCCAAACAAGATAATAGAGTCAGAGCTTTTCAAAACGAGAGTAACCGTGGCGCATATTACACGCGTAACAGGGGGCTCCATCTAGCAACTGGAAAGTTCATTACTGTAATGGATGCCGACGACTGGGCTCACCCGCAGAAGATTGAAAAACAAGTTTGGCCGCTCATCTGGAAACGAAATCTGGCAGCCACTGTCTCACACTGGGCAAGATGTAATAACTCGTTGGAGTTCACGCGGCTAAGACCTCAAAATGGATGGGTTCACAGAAACGTTTCTTCCCTAATGGTGCATAGGCAAATAGCGATAGANTTAGGCGGATGGGATGTTGTTAANGCCAATGCCGATACCGAATTTTATTATCGTTTACAAGCGCTAACTGGCTCAGAGAGCATTAAAGAGGTGCTACCAGGCACTCCGCTTTCACTAGGAAGGGTTAGCGATTCCTCACTTACACAGCAATCGAGCACCCATCTCATTACACAGTATGGTGGTGCTAGAAAGCAGTATATTGATTTTGCGAGAGCATGGCATAGAAATACGAATAACCTAAGCTTGAAAAGAGGTAGTCNNAATCTAGGTTTGCCTTTTCCCATTCCTCCTCCGTTACTGAATAACGCAACTCCTGACGCAAGTGCGGTTAATGAGGCTGAATATCATCGTTGGNTAACCGCTTTCGACGAAGAATGGTATCTACTGTCTAATAAAGACGTTGATGCGCAAGGTATTGGAATACATGAGCATTACTGGCAAAGCGGAGAGCTAGAAGATAGGGCTCCGTCTCCATTTTTTGTGCCAAGTGCCTATAAATACAAATTTCCNCAATACGCTGANCAACAAAGTCCNACNTGGCATGCTCTGAAAAATGGATGGGCGTTTACTCANCCTGTAATTATAGAAGGGGATGTTAAAGATGCATTNGGGGCTCATGTAGTAGTTGTGGGGCACCAAGTAACATCTCAAATATTTGGCGCNGAAAGAAGTCTTCTTGATATGCTCTTTGCGTTAGGAAAAGCAGGCTATAAAGTCACTCTAGTGTTACCTTCAGCCAATAATCCAGATTACATCAAAAGATGTGAAAAATTAGTTGCAAACATTCATTTCTTGCCTCTTCCATGGTTCAGTAAGTCGCGAAAAACTAGCCATGTCTTAGTAAGCTATTTGTCTGAGTATTTCACATCACAGGAAGTTGCTGCAGTGTATGTTAATACGGTGGTAATGCATGAACCGTTAATTGCCGCAACAAAAAGCAACATTCCGAGTATCGTACATGTTCGGGAGCTTCCTGAGCATGACCCAGATTTAATGAAAATATTAGGTGAAACGCCAGAAGAGTGCAGGGAGCGTTTACTTGAGAATAGTAAATTTTTTATAGCTAACTCTAAAAAAACTGAAAGTTGGCTCAACGCACCTACGCGTACATCTGTTGTTTATAACAAAGTATCTTCTTCATCATCTCCAAAAAGTATTGCGCCAACAGAAAAGCTTAATGTATGCATGGCAAGTAGTAATATAAAGAAAAAGGGGATTAACGACTTTTTTGAAGTAGCAAGCTTGTGTAGCTCTAATAGTAACATTCAGTTCAATTTGTATGGCCCTATTACCGATGAAGTCAAAAAAGCACAGAAGGAACTTAACACTAAGAATGTGAAAGTACACGGATATGTCAATGATGTGAATGTTGTTATGCAGCAAAACCACATCGTTCTATCACTGTCCTTGTTTGAAGAGTCTTTCGGTCGAACTGTGGCTGAGGGGATGTTAAATAAAAGAGTTGTGGTCGCCTATGATTGGGGCGCTGTGCCAGAATTATTGGATGATGAGTCAGGTATATTGGTCGAATACAAAAATGTGAAAGCAGTAGCCGATGCACTTTGTTATCTTCAGAAAAACAACGAAATACTTATAGAAAAAGCAAACAACGCTAGGAAAAGAGCGCTAAGTCGCTTCTCTAGCGATGTATATAATTTACAGTTAAAGNCAGCCTTAGAAACATTTTTGGCTAAATCATAGGGTTATGTATCGAACATGTGCAAATCAGACTTAAATAATCTCGTTTAGTTGCCTTAGTGATGNCATGCTTTAAAATATGTGCGCAGAAATTTAATAATAATTAACTCGAGAAGTACGGAGTAAATAGGATGTGTGGAATAGTAGGCGCAGTCGCCGAAAGGAATGTAGTTGAAATACTACTAG
>Ga0049099_1000207_pt1 | contig 11526 bp, 11 predicted proteins | sample WorMetimpBELIZE1_FD_55035 | JGI IMG/M metagenome (GOLD analysis project Ga0049099, IMG submission 55035) | Marine gutless worms symbiont microbial communities from Max Planck institute for Marine Microbiology, Germany - Olavius imperfectus... | ecosystem: Host-associated > Annelida > Digestive...
GAAAAGGAATACATTCACGCCGTAGAAAATGGCTCTGCCAACAATGGCGAAGGTCGTTGGAAAACGCCTGAAATGATGCATACATTGAAAAAGCGTGCAAAAGAAGCGGGTCTTTGGAATCTATTTTTACCTGAAGAATATAAGCCATATGGCGCGGGCTTGACTAACGCAGAGTATGCACCACTTTGTGAAGAAATGGGCAGAGTTTTGTTTAGCTCTGAAATCTTCAACTGTAGTGCGCCAGATACCGGCAATATGGAAGTGCTGGCGAAATACGGTAACGAGAGTCAGAAAAAGCAGTGGTTAGAGCCTCTCTTAAACGGGGAAATACGCTCAGCCTTTGCTATGACAGAGCCTGCAGTGGCATCAAGTGACGCNACTAACATCGAAACTTCCATTAAGCGCGATGGTGATGAATACGTTATCAACGGCCGTAAGTGGTACACCAGCGGTGCTATGAATGAAAACTGTAAGATTATGGTTGTAATGGGCAAAACTGATTTCGATGCNCCTCGTCACCAGCAGCAGTCTCAAATCTTAGTTCCTATGGACACCAAGGGTGTAACTATTGTTCGCCCAATGGCAGCAATGGGCTATTACGACGAGCCTATTGGTCATGCTGAAGTCTTGTTTGAAAACGTACGTGTACCGGCAGAAAACTTACTGCTTGGTGAAGGGCGTGGTTTTGAAATCGCACAAGGGCGCTTAGGCCCGGGCCGTATTCACCATTGTATGCGCCTTATTGGCTGTGCACAGCGCGCGCTCGATATGGCCTGTGAACGAGTTGAAAGCCGAGTGGCGTTTGGCAAACCGTTGTCAAAACAGCAATCGGTTAGAGAAAGCATTGCGCAGATGCACTGTGATATTGAACAGGCGCGTCTGCTTACGTTGAAAGCGGCTGATAAGATGGATCGCTATGGCAACAAAGTATCGCGCGACCTTATCGCTGCTATCAAGATAGTTGCACCTACTATGGCCTGTAACGTTATCGACCAAGCCATTCAGATGCACGGCGCTGCAGGTACAAGCCAAGATTTCGTATTGTCTGCCATGTACGCTTATGCGCGTACTATCAAGCTGGCAGATGGCCCTGATCAGGTTCACATGATGCAGTTAGGTCGTAATCTTATTGCTGAAAAAGCAGTCGCTGAATAAGTCAGTGTTGTAAATAAACAATACAAAAAATTACGGGTAAGGAGTGAATGTGTCTAAAGACAATGCGAAAGCCCCACATGTCATAGATTTAGCAGTGCTGAATTCGTATTTATCTTCTGCGTGCCCGAGTATTGGGCACGTCAAAAGCGCTGAGAAATTTGCGGGTGGGCAATCGAACCCGACGTTTAAACTTACTACGGATAACGGCGTTTATGTATTACGCCGTCAACCTCCGGGCAAATTACTGAAATCGGCCCATGCAGTTGACCGAGAATTTCGCGTTATCAACGCGTTGCAGGGCTCAGAAGTGCCTGTGCCCAAAGCGTACCATTTATGTGAAGATACCAGCATAATCGGTAGCATGTTTTACATTATGGCCTATGTTGAAGGTGACATTTTCTGGAATAGCGCACTGCCTGAANTAGCATCTTCTGCTACTCGTGGTGCCATGTATGATGAAATGAACCGNGTGCTTGCAGCGCTTCACAGTGTAGATATTGAAAGCGCAGGCTTACGCGATTATGGAANGCCTGGCAGCTACTTTGAACGTCAGCTAAGCAGGTGGACAAAACAGTATCGTGCATCTGAACTTGAGCATGTTGAAGAAATTGAAAGTCTTATTCAGTATCTTGAGGCCAACCTGCCAAAAGATGATGGTCAAGTCTCGTTGGTCCATGGCGATTTTCGTTTAGACAACATGATGTTTGATATGTCTGACCCTAAAAANCCAAGAGTAGTCGCNGTNCTTGATTGGGAATTATCAACGTTGGGGCATCCGTATGCCGATTTGGCTTACCAATGTATGCAGTTGCGCCTTCCCTCTGACATTGCGCACGCAGCTGGGTTAGGTGGTTTAGACAGAGAGCAGTTAGGCATTCCAAGTGAACAAGAATATATCAATGCGTATTGCGAGCGAAGAGGTATTGATGCCATTAGCAATTGGACGTTTTACCTCGCATTTAGTTTTTTCCGTTTAGCCGCTATTTTACAAGGCGTGGTAAAACGCGCACACGATGGCAATGCGTCAAGCGAGAAGGCTATGCAATTAGGCGCAATGGTGCGACCTCTGGCGCAAATTGCGAACCAAACCATTCACCAAAGCGAATAAACGCCATATAACCTATTTAATGACAGGTCATGCTATCAATAGCGTGCTCGTCGAACAAAGCAACTGGAGACAGTATGAAAGCAATTGTATGCGAATCTTTTGGACCACTTGAAGAACTTCAATTTAAAGACGTTGCAGACCCGCAAGTAAAAAAAGGGCATGTAGTCGTAAATGTTGAAGCCGCAGGGGTGAACTTTCCAGACGGACTATTGGTGCAAGGTCTGTATCAAATGCAGCCAGACTTCCCGTTTATTCCTGGCAATGAAGTGGCAGGCACCATATCTGAAATAGGTGAGGGCGTAAGCCATTTAAAAGAAGGGCAACGAGTTATTGCGTTGTCTAACTTAGGTGGTTACGCAGAAAAAGCGCTGATCCCTGCCACTCATGTTATGCCGTTACCTGATCCCATCCATGTTAATGAGGGGGCTGCTCTTGTAACTGCGCATGCGACAGCACATCACGCGTTAAAGCAGCGCGCAAAACTGCAGCCAGGCGAAACACTGGTTGTAACCGGCGCAGCGGGTGGTACTGGCTTAGCAGCAGTGCAAATAGGCAAGATTATGGGCGCTAAAGTNATTGCAGTTTGCTCAACAGAAGAAAAGCTGGCGCTTGCTAAAGAGTATGGCGCAGACGTTTTAATTAACTACAAAGAAAAAGATCTCAAAGAAACGCTGAAAGAAGTCACAGGCGGCAAAGGTGTCGATGTAGTTTATGAATGCGTTGGCGGTGACACATTCCACGCTTGCAGCCGCAGTATGGCATGGGAAGGTCGTTTACTTGTGGTTGGCTTTGCTGGCGGTGAGATCCCGAAATTCGCGGTTAATTTAGCGCTGGTAAAAGGCTATTCGGTTATGGGCGTATTTTGGGGCTCGTTTACTCAGCACGATCCAAAAGGCTTTGCGGAAAATATGCAAGAGCTTTTAACTTGGTATGTGCAAGGTAAGGTGAAGGTGGTCGTAGATGAAGCATTACCCTTAGAACAAGCAACGAAAGCCATGGCCAAGGTAATGAACCGGGAAGTGAAAGGTAAGATGGTGCTTGTGCCCTGATCCTACAAGCCTGACACGTGGGTAACTTAACAATAAAGCCTGAACAATCGATGTTCAGGCTTTTCTTGTTAACAGTGGGTTATTCCATAAGCCACATTCGGGCGCTTCTTCCTGGTACATAGAACTTGTGCCACTGAGTTGTAATATATTGCACATCATTACTTAACGTATCGCGGTAATTTCTATACCACCACAAATTGTCCGTAGATGTATCTACCCAAATATCTTGGCCGTCTGCGCATTTATTAATACCCACAACGCCTTGATGGTCACGCTTGAAGAAAATAACGCAGTCATTATGACTTACCATTTGCATGCCACTGCCCTGAACTCCGTTATGGAATTTAACCATACCCTTGATGTCATCACGCTTGTACAAATCTACCCAACGATTATCACCACTTTCATTGTTATCTGAGTACAGTAATGGAACACCACCGTCACGCCCTAGTACATAGGCATTTGCCAAATGTTCGTCGGTAGGGTCAAGTAACTGGTAGCGGAAGCCGTCGTTTAGCGGGATGTCGTGGGTAATACTAAATGTGATGGCCTTGTCGCCTGATAAAGCCTGACCGTACGCACCTGGGTCAACTAAGGCATTCATCGAACCACCGAAGCTAAATGCACTGCGAATTTGCGCGAAAAGCGGGAAGTCGTAGGCCGAGTGACCTGTTGCTGATAAATAAGGTGCAAGGAAGTTATCATACTCACTAGAGCCTGCACCGCCCGTGGTAATTATTTCTCCGAAAACATGCACGCCGTTTTTTATATTGCTGTCGAACACCGCGTTGATATGATAGTTGGTCATGTGCTTTGCAGCATCAACGCGAAAACCGGTTACACCCATGTCTTTTAACGCCTGAAGATACGCTTTTTGCTGGGCTACTACCCAATTATTGGGGTCTAGGTCGGGCAAGCCAGGATCTGGCGCGGCGCCGCATAATCTATTGTACTGAACATCGCCCACGTCGCTGTAGTTACTGATGCACTTAGGGCCACCTTGATCATACGTACCGTGGAAGTCACCACCGCCAAAAAGGCCGCTACTTACATCACCAAATAATGTGATGCCATTGTAGTATCCCTGATTTGAAGAGTACTGCTGTAGTACTTCACTTCCGGGGTAGTTTAAGTCTGAACGTTTCCATGCTTCGTTCGCCATATGATTAAAGACAATATCCGCATAGGTCTCTACACCTTTGGCATTTAATGCATTAACCATCGCTTGAAAGTCAGCAGTGTCACCAAGTGGGTTATCAATAACTCGATAGTCCTGTGGTTGATATCGCGCCCACCACTGATCACCTGTCGATTTATAAGCAGGCGAAACAAGTACTTTGGTGTAACCAAGGTCCGCAATTTCCTGGGCTTTTGCGGCTACGTCGTCGTAGGTCCAGTTAAATGCGTGTAGTATAACGTCGGCATAGCTTTGATAACTTAATGTACTCAGTGCTGCGCCTATTAAAACGCCTGCCGCATGTTTCTTCATCTTCATAGTGTGTCCTATTTTATGTGGGAGCGAGATAAAAGATGAAAGTCAATGCTTACATTTTGTTTACAAATAATAAACATCATGCATACGTATTCAATTCACCTTTAATTTTAAATTAAAGGAAAGGTGAACAGTTAAGATGCGCAGGGAAGGGAGTACAGTTAGTTATTGCATTGGGTTAGCGGCTCTTAGTTGCGCAGCACTGTTTGAATTTTTTGTTGCTACCGCAAACACAAGGTAGGTTTCTCCCGTATTTAATTTTGCCGCAGTCGTCGTGTAATACGCCGTCGTGATAACGCCACTTACCGTCTTCAACACTAAAATTCGACGTTTCGTGAAGCTGATACATGCTTTTATTTTCAAAATAGTAAGCAGTGAATTCAACAATGGCATTATTGGGCTTAGAGATGAGCTTGGAGATGGGCTTTAAACTAGGCTTAGAGATTGCCTCGGCGTTGGTTTGCGCTTCGACTTTAGCGTCAGCATGTACAGAACTGTCTATCGAACTCTCTTCAGTACTACTGACCGAGTTACCTACCAAGCTATCTACGGAGTTATCTACGGAGCTAGCCGCTAGAGTGGGGTGTACTTTAAGTGCGAACCATGTCGCACCTTGTGCGCTTTGCGCCAAATCCTCTACAGAAAGACCCTGCTGCTTTTCTTTGGTGTAGGTTTCAAGAATATATTGATAATGCGCTGTAGCGTAGGCTGAAAACCGGGAGCGCATAAGTTGCTCTGCAGAACTAGGGTGTTTATCACCCTTAATAAAAGGCTCGCAGCATTCGTCGAAGGATTTTGATGAGCAACAGTAACAGCGCATAAGACAACTCGCAGTTTAAGAGTAAAACAAAGCGCTACAGTATAAGTATAAGTTGCGTGAGCCCCAACTTTTTTAAACGTAAATGTTGCCGATATTCAATGAGTCCGTGGTGGTTGATGCTAAAGGGTACATGTCAGAGAGTCCACGCCAAAGAGCTGTATGAAAATAAATATTTAGGTTTTGTTTACGCATCGCTACTCAGGCAAACGTAAGATGTAGCAAACGCAAGATGTAAGCATAAACAGGCTTTGTATTACCAAGGGCCTAATGCTACGTTTTGTTCGTCATTAATGCTGTTAACACGTACATTCACCAGGCTGACAGAGTAAAGCTCACACAGCTTTCTAATCATTTCACTGTCTGTTGGTTGAAGGTCTAAATCAATGTTTTCCACATACAGTGTTTTACACTGGCCACCTGTAATCAGCTTACTGATCCATTCGGGCATTTTTTCTTTTTCAGGTTTCTGAATACGGATAGCGTGATCTACAGATTTAGAAAACGACACCGTATTTGAAAGCAGATAATTCCAACCTTTGTCGTTATTTCCTTTTCCATTACCTTGTTTTTCGCTAGGAAACCCTTCTATCGGCAAAGGTAGTTGAACAACATTTGAAACCGAAGCGCGTAAAGCATTGAATCGTGAAACTGAAGATGTGTTCATAGTAAAACCCTTTATGCATTTGCCCTTAAGTTCATAAATCGAACTTCAGGAATATTGTTATTAATTGATNCTGNTTNNTTATACAGNGTGTATGTNTATACAGTATTCATAAAAGAGGGATTTGGCAAGTATTTAGTTGTACTTTTTTCACACAANTTGGTGCTTTGTCAGTAACTATATAAAAGATAATGGTTTTTTTGTGCTTTCGAATTCTGAAGGAAGTATTCATACTCCGATTAAGGTAAGATGCGCGCGAATTTTACATAGAAAACTACTGTATAAAGCTGGAGGAGCGTTGAGCGCATTAATACATTTAGGCTACTTGGGGATGTTCTTATCGGCATTTTTGGCTGCCACTATATTGCCTTTTAGTTCTGAAATTGTGCTTAGTGCTTTATACAGTAGTGGGTTGAGCTGGGTGTTGTTGCTTGTTGTTGCTTCGTTAGGAAATGTACTCGGCTCGGTGGTTAATTATGCATTGGGCTTCAAGTTCGGAAAAGAAATTGCGACCGATAAGTTAAAAGTGAGCGAAGCGGCGTTTAACCGTGCAAGCTACACCTTTACAAAGTGGGGGAAGTGGAGCTTGTTTTTATGCTGGGTACCTATTATTGGCGACCCTATTACTTTAGTAGCAGGTGTACTTAGAAGCCCATTTTGGTTTTTTATTCTTGCGGTAACGCTTAGCAAAACAGCGCGTTATGCTGCGCTGCTTTANGTGCTCGTTTAAAAGGTTTTCGACTTTAGTTTTCTCACGCCACTGCGTTTTTGTCTCTCGACTTCTTTTGNCTTTTCTTCTGATACGTCACATACCACTGCTTCATTCTNGGGCTCATTAATATCAGTCCAATCATCCAATACCAAACGGGCTCTTGCCAAAACGTCTTCTGCGACCAGCTGAAATGAAGTAGTGCAAGNGGCAGGATCAGGTAAATGCTGTTNTGAAGCTTCTGCCACTTTTTTCCCATGTTGCGCTGGATACGCTTNAANGACGTAGCGGTGAGAGCAAAAAGAAGAAGTAACGCTGCCATGCCAACAATGATGTATGGCCTGCTTACTATCTCGCTAGCCACTAGTGCCATATCAAGCTGGAGTTCAAACACAATGTAAGTGAGCAGGTGTGCAAAGGCGTACACAAAGGTGTATACGCCAATCATACGTCTGAATTGCATCGGTTCTGGGCTTGGTAGCCATTTAGCAAGTGGGCTAAGAGTAAGCGTTAGTAAAAGAAAGTGAATTGCCCAGGTTCCAGTCTCATTGATGAGCGTGTTTACAGGGTCTGGACCAAGCTGATCGGTTACCCCTGCAAAAAACAACCAGGCGATATAGCCCAATGCGAAAAGGTGAATAAGACCTTTTAGGCTGCGGCGTTGCCAAACAGAGAGTCGAAATGGTTTTTTTCTTAACGGCATTAAATGAACAACTTAATAATAATGTTTAATAGCTTCGGTCATGAGATATTGGTTAGAAGGGCTAGCTATTTGCTCGTAGCCCTATAAAACGTACCAGCTAGTAATAACGGGATAAGTCCATATCTTTGTATAGCGGCGCGACTTCGCTGTAACCGTTGAACATTTGGGTGTCGATGCGATTTCTGGCGAGTAGCCCACCTGTGGTTATTCTACGCTCGCTGGCCTGGCTCCACCTTGGGTGCGACACGTTTGGATTCACGTTGGCGTAAAAGCCATACTCGTTGGCGGCCAGTCGATTCCATGTGGTAGGCGGTTTCTTATCGGTAAGGCGAATTCTCACAATAGACTTAATGCTCTTAAAACCATACTTCCACGGTACAACAAGCCTGATAGGCGCACCGTTTTGAGGTGGCAAGGTCTTCCCGTAAAGACCAACCGACATGAGCGTTAACGGGTGCATGGCTTCGTCAAGACGCAAACCCTCTACGTAAGGGTAATCAATACCACCACCGGTAAAGCGGCTTCGTTGACCGGGCATTTGCTCAGGGTCGTACAGGGTTTCAAACGCCACATACTTGGCTGACATTAATGGCTCGACTTGTTTTAACAACGCCCCCAACTCAAACCCAATCCAAGGCACCACCATCGACCATGCTTCCACACAGCGCAAGCGGTAAATGCGTTCTTCAAGGGGAAAACGCTTTGTTAAGGCATCGTGATCAAGCTCAATGGGGTTTTTAACCATCCCGTCAACTTTTAACGTCCATGGATTAGTTTGAAATTCAGTCGCATTTTTGGCTGGTGCATCTTTAGATGTGCCAAACTCATAAAAGTTGTTGTAGCTGGTTACTTTATCTTCAGGCGTTCGGGTTTCCGTTATTTGGAACTTAGGAGGCTGACTAAACTCAAGCGCCTTTCCTTTAAACGCTGTCTTTTCTTCCTCATCTTCCCAAAACCAACCAGCAGCGCCTGTCGACTTCGCTAACAGCGTAGACGCACCCACGAAGCCCATAGATTTGAGCAATGAACGACGATTCATATAAACGCCTTCATTGGTTACGTCGTTATCAGTTAATTTTACTGAGGGTTTAAATGGTTTTGGCATTACGTCACCTAAATTATGATAAGACTATGAGAAATGGTCGTCACTTCGCCCAGTACATTTAGCTACGTTAATGTAACGAGTAAGTTCAACATAATAAAAAAGACCGAGAGTACGGTCTTTTCATTTCAATTAATTTGGAAAAACAAAACAATCTACATATGCAGACTATCTTGAATACCGCCTTGTTTAGGTGAAAAGATATTACTGTATAGGCGAGATGCGAATTCATCGGTCATACCCGATATATAGTCGGCGAGAACGCGCATACCATTGCCGCTCTCACAGGCCTTACGCCAGCGAACTTGGGTGTTTTCGGGAAGTAAGCGGTCGGGATCTGATGCAAAGGCTTCAAAAAGCTCCATAACCACCAGCTGTCCTTTGTATTCAAGAAGCTGCACATCGGGGCGGCGTATTACTTTGTTAAACACAAAGCGTTTGAAAAGCTCCAAGGCTTGTGCAAAATGTTCAGGCATTACGGCGTTGAACGCCAGTAACGGGTGAGCGAAACCCTCAACGCCTTTTATTTCAATAGCTGTAATAAAGCTATTTACCAGCGCGCCTATGGCATTTTTTCTTTCGTGATGTGCAGCGCTAAATAGCTTATTGGTTAGCACTTCTATATTGTCTGACAGCCACGGTACATCTAGCGCTTTTAGCGGCGTGGTTACATCCTCGACAAAGTGATGCTTGTCGACCATATCCATTACAATGGCATCTTCTAAGTCGTGAATGCCATAGGCGATATCGTCAGACAGTTCCATAATTGAGCAGTCGAACGATTTAAATTGCGTTTTACTGTGTGCATTCAGTTTTGCAGTAAACTGCATAAACCCATCTTTATCTTCATTGCTAAATGGCGNAAGTAGCCAGTCGAANAGGGGCTCATCGCAGCGAAACAGACCTTTTGGCGGATGCCAGTCGTGGGCTTTAACCTGACGAAGTGAAGCAGGGCGCTCGGGCGTAGGTCCTTTACTATGAAGTGCATCGATAAAATTCGGATATTTAACCAAGCCTAACACGCTTCTTCTACACAAATTCATGCCGTGATCGGCGGTATAAGGCTCTAGCTGAGTGATGATCCTAAAAGTTTGTCCGTTTCCTTCAAACCCGCCGTGTTGGTGCATCATGTAATTAAGGGCAATTTCACCACCATGGCCGAATGGGGGATGACCAATATCGTGAGCCAAGCAGAGGGTTTCGATTAACGTAGGATCAAGCGCTAACGTCGTGGCAATATCTGGAAATTTCACCCAAAGTTGGGCAGTAATACCGGTGCCAATTTGGGCGGCTTCTAGAGAGTGGGTTAGTCGAGTGCGATAGAAGTCGCTCAGCCCCACACCGAGCACTTGGGTTTTTGCCTGCAATCTACGAAAGGCAGCGCTGTGAAGAACGCGCGCTTTATCACGTTGATACGGATTGCGATGATCGCCGTCTCTTGTTTCGCTACGGGGTAAACGACGCTCGTGTAATGCTAATTCCCAATCGCTTGTTGCCAAAAAAACCTCGCTGCCTTGCTGTGTATGCTACTTCTATTCGTCAGTATAGTGATTTATGGGCTGTTAGCCGCCTCGCTCACATATCGTCTTGCGTAATTTCATCAAGACTTAAAGAAAAGCTTGGTACGTAACGCGTTAAGAAGTAGTCCACCTCTTCAGAATGATATTCTTTAAGGGTTTTATCTAATCGTTTCTTAGCCAGCTTAAACTCTTGGTTACCAGCAGCTAATTCTTCAAGCGTTTTTAGGTAAGCGCAAAGTACGTCTGCTGCTTTCACAATAAAAGCTTCTTCTTCACTATGGTAGTGATGATCAATCAGTGCCGCATAGTCTTCTCGAAATGCCTCTGGTGCCATTTCATTAGCTTGTTCTCTGCAATTTTTTCGATCTTTTTATATTCTTCTTTAATCGCAGGGTTAAAGTATTTCACTGGGGTAGGGAGGTCTCCGGTGAGTACCTCCGACACGTCGTGAAATATTGCCAAGGTAGCAATACGATCAGGGTTTAGTGTGCCGCCAAAAAACTTATTTTTTATTAAAGCAAGTGCGTGGGCAACCATGGCCACCTGCAAACTGTGCTCCTGCACATTTTCTGTGCGCACGTTGTGCATTAGCGGCCAGCGATTAATAAGCTTTAAGCGCGCCAGGTGCGCAAAAAAGTGACTTTTATCAGACACGTTACGCCCCCTGTTTATACGTTCTAAAGAAGTTGCCAATACGATGCAGTGCAGGCACCAATACATCGCTGTGCGGTAAAAATACTAATCGGAAGTAGGTGCCTTCGGTTAGGTTGAACGCACGACCGTGTACCAGCAGAATTTTTTCAGAGCTTAATAAATCCAGCACCATTTGTTCGTCGTTTTGAATGTTGAATTTTTTCTCATCTACTTTGGCGAAACAATACATGGCACCTTTAGGTTTAACGCACGAAATACCGTCAATGCCGTTTAGCATATCTGTAGTCACGTCACGCTGAATGCGAAGGCGCCCGTTTTCTTTCACCAAGTCGTCTATGCTTTGATAGCCGCCTAATGCTGTTTGAATAGCGCTTTGACAAGGTACATTCGCGCACATTCGCATGGAAGACAGAATATTAAGCCCTTCAATATAGTCAGACGCTAATCGCTTATTGCCGCTTACTACAAGCCAGCCAGAGCGAAAGCCCGCCACACGGTAGTTTTTACTTAAACCGCCAAAGGTAACAAAAAACACATCGTCAGCCAGTGAAGC
>Ga0049099_1000208_pt1 | contig 11526 bp, 15 predicted proteins | sample WorMetimpBELIZE1_FD_55035 | JGI IMG/M metagenome (GOLD analysis project Ga0049099, IMG submission 55035) | Marine gutless worms symbiont microbial communities from Max Planck institute for Marine Microbiology, Germany - Olavius imperfectus... | ecosystem: Host-associated > Annelida > Digestive...
TATACCAACCCGCAATAATACTTAATCATTTTGAGGGATTAAACCTGTCGCTAACTGCGTTAAAAATTTCTCATTTAGAACAACTAAATAACGAAATGTTTGCCTTGTTATCAACAAGGTTTTATTGCCTCAAAATAGACAACTTAATTAAGCGGATTGGTATTACTTTTGGCTCATTTAACTCTGCAAACATTAAAAAACGCGATAACTAACTTAGTTATCGCGTTTTTTTAAAAGAATAATATTGGGGTTTAGGCTTTCAAGTTGTGGACGATTTTTTTATCGCCTTGAATTACGCTGCCGCCTTGGTCGTAGGTCATCGATGAAGGCGCACCGATTAGAATATCTTTAAGTTGTTTAACACTTAACTGTGCTTGGTGAGCCGCATGGGCGTTTACATCGTTTTTCTTTTTGCAGCTTGCTAGGAGAGTGTTAACTTGCTTAATAAGTGCACTCACGTCATCATCTTGCGATTCGTTGTGCGCGACAAGCTTTTGCACTTCTTTATCTATGGTTTGGATTTGTTGGAGCAAAGAAATTTTTTGTTGGGCAATACTCTTTAATCCTTCGCCACGTTTTGCAGCAATGGCTGTCAATTCATCATCTAACAACGCAGCAATAGACTCCAAGCACGAAACTTGCTGTGTTAGTTTGCTGGCTATTAAATGATTATGATCAGCCATAGACATCAAACTCGAATGCAGCGATGTTCTTTGCTAGCTTTTCAGCATCAATTTGGTATTTACCTTCGCTGATCGCTTTTTTCAGCTCAGCCACTTTATTGCTATCAAAACCAGAAGACTGCTCTGCTTTTTCTTGCAGTGATTTAAGCTGCTTTGCCTGAGGTGTTAAACTGACAGAATCTGCACTTGCTTTAGGTGCGGCTGATTTAGCAGCAGCTGCATTAGCATTATCTTTTTGTAAATCAAGCTTTTTTTGCTTGGTATTTGTCAACACAGAAGGCTGTTGTTGACCATTATTGACATTGCTTACCATAATTTTTGACCTATACATTACCCAACTTATGCCTTTATATCGGCGGGCACAGCGGATACTTTAGCATAAATAGTTAAAATTAAATATTTACCTGTACAGACTCGACTCCATCCACACGCGCATTTAATACTTTACCTGATTTTTTATTTTTTACACGTACTAATTCGTCTAACGTGCCATCTTCTAGCGCAATTCCGGTGGTTTTGATCCTTAAGCCCCGTAACGAAGCATAGATAGTTACGTTATCGCCTTTGCAAACCATGCAAACTTGGCTCATAACAATAGGTGTACCACCGCGTAAATTTCGCTTACTGCGACTGCCAATAAGTATAGACTCATCTTGTACGTATTGCGTTCTAACAAATTGCTTAGGTTTCATTTCTAGGCGTAAATGTTCGGCACGAATAACTTCACCTCGAGTAAGACTCGTTGTAACAACAACGACTGGCTCAAGTTCTATAATTCTAACGTGAACGTATTGGGTCCAACTATTTATGTCTTGGCACTTAAGTTGTACCGTGACCTGCCGATTAAAAGGAGGCTCTGTTGGTAACTCTTTGTTTAATGGCGACTCACATAACCTATCAGGAATGCGACTATCCAGAGGCAAAGCGCTTATCTGTGGTGTTGTGTTCAAGTCAGGCATGTGTTCACTCACAAAATCAACAGCGATCTGTTGAAGTTGCTCGTTGTTATAGACTTCTGCTTGTAGTTGTGTTGCAAACAACAGGCTAGAAAGAAAATAAAAAACACTGTATCTTCGGCTTTTTTTTAACAAACTCATATTGTTTCGACTATGCTTATTGTTGAAAACAAGGTATAAATATTTTGCGTCAAAAAACAGACGCTTCGTAACCTTATGTAGCTTTAACACAAAGAAGGCAATTATTGTTCCAGCTCTGATTGTTTATCTTTAGGAGATTGAAATGGCAGGCATTTTAGACTCAGTTAACCAGCGAACTCAGTTGGTTGGGCAAAACCGCCTTGAATTACTATTATTCAAACTCAGAGGGCGTCAGCGCTTTGGTATTAACGTGTTTAAAGTAAGAGAGGTTTTGCAATGCCCGCCACTTACGAACATGCCAAAATCAAATGCCTATATTCGCGGTGTTGCGCATATTCGTGGACAAACTATTTCTGTTATTGACTTATCAATGGCTGTCGGTGGTCCTGCAATTGAAAACATAAAAGACAGCTTTATCATCATTGCCGAATACAACCGTTCAGTACAAGGGTTTTTGGTTGGTGGTGTAGAACGTATCGTAAATATGAACTGGGAAAAAATAATGCCACCACCTTCGGGAGCTGGACGTTATTCTTACCTAACAGCAGTCACAGAAATAGAAAACGAACTGGTTGAGATTTTGGATGTTGAAAAGATCCTAAATGAAATCTGCCCAGTGAACACTGAAGTTAGCGCAGATGTTGTTGGTGAAGGTGAGTTCCAGAAAGATTTAGGTGAAAGAATCGTCTTTATTGCTGATGACTCTGCTGTCGCGAGAAATCAAGTAAAACGAGCGCTTGAGCCACTTGGTGTACAAACTGAGCTTGCTAAAAATGGCAAAGAGGCCTTACTAAGACTAAGAGAAATAGCTCAACTTGATTGCCAGAACGATATTACTGAGCGAGTTGGCTTATTAATTTCAGATGTTGAAATGCCAGAAATGGATGGCTATACCTTAACCGCCGAGATAAAGGCCGATCCAAAATTATCACCTTTGCATGTGATCTTACATACTTCTTTAAGTGGTGTATTCAACCAAGCAATGATTGAGAAAGTGGGAGCTGACGATTTTATTGCTAAATTTAACCCAGATGAACTAGCGACTGCTGTAAAAAAATGGGTTCATTGTGATTAATAGTTTATAGGTGGTATTACTTTGGAAAATAAGCATTTACAACAAAGCGAATACGATCAATTTCGCTCTTTTTTAGAGCAACAATGCGGCATTGTGCTTGGCGATAATAAACTTTATTTAGTTAAAAGCCGTCTCGCTCCACTTATGGCGCGTTTTAATGTTGAGTCTTTATCGCAGTTGGTAAGTAAAACACTGAGCCCTCATGAGAGGCAGCTTCGTGCCGCTGTGGTTGATGCAATGACAACCAATGAAACGCTTTGGTTTCGTGACCAGTATCCGTTTGAGTTATTGAAAACGAAATTATTTCCTGAGCTTAAAGATGTGCGTAGNCCATTAAAAATATGGTCNGCGGCAAGTTCATCAGGACAAGAGCCGTATTCAATTGCCATGTCGGTTGCCGAGTTTCAGTCAAAAAACCCAGGTGTATTAAAGATGGGGGCGCAAATAATCGGCACTGATATCTCTAATACNATGCTTGATATGTGCAAAAACGCTGAGTATGACTCGCTAGCGCTTGCGCGTGGTTTGTCGATGGAACGCCGTCAAAAGTTCTTTAAAGACAGCGGCAATGGAATGGCTCAAGTCATTGACCCTATACGCAAAATGGTCAGCTTTAGACACCTTAACTTACTGGATTCATACGCTTTAATGGGCAAGTTTGACATTATATTTTGCCGTAACGTGCTCATTTACTTCTCACCAGAGGTAAAAGCTAAAATTATCTCGCAATTTGCTCAAGCCCTAAACCCTAAAGGTTACCTCTTTTTAGGTGCGTCAGAATCAATGGCGGGCTTAAGTGATAGCTTTGAGATGGTTCGTTGTAATCCAGGCATCATCTACCAGAAAAAGTAAACCTTTCTTAGCAACCTAGCTCTTAGGTTGCTAAATTTATCTATTATTCAATATCTTACGTAAATAAAATATCCCCTTCATTATTGGCTTAGCTTTTGCATTAATCACTCTAGAGTCAATTTTTTGGAGATGGTTATGGCTATCAGTTTTGATAAAGCATTTGGTGTTCACCCCCATGCAATGTTGATCCGTTCACAACGCGCTGAGTTATTAGCGACCAATATCGCTAATGCTGATACGCCGGGCTATAAAGCGAAAGACATTGATTTTGCCTCGGCATTAAAAGCGGCAAAAAGCAACCAACAAGGCGGCAATAGCATGGTAAGAACCGATGCTAAACATATTGCCGGAGGCAGCCGTTTTGTTGGCGGTGCAGAAATGTTTCGTACGCCAAATCAAGCAGATACAGGCGATGGTAACTCTGTAGATATACAAGTGGAACGAAACTTGTATGTACAGAACTCATTAGAGTATCAGGCAAGCCTGCAATTTATGAGTAGTAAAATTAAAGGCCTTAAAAAAGCCCTCGGTAGTCAAGGAGCTTAATCATGAGTTTATATAATGTTTTTGATATTTCAGGCACGGGTATGAGTGCACAAAATGTGCGCTTAAATACCACAGCGAGTAATATTTCGAATGCAAACACGATTAGNTCTAGCCAAGACCAGACATACCGAGCGCGCCATCCTGTTTTTGCTGCAGAGTTGACCAAAGCGTCAGCATCGCAAAGCAATCCTCAGGGCTCTTCTGTAGGCGTTAAAGTTTTAGGTATTGTAGAGAGCGATAAGCCGCTACAAATTGAATATAACCCGAATCACCCAAGTGCGGATGAAAATGGTTATATCTACAAACCTAACGTTAATGTTGTAGAAGAAATGGCAAATATGATTTCTGCCTCTCGCTCTTACCAAACAAATGTGCAAGTTGCTGATGCAGCTAAGCAAATGTTAAGTAAAACACTGTTGTTAGGACAACGGTAATCGAGGATAAGTTATGAGTAACGACATCAGCTCTGCATCATCATCCTATATGGATAGCTTGCGTTGGAATCAAAGCAATACGCAAACAACTGAGGAAGACAACAACACACTTTCTCAGGAAGATTTCTTTTCGTTGTTAACACAGCAGTTGTCGTTCCAGGATCCGAGTAACCCTGCTGATAACGATCAAATGATCGCGCAGATGACGAACTTTACTATGGCTGAAGGTATTTCAAACTTAAACGAGAAGTTTGACTCACTGACTGCATCAATGACATCAAATTCTGCGTTACAGGCTTCCACTTTGGTTGGTAAGCAAGCGTTATTAGAGTCTGACACCATTGACTTTGACGGTGAAAACCTTGCTAAAGGGTCGGTGGTTGCTGAGACNGCCGTTGAATCTTTAACGCTAAGAATAACAGATTCTTCAGGTCANTTAGTACGAACCATTGAANTAGGTTCTCAGTCTGCGGGCGCACTGCGTTTTGAGTGGGATGGTAAAGATAACGATGGCAATGTGCTCCCTGAAGGCGAGTATGACATCAGTGCTGAAGGCTTTGTAAATGGAGACTACAGCAGTATGCCTATGGCGACCTTTAAGAATATTGAAAGTGTCAATATTAATGGCGCAAGCGGCATTATCGTAAATACAAAAGAGGGTGCGGTTAGGCTAACTGATATAGCTGAAATCGCATAAGTATAAAAGGTTTGGGTTAGCTTAGGCTAAGAGATAGGTTAGAGGTGAGTTATGAGCTTCAATATTGCATTAACAGGCTTAGCAGCCGCACAAAAAGATTTAGACGTAACAGCAAATAATATTGCTAACGTTAACACTACGGGCTTTAAAGAGTCTCGTGCAGAGTTCGCTGATGTATACGCATCATCAGTATTTAGTTCTGGTAAAACAAAAAATGGTGATGGTGTAAGAACAACAATGGTGGCACAACAATTCCACCAAGGTTCACTCTCTTTCACAAATAACTCACTTGATTTAGCAATTACTGGTGAAGGTTATTTCGCAATGGCGAATGACTTAGGTGCACAAGACTTTACTTACACGCGTGCTGGTGCGTTCAAACTTAATAAAGATAACTTTATTGTGGATGCGAGCGGTAATTACTTACAAGGTTTCCCTGTTGATGAAGCAACCGGTGACACAACCTCTGTAAGCTTAAGTACATCTTCTGCGCTACAAATTCCAGATGCATCAGGTTCACCACGTGCAACCACNAATGTNTATTCGTCATTTAACCTTGATTCACGTGCCTCTGCGCCAACTGTGACACCATTCGATCCAGAAACAAGTGCAACTTATAACAGCTCTACATCGACAACGGTGTATGACTCATTAGGTGAACCGCATATTCTACAGTTCTTCTTTGTGAAAACTGATTCTACAGTGACTGGTAATGAAAATGAGTGGGAAGTATACGCTACATTAGATGAAAAGCCATTTGATGCAACAGGTGTTGAGCAAACCACAACACCTTATACACCATTATCAACTTTTCAGTTTGATGCCAGTGGCTTACCACAAAGTACAGATGGTACAGCGAATACTGATACAACATTTAATCCATTAACGTTACCGAGTGGTTTAGGTGCTGCGACAGGCCTTTCTGATTTACTTTCGAATGGTGCAAGTTTCCCTGATGATGTGACTATTAACTGGCGTGATGAAGCGGCAACAGCAAATAAAGTTCCAACTCAATACGCAAGTAACTTTGAAGTAAAAGCATTAGAGCAAGATGGTGCGACTGTAGGTCGTCTATCAGGAATTGATATCGGTTCTGACGGTAAAATTGTTGCGTCATACAGTAATGGAGATACGTCGTTCCTAGGTCAAGTTGCTATGGTGCGCTTCTCTAATTCACAGGGCTTGCAACAAGTTGGTGATACATCTTGGAAGAAGAGTTTAACGTCAGGTGAGCCGATTGCGGGTGAACCAGGTTCAGGTACTCTAGGTTCAATTAACTCATCAGCGCTTGAGCAATCAAACGTTAACTTAACCAATGAACTTGTTGACTTAATTAGTGCTCAGCGTAACTTCCAAGCAAATTCACGTGCGCTTGAGGTTAACTCAACACTACAACAAAACATCCTACAGATCCGTTAATCTTAACGGTTCTAAGCTTAATCCGACACGAAGGCTGCTTCCTCTATTGGCAGCCTTTTTTCATTCTTACTATTCATTTTTCTCTTCTATTTTAGCGTCAATTTTACTTTGGCACTTTTATTGCATTTCCTAATTATCGTATTTTTAGTGAGTCAATGTTATGGACAAAATGGTCTACATTGCCATGTCGGGTGCTAAGCAAAGTTTGCGAGGTCTTGAGCTCAAGGCCAACAATCTTGCTAATGCTAACACCACTGGCTTTAAAGCTGATTTTGCACAAGCTCGCTCTATGCAAGCCTTNGGTGAAGGTCTGCCATCTAGGGTGTTTGCAATGCAAGAACGCCCAGGATCTAATATGGAATCGGGTGGTTTTGTTGAAACTGGCCGTGAGCTTGATATCGCGATGAGCGACCGTGGTTGGTTGAGCGTACAAGATGCATCCGGCAATGAGGCGTACACCAAAACTGGCACATTAAACATTACTCCAGATGGCGCATTGATCACCAGCCATGGCCGTCAAGTAATTGGCGAAGGTGGTCCAATCATTTTGCCATTGCCTATTGAAAAAGTTGAGTTTAGTGAAGATGGCGCTATTCAGGTTCGCCCGCAAGGTGCGCCTGCTAACTTTTTGGAAGTGGTTGATCGCTTAAAAGTGATTGAGGCTGATAACACTCAGCTTGAAAAAGGCAATGACGGTTTATTTCGACCAAAAGAAGACATGTTGGTCAATGACCTTTGTGGNTTTTGTGACATTTCACCNAACGTAAAAGTATTGTCGGGAACGCTTGAAATGTCGAACGTAAACCCAGTGCATGAAATGGTCGATATGATCAGCAATCAACGCCAATTTGAATTACAAGTTAAATTGATGAAAACAGCCGAAGAGCTCGATGAGCGTCAAGATCAGCTGTTACGCATTGTTTAAGATGACTGAGAGGGTAGAGTTATGAATCCTGCATTATGGATCAGTAAAACCGGGCTTGACGCCCAGCAAACCGATATTTCGGTGATCTCAAATAATCTCGCGAATGCCAGCACGGTAGGCTACAAAAAAAGCCGCGCCGTATTTGAAGATTTACTATATCAAAACATTAACCAGCCAGGTGGCCGCTCGTCGCAAGACACTGAAATGCCGTCAGGCTTAATGCTTGGTGCCGGTGCCAAAGTGGTTGCTAACCAAAAGAACTTTTCACAAGGTAATATGCTTACCACTGAAAATTCATTGGACTGGATGATCTCAGGCCCAGGTTTTTTTGAAGTGCAATTACCAGATGGCAATATTGCCTATTCACGTAATGGTCAATTCACGACTGACGAAGATGGTCGCATTGTAACTTCCGGCGCGGGTTTTCCATTACAGCCAGAAATGAACGTACCAGACGATGCACAATCAATTACTGTTTCACAAGACGGTGAAGTATCAGTGCGTATTTCAGGTCAAGCAGAGAACGTGGTCATCGGTCAGCTCACCATTAGTGATTTTATTAATCCATCGGGCCTTGAGCCTATGGGGCAAAACTTATACACAGAAACCGCTGTGAGTGGCGCACCTGTGCAAGGTAATCCTGGTATCGATGGTTTAGGCACTGTGGTTCAAGGTTCCCTTGAAACCTCTAACGTGAATGTAACGGAAGAGCTTGTTAACTTGATTGAAACGCAACGAATTTATGAAATGAATTCAAAAGTGATTTCAGCGGTTGATGAAATGCTTAGTTACATCAATCAGCAACTTTAATGGGTAGGAGGCAGCATGCGTAATATTATCTTAGTCACATCAGCAGCATTGATGCTGGGTGGTTGTATGACAACGCAAAATCATCATGTGGTTCAGGATGACCCTTACTATGCGCCTATGTATCCGGAACCAAGTACTGAACAAGTGGTACCAACAGGTTCGTTGTTTGATAGTTATTCGGCAAATGACTTGTACTCAGATAAAAAGGCATTACGCGCCGGCGATATCATCACTGTTAAATTGCAAGAGTCTACCCAAGCAACTAAAGCGGCAAAAACTGAAACCGACAAAGAAACAGATGCTAGTTTAGACCCTGTTATTGGGCTTGGCGGAAACCCGGTTAACATTGGTGGCGACAGCATTCAGTTTGGTATTGGCTCAGGGGCATCGTTTAAAGGCGATTCAAAGTCTAACCAATCAAATAGCTTATTTGGTGATATTTCTGTCAATGTGATGCGTGTTTTACCGAATGGGAACTTGGTTATTCGTGGTGAAAAATGGCTCACTTTGAATACTGGTGAAGAATTTATTCGCCTAGAAGGTTTAGTTCGTCCTGAAGATGTGCAAGCAGATAACACNGTAACTTCCAATCGTATTGCTAATGCGCGAATTCAATACTCAGGTAAAGGGCAAATTCAAGAAACGCAAAGTGCAGGTTGGCTGTCTCGTTTCTTTAGTAGTTCGCTTTTCCCATTTTAGAGGAATAAAGTCATGAATGGGTTTAAATACATCATCGCTCTTTGCTTAATTAGCCTGCAGTTTTCTGCACAGGCTGAGCGAGTCAAAGATGTATCTATGGTTGAGGGCGTACGCTCTAACCAATTAGTGGGTATGGTTTGGTTGTCGGTTTGCCTGGCACAGGTGAACAAAGCCGATTTACTCAACAAAGCTTTAAAGCCATGTTAAATGGTTTTGGTATCACCTTACCAGATAGCTTAAAACCTAAAATCAAAAATGTTGCCGCTGTGGCTGTGCATGCAGAGTTACCGGCATTCAGAAAGCCCGGTCAAACCATTGATATTACGGTTTCGTCTATTGGTAGTGCGGGTAGTTTACGTGGTGGTACCTTATTACAAACCTTTTTAAAAGGGGTTGATGGCAATACCTATGCGATTGCACAAGGTAGCTTAGTTGTAGGTGGTTTAGGTGCGGAAGGGGCTGATGGTAGCCGTGTAATTATTAACACACCCACAGTGGGTCGTATTCCAAACGGTGCCATTGTAGAGCGTGCTATTAAGAGCCCGTTTATGCAAGGTGACTATATTACCTTTAATTTAAATCGCCCAGATTTCACAACAGCAAAACGCCTAGAGCAAACGATTAATGATTTAGTGGGGCCTGACAGTGCTCAGGCAATTGATGCAGCGTCAGTGCGAGTGTTAGCACCGCGTGATGCATCTCAACGTGTTGCGTATTTATCTACCCTTGAAAACTTAGAGTTTAAGCCTGCAGACACAGCAGCAAAAATTATTGTTAACTCCCGCACAGGTACAATTGTGATTGGTAAAAACGTGAAGCTACAGCCTGCGGCAATAACTCATGGTGGTTTAACGGTTACGATTGCTGAGCAGCAAAACGTGTCACAGCCAAACGCTTTAAGTGATGGTGAAACTACCGTTACCAATCAAAGTATTATTGATGTGAACGAAGATGATTCACGTGCTTTTGTATTTAATCCAGGTGTTAATCTTGATGATCTCGTACGCGCAATCAATGAGGTGGGGGCCGCACCGGGTGATTTAATGGCAATCCTTGAAGCTTTAAAAGAAGCGGGGGCGATAAACGGGCAACTGGTTATCATTTAAATTAAAACGCGCTGTCGAGCGCGTTTTTTGTTTTAGTCATTCTTAAATCGTTCAGTATATAAACATCAGTCAAAATCTTGGCCCTGAAGTTACTCCATTCCTGTATCAGTTATTAGCCATTCATTTATAAAGTTTTTTATTGGCGCAATTTTTGCATTTTAATTTTCATTATTAACTATTGTGTCAAAAAGCTGATGGATACTAATCATCTCGACAAGCAAAACTTTTTCGATTTAGGCAACTTAGACTCGTTACGTCAAAGTGCTCTAAAAAGTGATGCCTCTAGCGATGCGTCAAAAGAGGCGCTGAAAAAAGCGGCGGCACAATTTGAATCTATCTTCACTCAAATGCTGCTGAAAAGCATGCGTAAAGCAAATGAAGCGTTTGAAGATAAAGATAGCCCATTTAATTCAAGCGGCGTTAAGTTTTTTGAAGAGATGCATGACCAACAGTTATCGGTTGAGCTTTCATCAAACGGCTCGCTGGGTCTAGCTGACTTAATTGTTCAACAACTCTCGCCAGATGGTAAACAGTTTACTCCAGGTTCTGTGCTTAGAACGACGGCTGAGTTCGACAGTGATAAGCGCGCTACCGGTGCAACGAGCGACAGTCACAAGATTAAAGCTGAGCCAAAAGCTGTTGCAGATACAGCTGCGAACGAGCAAACAGACAACCGCTTTGAAGATGCAGAGTCTTTCATTAGCTCTGTTTGGGAACATGCAAAAAATGCGGCTGAAAAAATTGGTTTAAACCCAGCTGTAATGGTTGCTCAAGCAGCACTTGAAACGGGCTGGGGTAAACACATCATCAGTAAAGCTGATGGCACAAGTAGTAACAACTTATTCAACATTAAATCGGATAGGAGCTGGCAAGGCGATAAAGCAAGCAAAGTCACGCTTGAATTTGAACAAGGCGTGCCAGTTAAAAAGCAAGCAAGTTTTCGCTCTTATCAATCGATTAAAGACAGTGTGAACGACTTTGTGGATTTCTTAAATGAAAACCCACGTTATCAAGAAGCACTTAATAATACCGCAGAACCTGCAGCCTTTTTAGATTCGTTACAAAAAGCAGGCTATGCAACAGATCCAAATTATGCCGATAAAATTAAGCAGGTATTGAAGCGCGTTGAGCTTCAAAGCGTCGCTGCTTCATTGGTACGTTAAGGAGTAGACCCTCATGTCAT
>Ga0049099_1000210_pt1 | contig 11393 bp, 7 predicted proteins | sample WorMetimpBELIZE1_FD_55035 | JGI IMG/M metagenome (GOLD analysis project Ga0049099, IMG submission 55035) | Marine gutless worms symbiont microbial communities from Max Planck institute for Marine Microbiology, Germany - Olavius imperfectus... | ecosystem: Host-associated > Annelida > Digestive...
GCAAAGTCTGAAAACTTTTTATCGGTCAAATGTGTCTTAGTCATAGCGTTTAAGCATAACGTTTAAACTTGCAATAAGAAACAAGAGTGTTTAAATACGCATTAAATATTTCGCCTAACTAATCGGAGATCGCAATGAGCGAGAAAATTATTCAATTAACTGACGATAGCTTTGAAGCTGACGTACTACAATCAGACAAACCTGTACTTGTTGATTTTTGGGCTGAATGGTGCGGACCTTGTAAAATGATCGCCCCTATTCTTGACGAAGTAGCTGGCGAGTTTGATGGCCGAGTTACCGTTGGTAAACTTAACATCGACCAGAATGCAGGCACACCACCAAAGTTCGGTATCCGTGGTATCCCTACATTACTTCTTTTCAAAGATGGCCAAGTTGCAGCAACTAAAGTTGGTGCTCTTTCTAAGACTCAATTAGTAGAGTTTTTAGAAAACAACATCTAATNAAAATATAAAAAAAGGGCTTTTTGCCCTTTTTTTAGCTTTATTTTGTTTAAAGACTGGACGCCTTGCTAGTGACCTGCTAGTTTATAAAGCCAACTAATCCTTAGTTATACCAACAAACCTCACTCATGTATCAAACGATGATTTTGAGTATGACAATTGTAATAAAGAACCCACCAATATGCATTTACGCGAATTAAAAGACAAGTCTATAAAAGAGCTTGTAAACTTAGCTGAGTCCATGGGGCTCGAAAACGTAGCCCGTTTAAGAAAACAAGACATCATTTTCGCCATCCTTAAAGCGCACGCTAAAAGCGGTGAAAACATCTATGGCGGCGGTGTACTAGAGATCTTACAAGATGGTTTTGGTTTCTTAAGATCATCAGAAGCATCTTACTTAGCCGGCCCAGATGATATTTATGTATCACCGAGTCAAATCCGTCGATTCAGCATGCGTACTGGTGACTCAATTTCAGGCCTTATTCGTCCACCTAAAGACGGCGAACGTTACTTCGCACTATTAAAAGTAAATGAAGTAAACTTCGACAAACCTGAAAACTCTCGCACAAAAATCCTATTTGAAAACCTTACCCCACTACACGCAAACGAACGTTTACGTATGGAGCGTGGTAACGGTAGCACTGAAGACATCACAGCACGTGTACTTGATTTAGCCTCTCCAATTGGTAAAGGTCAACGTGCGCTTATCGTTGCTCCGCCGAAAGCGGGTAAAACCATGCTACTGCAAAACATTGCNCAATCGATCAGCTACAACCAGCCTGATTGTGAACTGATGGTTCTTCTTATCGACGAACGTCCAGAGGAAGTTACAGAGATGCAGCGCCTTGTAAAAGGTGAAGTAGTTGCCTCAACGTTCGATGAACCAGCGAGTCGTCACGTTCAAGTTGCCGAGATGGTAATTGAAAAAGCAAAACGCCTTGTTGAGCATAAAAAAGACGTGGTTATCTTACTTGATTCAATCACACGTCTTGCTCGTGCCTACAATACGGTGATCCCTTCATCAGGTAAGGTATTAACCGGTGGTGTTGATGCAAACGCATTACACAAACCAAAGCGTTTCTTTGGTGCAGCTCGTAACGTAGAAGAAGGCGGTAGCTTAACAATTATCGCAACGGCTCTTATCGATACTGGTTCGAAGATGGACGAAGTTATCTACGAAGAGTTCAAAGGTACAGGTAACATGGAATTACACTTAAATCGTAAGATTGCCGAAAAGCGTGTATTCCCAGCGATTGACTTTAACCGCTCAGGTACGCGTCGCGAAGAGTTACTTACTAAACCTGATGAACTACAGAAGATGTGGATCTTACGTAAGATCGTTCATGAGATGTCAGAAATTGACGCAATGGAATTCTTAATTGATAAGCTTTCGATGAGCAAAACCAATGATGAATTCTTTGACTCAATGAAACGACAGTAACGATTACTAAGTTTTTAAAAAATGCCTGTTTAATACAGGCATTTTTTTTGCCTAAAACTAAGCACATAACACTTTAAAAGTTATACTTTTACAGAATAAGTTTATTGGTATTTGAAGAATAATTGTTCTATAAATGATTAGATATAAAGGTAAGGATCCTCTATGTCGCATTTAAAAATTGCAATTATTCTATTTGTAGTTAGCTTAATTGGCAGTATTACCAGCTTTATCATTTTCAACTCATCTATNAAAGAAATAGTCATTTTTGGCTTAGTTTCAGNCATTCCTTGGTCGCTATTAATCATTTATCTACATAAANATAATGACAAACAAAAGGACTACCTTAAATATTTTGTATCTTGTATAACAACGAAAGATGGCATCGACTTCACTTTTCGGTTTAATGAAAGTGACAGCCAATTACCTGAGGTCTGTCACGCATTAAATGCAAGTCTAACCATGGTCGAGCATTTACTTAGTGAAGTTTCNGCTTCATCTGCGCGGCTTCTTCCTATGGCAGATGCTCTGCGAGACACCTATGCCTCAATGACTCAAAAAGCCACAATACAAAATGCACATGGAATTGATTTAGCCAATACAATAAATCGAACGATTGAAGTGTCAAGAAAGCTTGATCATAGCTTGAAAGAAATCTTTCANTCGGTTTTGGCNGCGACAGAATCAGTTCAACAAACTCGTTCTGATTCAGAGAAAAGCCAAGCAAGCCTTATTACACTTGCTGATAATATAAATCTCACAAGCGAACAAATTTTATTACTTAAACAAGACAGTGATGCTATAGGCTCAATTATTGATGTAATAAATGGCATCGCAGATCAAACCAACCTCTTGGCATTAAACGCGGCAATTGAAGCAGCTCGCGCTGGTGAGCAAGGTCGAGGCTTTGCAGTTGTCGCAGATGAAGTAAGAAACTTAGCTGCACGAACGAGTAAATCGACCCAAGAAGTGCGTGAAATGGTAGCTAAAATTCAACACAGCACCAAACTTGCAAATCAACTGATGCAAACAGCTCTCAAGGAAGCTGAAAATACAGTACAGTTATCTGATGCAACGACAAAAGAAACAAATAAAATAGAGCAGGCTATGTTAGCTATCAGCAACTACTCAGAGGGCGTTCATGAGCAAGTCGCAATACAAAGTACTATGTCTGACGAAGCCCAGGCTAGTATTGATGCAATGGTAGAATTAAACTCAGACGCACTTTCAAGTTCGCAAATTCAAGCTGTGTCCAGTAAGGATTTAGTTAGCTTAGCTCACGCTATAGATGACAAACTGTCTTTGTTTCATATTGCTCNCCCAGATATCGATACTAATCAGCGTATAAATCGCGATCGTATCCAAACTAGCGACTCTTCTAAAAATCATCAAGATGGAGAGATTGAGTTATTTTGACTTACAGCAGCACAATGTAGCTGCTCAAGCAACTGAGCAACTAGGCTAGTTAAGTCTGATAATTTTTGCTGTTTTAGTGCAGACTCAAGCGCCATTGCACTCACTGCCACCTCATCTAACGCAAACATTTTTGCAGCACCACCAATGCGGTGCGCATCCTGCTGCAAATCGAAGTATTTATCAGCAGCAAAGTGTTGTTGTATTAAGGCGCTTTCGTGCTCGAAACTTGCAATAAAACTAGCGACTAAGTCGCTCATATCATGCTGAGACTTAATTGTAACGGCGTCCTTCTTACAATGCTTAGCAAGTTGCGTGTAAAACACCTTTTTATCAATTGGCTTAGCAAGATAACCTGTAAATCCCGCTTGAAGATAACCGTCGATTTCGTGACTAATAGCATTAGCCGTTAACGCATATACNGGCTGTGTAAACCCACATTCATGTAATAGTTTAAGCGCACTTAAACCATCAAGCACTGGCATCTGAATATCAAGCAACACNACATCGGGAAACTCCTTTAAACACTGCTCAACGGCTTGCTCACCATTTTCTACAGCAATCACNTCAAGTCCCATAGATTCTAAATAGCGAGAAATTANACGGCGGTTATCTGGATGATCTTCAGCTAGCAGCACTTTGCCAGATAAGCCATTGGCAGCATGTTGTTCGAGTTTTGCAGGCTCAATGATGTCAGAGCTTGGTATATACTCTTTACAAGGTAAGTAAAATGAGAACACGCTACCTTGGTTCAGCTCACTTTCAACACTTATATAACCACCCATCATCATTGCAAGCTGTTGCGATAAACTTAATCCAAGTCCAGTACCACCGAAACGGCGACTAATACTATTGTCACCTTGGCTAAAGCAGTCAAATATTTGCTTCAGTTGCTCGGCATTCATGCCAATACCAGTGTCGGTGACATAAAACCACACACCTTGCTCAACACGCGAAACCTTTAACTCGACTTCGCCTTGGTTTGTAAACTTAATTGCATTTGCACACAGGTTAATAAGGATTTGTTTAATGCGGGTAAAGTCGAGCAAGCTATAATATTGCTCACCAAGTTCATTATGAAATGCAAAGTTCAACCCTTTATCTTTAGCCTGACCACTAAGCATAGAATGGACATCNGTAAGCAACCGAACTAAATCCCCCTCTTTTAGGCTAAGCTCTAGCTTGTTAGCTTCAATTTTACTGATATCTAGCACGTCATTTATTAGCTCTTTTAAATGATCACTTTGTTTTTGGATAACAGCAAGTTCATCATTTAAGTGCTCTGGTTTATAATAACCATTAATTAAATTATCTGTTTGCCCTAAAATTGCAGTTAGCGGCGTACGAATTTCNTGACTAATATTTGCTAAAAATTGACTCTTTATTTCGTTAGCTCTGCGCAATTTTTCTGCTGTTTCTTCAAGTTCTTTTGTTCGTTTTGCCACCATTAAAGAAAGCTGCTCTTTAGCGCCTTTTTCAATACTACGACGGTATACAGTAATACCTGTTACCACCAGCATAACGAATAAGATGAATAGCATAATGCCCAACTGTCGTTGTTTGGACATTTCGAGATCTTGTACTTGTTGACGTTGCTTTAGTTCGATTATTTCTTGATTGAGCTGAGTTGCTTGTATCTGGCTTTGTAACTCTCCCATCGACTTTAATAATTTGGCATTTTGAACAGAGTTAAATGAACGAACAAACTTATCAAAATTCGCAACGGCTGTAGCAAAATCACCTTGACCTGCTTTAATTAAAGCCATCATCCCCATACCATCTTGAACACGTAAATCGTCTTTGTACTCCTTTGCCATCTGTACTGAAGTAGTTAAAGTGGATTCAGCTTTTGTTAATTTATTCTGTAACAATTCAATTTTTGCTTGTGACAACACGCCGGCCAACTCTAAGGCTTTGTTGTCAATTTTTTTTGCAAACTCAATCGCTTTTTCGGCATGGCTTAAGGCAAGCTCTAAATCACCCGTGCGCAAATAAACATTAGCAATGTTGCCATGGCGAGAAGACAAGAAATAGGCGTTATTTGTTTCTTGATAATAGCGCAAAGCACGCTGATAATAATGCAAAGAGAGTTGATACTGNCCAAGCTCAGAATAAGCTACCCCCATATTTCCATAGGATTGAGCGACACCATCCATATCACCTAAACTTTGGAATATATTTAATGTTTCTCTGTACATTTCAAGAGCAACTTCGTAACTTGAAAGTCGAATATATATTCCGGCAATGTTATGCAAAATATCAGCTTTATCTTGCTCACTACCATGTTGNTCATAAATATCTTTGGCCTGTTTGTAGTAATTTAAAGCTTGATTCAAATTAAACATATCAAAATAAGCGAGACCAATATTGCTCATTAAATTGGCTTTAGCTAGTGGGTCAGGCATTTTTTCAGCAAAAGGTATCGCTTTTAAGTACGCTATTAGCGCCTGTTGCATCAAACCTTGATAATAGTAGGTCACTCCTTGCATTTTTATTGCACGAAAGAAACGCTCCGGATTGGTATCAAATGATGTAGATAACTCAACTTTTTGGTAATTTTCAATTGCTTTAGAAAATAAGTCTTTCTCTAATGCTAAATCGGCTAATTGCATATAAACATCAAGAGTTTGCTCATTACTCAGTGAACCTTGTGAAATTAACTGTAACCCTAGTTGATGCTTATCTTCCCATTGTTCTTGTTGTGTGAATTGCTCAAATAATGAATTTGCAGCCAAATTGAAGGGCATAACGAAAAAACAGCAAAAAAACGCTGAACAAAGTATGCTTAAACGTGTAGGTGCGAGCATATATTTAATATCCCTAATCTTATACTTGGCTTTTTATGCTAATTTTATAATGCTAAATATTTATCTCAGAGCAACTTTGTAGTTTCAATTGTTTAGCTGTGATAGCGTACACACATTTAGATTACACCAAAGTCAGGCTTGCGAACAATGGTTAACCCACTGATTGATGAGATTTTTTACCTCCTTTTGGAACAGCCTGTTTGGAAGGTTCATACGCTTGCCAGCGCACTTAGTGAATCTGGAAAAATAGAANCATTAGACGCAGACCCACAAAAAGATCTGTTTAAACGCAACTTTTTAGTTATGAATGGCTTGTATCAACTGCAAGCACAACTTGCGCCAGAGCAACAGCTAGAGATTGCCTCTTTACATATTGAACTTATTAGTAAGCAAACAAGTAACGCATTAGAAAGTCATGACCCGCTACGGGGTTATTATTTAGATTGGCAAAACTTTGATACNACAAGNGATGAAATTGATGCGTTGTTAACTGATTTTTGGCAGCGCTTTTCGTCATTTAGCCCAAAGAAGGGGATTCACTCATTACCTCAGCAGCAGCTAATACAATTACAACAAGCGTGGCAGCTACCTACTGATTTTTCGGAAAAACAGTTACAAAAGCGTTGGCGACAACTGGCGCTAAAACACCACCCAGACCGCCAAGGCTGTGCAATTGAGTTTAAGANAATACAACTCGAATATGAGCANCTTAAAGCTAGCTGCTCATAATTAACCAGATTACCGACTCAAACGTCGCGCACGGATCTTGCGCTTTTTAATATTNCCTTCGGTCAATTTGCGTAATGCAGGTTTTGCAGCTGNTCGCTCAACAGCAATAAAGGCCACATTATCAAGTACGTTAATTTTACCTACCTGATGACCGGCAATTCCCTCTTTACCAGTTAATGCACCTAAAATATCACCGGCACGAATTTTTTGCTTCTTGCCNGCATCAATCATAATNGTNGCCATGGTTGGCTTATAAGCAGGCTTTTCGAGCAAGCTAAATGGCGGAATTGGTTCAGGGTCAAAGTCGCGCTCATAGTGGTCGCCAATTTGTGCCACTTTAAATTGCTCNGCTTCACCATAAATAGAACATGCAATNCCCTTTTTACCTGCTCGACCAGTACGNCCNACACGGTGTACATGGGTTTGNGGGTCATGCGCNAGGTGGTAGTTCACTACCATGTCCATATCGTTGATATCTAAGCCNCGCGCNGCAACATCCGTTGCAACCAGAATACAGGCACTTTTATTAGCAAAGCGAATTAAAGTNCGCTCACGTTCACGTTGATCTAAATCACCGTGTAAGGCAACCGCACTAAACCCTTCAGCATAAAGGTCATCACAAATCTGTTGAGTTTCAACCTTNGTGTTACAAAAAACCACACAGCTTTCTGGNTGGAACTTTAATAACAACAGCTTCAATGTATTAAAGCGCTGTTTGTTGTTATCTAGCTTATAAAAGTATTGCTTGATTGTNCTTTTTGTTTGCTCTTCTTCNACCTTAATCATTTCNGGNTTGCTAAGCACTCGCTCAGCTATCGCAGCAATTGATTTTGGATAAGTCGCACTAAACAATAATGTTTGGCGTTGATTTGGAATACTCTCAACAATAGCATCAAGGGTATCTTGGAAACCCATATCTAGCATTTGATCAGCTTCATCTAACACCAAGGTTTCAACATCATTTAAGCGCAATGTGCCTTTGCGAATATGGTCATCAACACGACCTGGCGTGCCAACAATGATATGCGCACCATGCTCTAATGAGCCAATTTGTGGACCAATAGACACACCGCCACATAAGGTTAAAACTTTAATGTTATGAATACCACGGGCTAGCTTACGAACTTCTTCCGCTACCTGCTCTGCTAATTCTCGGGTTGGACATAAAATGAGAGACTGAATACGAAAGCGTTTCACATTTAACTTAGCNAGCACACCTAGACTAAATGCAGCCGTTTTACCCGACCCNGTTTTAGCTTGGGCAATAATATCTTTGCCTTGCAAGATCACTGGCAAGCTTTGCGCTTGCACAGGCGTCATTTGCGTATAACCTAAAGTTGATAAGTTATCGGTTAACTCTTGCGGCAAAGCCAAAGATGAAAAAGCAGTAGCGGTCACAGTAATATTCCAAACTTGATAATTGAGGGACATCCTCGAAGATGCTGTGGATCATAGCAGAGAATGTGCTGTTTCTCTAAACGAAAACATTGTTCAGCATATTTAATTCATATTTGCTTACAGTTTGGTGCTTTCTAACTCTCTGCATTTGTTCTAGTTTATTGATAGCAATATTCAGGAAGAAACGATGCTTCTATTTAATACCGCACCCGCTGATGTTTTTTATAAAAAACAAAAAACGTGTCCACATTGCCATAGTGAACATTATTCTTTAAGCAATCACAGTAAAGTTTTGCGCTTTACTATTTTGCCCATCATGCCACTTTCTATTAATTATCAAAGACAATGTGATGACTGTGGCTATGTTACTCCTGCACCTTGGTATTCATTGCCCGCCTTAGAGTTAGCGTCGTTTATAAAGTACTTTATTGGCCTATTCATCATCGTTTACCTATTAGCAAAAGCATTAATCGGGGCGAATGAACAAACTGAGAACGAGCAAACTTACCTAAACGAGCCAAAGTTGTTTGATACCTATTTTGTCTATTCAGATAAGTTTACTGGCAAACCAAAACGTATTAACAACCTAAAAGTAGCTCAGCTCGTTGAATTGGATGACAAGAACATGACTTTTAGAGTTGCTAACTACACTTACAAGTACAATAAAGACATCGAGATTGCGATGCGAACCAGCATGCTAGTTCAAGATGATTACTTTTCTAGTAAAACCCTGACTTTCAGTAAATCACAAATACAGCAGCTTTATGATGAAGGCAGCATATATAAGATTATGCGACCTGAGCTTTATAGTTTATTTGGTGGTTTTGTTATGCACCCGCCTAGACCTAAGCCTTTATATACGGGCGTTAAGCTCGATAAACATAATCAGGAGGGGATCACTTACTTCAAAGATGGCTTATACGAGGAAGCGTTGAAAAGTTTTACCCTGTCTGCGGAAGATGGTTATTCATGGGGGCAATTAAACTTGGGTCAGATGTATCGCGATGGCCAAGGGACAAATGTGAATAACGAAAAAGCAGCTTACTGGCTCAACAAAGCCACCTTACAAGGGAATCCTAAAGCAAAGGTTGAGCTCGCAGAGCTATGCTTGAGTTACGATTGTAGTAAGTTGAATACTCAATAATCTGTTACCCATAAATATCACACAGAAGAAACCAGCCTAATAATATGACTCTCGCTATTTACTTTAATTTTGTTATGTTATAACATTTTTGTATGGCACAGTATTTATATTACTTTGTTGGTTTTATAAATGCTTATTAGCAATAACAGAGTCACTCTCCCTGCTCTGTTTTAAATTGCAACTAGGCTTCATTGCTTAATGAACGAACCATCTTTTGAGTTTGTACAACTTAAAGGAAGACCTTGCACACTAGCACGCTTACGTTCCCGTGCTAAATCCTTGCCGGCGAGCTTGCTCGCCGGCACTTTTCATTAAAGCTTTAAATGATCATCTAAAAAAGCCAATACTTTTTTATAGTAAAGAGTGCGGTGCTCTTCTTTATAAAAACCGTGGCCTTCATCATCTAATAGCTCATAAATATAGGGATGATTCTCTTTTTTAAAAGCCGAAATTAAAGACTCAGCTTGCTCGATAGGCGCCCTTCGATCTTCCCCACCATGAAAAATTAATACTGGAGCTTTTAACTTTTCTATATTGTAGCTTGGTGAAAAACGCTTTAGTTGCTCTTCATCCTCGCCTAATACCACTTTTAGAAAACGTTGCCCGCTATCACGCTCAGATACATCTCCCTCATCAAACATGAGTGGTAAATCATATACACCTACAACTCCAATCGCACACTGGAACATATCAGGTTCCAAGATCGCACTTTGTAACGCGGAATATCCACCAAAGCTGGCCCCCATAATGCAAATGTTACCTTTATCAGCAATACCGCTTGAAATAAGATATTTTACACCATCTATAATATCGTATTGTATTTCCTGTCCCCACTTGCGATGGCCGGCACGTTCAAAATTTCGTCCAAAGCCACCTGAGCCACGAAAGTTAACCTTTAGTACAGCAATTCCTCTACTCGCAAGAAGCTGAGCTGTTGAGTCATATCCCCACCAATCTCTTGGACCATGAGGACCCCCATGCGGCATTACTACTAATGGTAAGTTTTTTTCNTCAGCATTATTTGGAATAGTTAAGTAACCGTAGATAGCTAGTCCATCACGTGCTGTAAAATTGATAGGCTTTGTAATCGCCATTTGACTAGGTTTAATCCAACTTCTGGATGAGAATAGAAAACCGAGATTATTAGTTTTAGCATCAAATAAGTAATAACTGCCAGGATTAGTGTCACTTGAGGCAAAAATGACGCTCTTATCACCATTTACGGTACTGCTAACTAATTGAACCTGCTGACCCTCAAGCACTTTTAAAAGAGCCTTCAATTGCTGGCTTTTCTTAGAGTTATTACCTACAAATGTATAGGTTGGATAGCCTAATTCATGCTCGACAGCAAAAAGCTCTTTTGATACTTCATCCACCCACACTTGCTTTGGTGAAACACTTTTTTCTTTGTGAATTAGGTCAAATTGTTTAGTTTTAAGATTTAATTTATAAAGCCCTTTAGCTTCTCCATTAACAGAAGCCGTCACATAAGCAGTTTCATCTGTGTTATCAAAGGTATGNAACCCCACATCACTATATGAAACATCCTTTAAATTGAGCTCTTCCCACTCACCACCTGANTTAGGTCTGATATATATTTTTGGATTAAGATAGTCATCATTCGAAGCTGATACTCTTACGTTGCCTTCATGGTCAGTTAGAAAACTAGCCATTCTTGAAGGGGAGCGTGTAATCCTTTTTCTTGACCCTCGATAGACATCTACTTCATATACAATTGTATGAGGCTCATTAGCAGCTGTCCATGGAATGGTTAAAACCAACATTTTACGCTTATTTTCTACCAGTGGATCAAGTACATAAGAGGTCCCTAATACAGGAGTTGCCTTTTTAATCCTCGTCCCTGTTTGCCTTTCACCTTGATAACCAATCAAATACTCCCCTTGACTGCCGTCTGCGTTTACACCAAACAACTCACCATGGTATTCAGGATGATCTTTCCAACCTTTTAGATACTCTTTAGCTAATACAATACGCTCTTCATT
>Ga0049099_1000211_pt1 | contig 11374 bp, 6 predicted proteins | sample WorMetimpBELIZE1_FD_55035 | JGI IMG/M metagenome (GOLD analysis project Ga0049099, IMG submission 55035) | Marine gutless worms symbiont microbial communities from Max Planck institute for Marine Microbiology, Germany - Olavius imperfectus... | ecosystem: Host-associated > Annelida > Digestive...
GTTAGACCAGTTGTATCTTCCTCAATCTTATTGACTTTGTTGCAACTTTGCAAAGTTTTGTTAACTACTTTTGTTAACTTTTTTTACGTTTGAAGAAATTTTCATTCATTGTTTTACTTGTGAGTCAGGCTGAGTATGATCTGGGGTTTGATTCTTAATTGGGTCTACAGGCCCCAATCATTGCAATATAAATGAACCTTTTGAAGGAAAATGATGAACGATTACAACGCACCAGCGGATTTATTGCGCGATAAAGTTATTCTTATCACCGGGGCTGGCGATGGAATTGGTGCACAAGCCGCAAAAACGTATGCTGCACATGGCGCTATTTGTATTTTATTAGGCCGCACCGTGTCTAAACTTGAAGCTGTGTACGACGATATTGTCGCAGCAGGTGGTCAAGAACCCGCCATTGTTCCTCTAGATATCAAAGGCGCAACGCCCTCTCATTATCAGCAAATGACGCAAACCATTATTGACCAGTTTGGCCGATTAGATGGTGTTCTTCACAATGCGAGTATTTTAGGCCACCTAAGTGCATTTAAAGATATTGATGCGCAAGAATGGCAAGACGTGATGCAAATTAACCTAAATGGCATGGTCTTCATGACACAAGCGCTTATTCCCGCTTTAGAGAAGGCAGAAAGTGCATCGGTAATTTTCACCACCTCTAGCGTAGGCAGAAAAGGTCGCGCATTTTGGGGAACGTACGCCGTATCAAAATTCGCAACAGAAGGCGTTATGCAAACCCTTGCTGATGAATATCGAAATAAGTCACTGCGCTTTAACTGTATTAATCCAGGTGGTACCCGCACACAAATGCGCGCTCAAGCGTTTCCAGCAGAAAACCCTGATACACTAAAAACACCTGAAGATATTATGCCTACGTATCTTTATCTTATGGGCGAAGACAGTAAGGAAACAACCGGACAGTCACTTGATTGCCAACCAAAGTAATTAATGAAAGCAATGTTCCATTAAACAAAAAAACCGCTTAAGCAGCACTTAAGCGGTTTTTTATTTACAGCGCATAAATGGCTAAAGGCCAGTGCCTACTCGCCCATTTTGGCCCAGGTATCTCGTAGACCTACAGTGCGGTTAAAGACCGGCTTGTCGTCTGTGCTGTCTTTATCTACACAGAAGTAGCCAGTGCGTTCAAACTGCCATGCTCCTACTTCAGGAACATTGTCTGCCAATCCGGCTTCTACCCAACCGTGTTTTACTTCCAACGAGTCAGGGTTAATCGCATCGGTAAAGTTCTCTTCCGCAGCTGGGTTAGGCACGTTAAACAAGCGGTCGTAAAGCCTAAACTCCGCTGCCTGTGCTGTTGCTGCATCCACCCAATGAATAACACCTTTAACTTTGCGGCCATCAGCCGGATCTTTACCTAAAGTATCCGCGTCATAAGTACAAAAAACGGTTGTTACATTACCATTCTCATCTTTTTCAACGCGATTAGCTTTAACCACGTAGGCGTTGCGAAGACGAACTTCTTTATCAAGCACTAAGCGCTTAAACTTCTTGTTCGCCGACTCTCGGAAGTCTTCTGCTTCTATATACACTTCGCGACTGAAGCCGATGTTACGCGTACCCATACTTTCATCGTTAGGATGATTTGGCGCAACCAGCGTTTCTGTCTGGCCTTCCTCATAATTTTCGATAACGAGCTTTATTGGATCTAGTACGGCCATTGCGCGAGGAGCATTTGCATTTAGGTCGTCGCGTATGCACGCTTCTAGCATGGACATTTCAACCATGTTGTCCATCTTAGTCACACCGATGCGTTTACAAAACTCAACGATTGAACCCGGTGTGTAGCCGCGACGGCGTAAACCTGCAATGGTAGGCATGCGTGGGTCGTCCCAGCCATGTACATGGTTTTCGTCGACTAACTGAATCAGACGACGCTTGCTTAATACCGTATATTCTAGATTAAGACGTGAGAATTCATACTGTCTTGGCGTGCAGTCGATAGAAATGTTTTCGATAACCCAATCATAAAGACGACGGTTATCCTGGAACTCTAGTGTACACAGGGAGTGCGTTATTCCCTCAATGGCGTCTGAGATACAATGTGTAAAATCGTACATTGGATACACGCACCACTTATCACCAGTTTGATGATGGTGAGCATGCTTAACGCGATAAATTACCGGGTCACGCATACACATAAATGGCGATGCCATATCAATTTTCGCACGCAGACTACACTCACCTTCTTTATATTCGCCTGCCGTCATTTTGGCAAACTCACTGAGGTTAGTTTCAACGTCTGTATCGCGATAAGGGCTATTTTGACCAGGCTCTTTAAGTGTGCCACGCATTTCGCGCATAACGTCTTGCGCTGAAAAATCTACATAGGCTAAGCCTTTTTCAATAAGTTCAACGGCGTATGCGTGTAGTTGGTCAAAGTAATTCGATGAATAGCGCGCTTCTCCGTCCCACGTAAATCCAAGCCATTGCACATCTTCCTTAATTGAATTAACGAAGGTAATGTCTTCTTTTGCAGGGTTGGTATCGTCAAAGCGTAAATTGCACGTACCTGTGTAGTCTTGAGCAATACCAAAATTCAAGCAGATAGACTTGGCGTGGCCAATGTGTAAGAAGCCATTCGGCTCTGGTGGAAACCGTGTTTTAATTGCGTCATGTAGACCACTAGACAGGTCTTTATCAATAATCTGACGGATAAAATTGGTCGGACGGTGTTCAGTCTCGGCCATTCGCTTGTTCCCCTTATGCACGTAATATTTCAAAATCTCGCTGAGTATAACACTCTCGCAATTACTTCAACCATGTTTTATTCAAAGAAGCCTGACAAGTGATTGAATTAAGAGCGATCTGCAAATACCTTCTAAAACTAAATGCCGTTATGACTTCCAAAATATAAATAAGCACTAACGAAATCGTAACTTTGCGTGGCATTTGAGCGACTGCGTCTCAAAATGCGCGCGTCATTATAAAAATATGGTAATCTAAATTCGCGACAACAAGGTCGTAGCAGCAAATCATGGTGTTTATGAAAGAAAAAGCAACCTCTTTTGACATTGCCCACTTGGCAGGTGTTTCGCAGTCGACGGTTTCGCGAGCGTTAAATAATAGCCCGCTAGTTAATCAAGAAACTAGAGATCGCGTTCAGCGTATTGCCCGGGAACTCAATTACAAAGTGGATAAAAACGCAAGTAACTTGAGAAAGCAAAAGAGCAGCACAATTGCCCTACTCTTGTTTGAAGATCCTACNTCCGATGATTCGATGATTAATCCGTTCTTCCTAGCGATGCTCGGCAGTATTACCCGCGCGTGTGCGCAAGCAAACTATGATCTGCTTGTGTCCTTCCAAAATTTAGATGATGACTGGCACGCAGAATATGAAGATTCAAATAAGGCTGACGGCATTATTCTATTAGGATATGGCGACTATACTGATTATCAAAACAAAGTCGCGCAACTTGAATCACAGGGCACGCACTTTGTTCGTTGGGGTGCGCCAGATGAAGCCCACCCAGGGGTTAGTATCGGTTGTGATAACTATCAAGGTGGCCAAAGCATAACGTCACATTTAATTGGCTTGGGTAAAACTTCCTTTGCGTTTATTGGCGACAACGGCGATCACGCCCCTGAATTCAAAGCGCGTTTTAACGGTTATTTTGAAACACTTCAATCTCATGGGCTTGATCAGTCAAGTGTTCAACGCAATGCTATTTCGACTGAGGATGCGGGGTCAGAAGCGGTGAAATCATTGCTGCAAAGTGGCGAACTTCCCCAAGCAATTGTCTGCGCATCNGACCTTATTGCAATGGGCGTGCTTAGAGCGCTGCGCCAGGCAAAAGTGAATGTGCCTGATGATGTAGCCGTGGTTGGCTATGACAATATTGCGGTTTCAGCCTACACCACGCCTTCGCTCACCACTGTTCAGCAAAATACCAAACTGGCGGGCGAGTTATTGGTAAACACCTTATTAAAAGCCATTAACAACGAAGACGTTCAGGATTATTTAATGCCTGCGGATATTATTATTAGGCAGTCATGTGGCAGTGAGTAAGCGTGCGCAAATTACACGCTAGAAATTAAGCAATCACTGATTAACAAAAAGCCCCGGGCGTTAAACAACCACGGGGCTTTTTTATTGTGCGCTAAACACGTTTTATTGGCGGGCCAACTGATGCTTAATTTGAGCAAGTAATGCACTGTTACTTACTTGACCCTCGCGCACCCATACCTGAACGCCATTGGGCTTAACCGTTGCGGTTAACGCATCACCTAGTTCTACCGTTTGCGTTTCTCCAGATAATTGTTCCGTCCAGTCGCCCGATTGCATAAAGTCACTAACCTCAAAAGATTGTGCGGCATTACCCTTATTAAGNAATACAAGTGCAGTCTGCTGTGTTTCTGCAGTATCAACAACGCGATAAAACGCCGCTTGATGACCGTCAAGTTCAACGTTGACTTGAACACCGCGCTGCAGTGCTACCGTGTTTTTACGCACATTGGCAATCTTTGTAAGCGCCTGTTGAATAGGATGTGTCTTGGCTTGGTCTAGGCGCTCTTGGCCAACATAGTTACGATTGCCAGCATGTTCCGCCGTACCGCGCATGAAGCCAATTTCAGATCCCATGTATACAACCGGAATGCCNCTTACTGTAAACAACCANTTATGCGCATTAATAAAGCCTTCATCAGTGGCATTAATGCGCGCCATATCGTGGTTATCGTAGAACGTAGTTAATTCATATGGATTGTTATATGGCCCGTGCGTAAGATGAAGCACCGTTTCTAAGTCAGCAAAATCACTCTCTAGCGGCTTTTCAAATACACTCACCATGGCCTTTTGCATAGGAAAGTCTAATACACTGACGCCCCCATTTTTCGGTAACGTATGTTGGGCAATGTTGTTCGCCTCATAGTCAAATGCTTCGCCAAACATAAAAAAGTCAGGGTTTTGCTCGCGTATACGATCTGACGCTTCACGCCAAAACGCATGAGGCACATGCCTGATTGTATCTATTCTAAATGCATCAGCACCTTGAGAAATCCAATACAAATAGCTGTTGATGAGATAATCGCGTACGGCGGGGTTTTCGTCATCTAGATTAGAAAGCTTTACTAAATCTGGATAGTTGTGAAAAAAGCTATGAAGCGGGTTGTTTTCAGGGTCAAGCTCTTCAGGCGCCAAGTTTTGATGATCAGCAACCAGATTTCCATCGCTGTCATATATTTCCCCGTAGCCAGGTAAGTCCTTCTCCATGGTGAAGCTTGGTGTGCCATGATTTGCCACAATATCAAACACGGACTTAAGGCCATGCTGACGCATTTTCGCCGTATAGTCACTAACGCTTAAATTGGCGCTAACCAAATGCTCGTCAGCTTTATAGAAATTCGTTGCCCAATAGCCGTGATAACCCGTTTTACCACCGTCTTTAAAGGCACCGCCATAAGTAATGGGTTCATCGCCATTAAACGCATAGTCCGGGTTATCGTGGACAGGCGTCATCCATACTGCCGTGAACCCCATTTCTTTAATATAATCGGCGTTGTTTAAGATACCCTGTAAATCACCGCCCATGTAACCCACATAGGCTTTCTTACCTTCAGGACCTTCTAAGGGCAGTTGCCACGTAGGGTGATCGCCTCCCTGCTCTTCATGATTGTTCGAAGCGTCGCCGTCTACAAAGCGATCTGTCACAACAAAGTACACCGCTTCGCTAGCAAATGGCGTAGTGGTACCCACGATAGCGTGGCTGTTTTCTTGTATATCCTTAGATGTAGGAACAGATGTACTCGAGCAGGCTGAGCAAAATAAACCAGCTAACGTTAATGCGATTGTTGTACGATTAAATGACATATTAAGCTCCCTGCGCTTCTTCAATTTCTTGCTTATCGGCCTCGTTCACGAAGAAAACTGAAACCGCACCAATTAACATAGAAACTCCGGCAACAACGATAATGTACTTTGCGTCGTTGTCGAAAACAGAACTTAGAATCCAGCCAGCAGTTAGGCCCGATACAATTTGAGGGGCGGCTACGGTAAAGTTAAAGATACCCATATAAACACCCGTTTTATTTGCAGGTAACGCACCAGCTAACATAGCGTAAGGCATAGCAAGAATAGCAGCCCACGCAATACCTACGCCTACCATAGGGATTAACAGCTTCACTGCGCCCAAAGGTACTGTTACTTCAGTAATCAGTAAGTTTACGTTGATCATCGTTAGGTCTTGGAATAACAAGAAGCTTACGTAGCTCAGGCCACCTAGCGCTAAAGACGAAGCGTAAACCGTTTTGCGACCAAACTTGTCAGCAAGTTTTGCCAAGAAAATAGAAAAAATCGCAGCAAATACCGAATACGCAGCAAATAGAATCCCTACCCAATCACCAGCAGCTCCCTTGGCCATGATGATGGTTTCAGGCACCATCGGGGCTGCAGCAATATAAGCTGGGTCAAACCACTGCTTATCTACATTCCATATATGTTGCGTAATAGCAGGTGTGGTATATACCCACATAATAAAGAGCGCAAACCACGAGAAAAACTGCACGACAGCAAGTTGTTTCATCGTCTTTGGCATATCTTTTACTAACGTGAAAAACTCACTTAAGCGTTGTCCTAGCTGTGCTTTAGGCGCTTTTTCAGTTGCAGGCTGCTCTTCGGTAAGCCCTTTATAGCGGTTGTATTCATCTGGTGCGTATTCTTTGGTACGAACTACCGTCCAAATGACCGTACCAAGCAGTACTGTAGCGCCAATGTAGAAAGCCCAAACAACAGAAGGTGCAACCTCACCCATTTGTGCCGTATTTTCAAGGCCAATAACATTGGTAAGTACAAATGGCAGTATTGAGCCGATAACTGCGCCTATATTAATCAGTAACGACTGAATCGAATAGCCAACATTGCGTTGTGACGGCGGTACCATGTCTGACACCAATGAGCGAAACGGCTGAAAACATACGTTAAACGACGCGTCCATAAGTGCAACCATTAACGCGCCCATTACCATAGGTGCCAAGAAGGCAACAAATATCGGCGCATTAGGCAGTAAAATCATACCCAATACTGCGGCGATTGCACCAGCAAGGATGAACGGGCGGCGTCGACCTAATCGATTCCACGTTCTATCAGATGCTGAGCCAACAATTGGTTGAACGATTAACCCCATGATTGGCGCGACGAGCCAAAATAGTGATAGCGAGTGAAGGTCTGCCCCTAAGTCTGAAAGGATCCGACTTACGTTTGCGTTTTGCAGTGCAAAACCGAATTGAACACCTAGAAAGCCAAAGCTGACGTTCCATATTTGCCAGAAAGAAAGGCGTGGTTGAGTTGCTTGCATACTTTGCTCTATTTATTGTTTTACTATAGATAATACGATTACTGCACAATGAAAACACTAGCAGACATTGCTGGTAAGCTTAAGGTATCCGTCGTCTTAAAAGATATCCCATCGCTAACTCGTGTTAACGTCTGGTGTGTGCTTAGCACCTCTGCATACTTGTTTAGAGGCAGGTCCACTGGCTTTTTATTTAAGATGACCAATATTTTATCAGACTGATTAGTATTTGATTTATCTGCACCACTGGCTGAATCGACATTTGCCTCTCGAATATAGGTATAAACCCCATTCTCCGGTGCAAAATGCTTCAACAGGCCTTTAAACTGCAAAGGGTGTGATTTACGCAGTTGAAGTAACCCCTTCACACGCTGCTGTGCCCAACGCTCATCATCCGTTAAACCGTGCCCGGTAAAAGCGTTTTTGTCATTGTCCGAAGGCCACCCGCCTGGAAAGTCAGAACGAATAATACCGTGGTCTTCACTGCCTTCGTTACCCATTAAAATTTCTGTACCGTAAAAAACTTGTGGAATACCGCGCGTAGTGAGAAATAGCGTCATAGCCATATTCCATTTGTCTTTATCATGACCGAGCTGAGTAAAAATGCGGCTCATATCGTGGTTATCAGGAAAGATGACCAAATTATTCGGGTCGCCATACAAAAAGTCAGTAGCTAAGGTTTCGTATACAGAGATGAAGCCAGAATTCCAGCTTTCGTCATTGCTCAACGCTTCAACGACTGCGGCTTGAAGCGGGAAATCCATAACCGATGGTAGAGCGCTATCGTAATCATCGTGGCGGTGGCTACCCGCCTGCCAATATGCCGTGATTGCGGGGTTAACTGACCACTCTTCCCCTACTATATTGAAATTCGGGTACTCGTCCATTATGCGGTTTGTCCATTGGCTCAAAAACGCCTTATCAGGATAGGAGTACGTATCCACACGTATTCCACTTAGCCCAGCGCTTTCAACCCACCAAATCGCGTTTTGAATAAGGTAGTTCGCTAAATGCGGATTGCGCTGATTTAAGTCCGGCATGGTTGGCACAAACCAACCATCGCTAAACCCTTTTATATCGCTTGCTATGGCGTGAGGGTCGTGAAGAGCTTCACGCTTGTGGGTTGTCCCTACAAATTTACCGTTGTTATTGATCCAGTCGTGTGACGGCGTATCTTTCATCCATAAATGATTACTGCCTATATGGTTAAGTACCATATCCATTATAATGCCAAGACCCTTTGATTTAGCTTCAGTACTTAACGCAATAAAATCGTCATTGGAACCAAATCTAGGGTCTATTTTGTAGTAATCCGTGGTGGAATAGCCATGATAACTGTATTTATCCATGGCATTTTCGAGCATGGGCATTGTCCATATTTGAGTAAAGCCCATATCCTGAATGTAATTGAGGTTATCAACAATACCTTGAATGTCACCACCGTGGCGACCACCTTTGAATGAACGGTCTGCGGGATCGCCATAACCCTTAACATTATCATTTTCCTTATTACCATTGGCATATCTGTCGGGGGCAATAAGATAAATAGCATCTTGAGGCCCAAAGCCTACGCGCGACGCTGAGCCTTGTGCTCTTTTTTCCAGGGTGTAAGTTAAATCACGGGTCGTACCATCGCTGTCTGTAAGCCTGATAACGAGTTCTTGGGCACTAACATTCGACGTGTCTAGCGTTACGAATAGATAGTTTTCACTATCAAGGGCTTGGCTATGCTTAACTCTTACATCGCCTTTCGCTATTGAAACAGTGTCATCGGCAACACCATCACCATAAAGCATCAATTCTACATTACTGTTTTGCATACCAACCCACCAATTCGGCGGGTAAACATCAATGCCACTGTTTGCAGATGATTGAACTGAGAACAAAGGAAATGTAGTGATACAGCTGAGGAGAAGCGGAATTGCGCGCTTTTGGATTTTTTTATGACCACTGTCATTAGTTACACGATTACGTTTTGGCACATCAACCCCATGTTAAAAATACGTTAAGTACAAGATGGTGATGAGATACTACCTTGCCCGTCCGATCTGACCAATGCTCTGCATACGTATTCACGAAACACCATGTAAAAAAACATGGTGTTTCGCGTTAACTCAGCAGCATGTGATAAAACCTAATTAGAAGGCGAATACTTTAGTCTCAAGCCCTTCCAATGAGAACGAAGCGTTGTAGTTAATGCCCGCTTTTTCTAGTGTTATGCCTTCATGAGAAAGCATAGGCGCTAGCGTAATCCGATCGCTATCTTTACCTAAAACATTTGAAGGAACAACAAGCTTCATTGCACCTGTAGGCTTATCGTTAAAATTAGCCACAACCACAAATCCGTGCTCACCTTGCGCGCGCACAAAAGCAAATTGCTGCTCAGTATAGGCTGAATCTTTCACATCAAGATTGAGTGCGTGCAGGCTTTGATATTCACCTGTAACTGCAGGGTTTGTGGCAGCAATAGCCATCACGTCTTGGTAAAATTGGTGAAGTGCTTTTTCATCTTCGGTAGATTTCCCTGCATCAAACTTACCGTTGTTCATAAAACGCTGATGGGCAGGAACACCTACATAATCGAAAATTGACGTACGTGTTGGATTTCCAAAACCAGTCTCTTCGCTACCGTCTTCACCCACATCTTGACCAAAGTACAACAGCGTAGGCGAACTGCTAATAAGCGCACTCACTGCGAGCGCGGGTTTACCTTTCTGGGCACTACCGGCAAAGTCGGGGCTGGCTATACGTTGTTCGTCGTGATTTTCTAAAAAATGAAGCATATGCGGGGCGATATCATTGATTTCATCATGAATAGTAACCAGTTTGCTTACTTNTCCACTCCCNTGCATAATCGTTTTTAATGTGTCGTAGAAACCCACCTTGTCGTAAAGGTAGTCCATTTTGCCTTGGTGGATATACTCGCGATACTTATCTGGTTGATAAACTTCCGCTAGCAAGAACGCATTAGGTGCCTTTTGTTTAATACTGCTATTTAGAAACGACCAAAACTCGACAGGCACCATTTCGGCCATATCGTAGCGGAAACCGTCGACACCTTTATCTATCCAATAATGTGCAATATCTCTGAATTTATACCACGAATCTGGTACGTCTTTTCCTTGCCAAAATGCGGCATGTTCTTCAAAAGACTTATCACTGTACTCTTCAGGTAGAACTGGAAAGTCGTAAGTGCCGTCAGGCTTCACGCCATAGTTCACTTTTACGGTCTCATACCAGTCGTTTATATCCGGTTTCGAAGCTCTAGCACCGTTGCCTGTCCATTTTGCTGGAAACTCTTCGAACTTACCGTCAGATAGTGGATGCTTTTCACCACCTAGAGGTTGATAGTTATCAGCTGTGGGCACTTGAAACGCTTCACCTACTACATAGTAAAAGTTGTTATCACGGGCGTATTCAACAGACGTGTCGTCGTGCGCGCCGAAATCACTTACACCTTCAGGTGCAGAAAGTGAATGGTAATCNCGGGCGACATGATTNGGCACGATATCGATAATAACCTTCATTCCCGCTGCGTGAGTCCTGGCAATTAGCGCTTCAAATTCTTCTAAACGCTTGGCTGGATCATCGGCTAGGTCTGGATTAACGTTGTAGTAATCTTTAACTGCGTAGGGAGAGCCCGCTCTGCCTTTCACTACATCTGGGTCGTCGTCTGAAATACCAAAATCAGTGTAGTCATTAATCACCGCATGGTGCGGCACACCGGTATACCAGATATGACTGGTTCCCAAAGATTTTATGGCCTTTAGCGCTTCGGGAGTAAAATCACTAAACTTACCTACCCCATTGTGCTCAATTGTGCCCCAAGGCTGGTTATTTGTATTCGTGTTTCCAAACAAGCGAGTAAAAACTTGATAAACAACAGGTTTACCTTGCCTTTCAGCCGAATCGTTTAGCGTCGAACTTTCGCCGCTTTGACCAAATGGTTTCAGGCTAGCGTCTTTGGTCACCGGTTTTTGATTATTCACTGGAGAGGTCGGCCCTGTACACGCTGTTATTCCAATTGACAGCATAGCAATTGACAAGGGTTTAAG
>Ga0049099_1000214_pt1 | contig 11294 bp, 2 predicted proteins | sample WorMetimpBELIZE1_FD_55035 | JGI IMG/M metagenome (GOLD analysis project Ga0049099, IMG submission 55035) | Marine gutless worms symbiont microbial communities from Max Planck institute for Marine Microbiology, Germany - Olavius imperfectus... | ecosystem: Host-associated > Annelida > Digestive...
TTCTCGAGATTCGGTATGCCAAGAAGAATTCTGACGGATCAAGGCAAGGAGTTCGAGTCGATTCTGTTTAAAGAACTCTGCGAGAAGTTGGAGATTCAGAAGATTCGGACGTCTCCTTACCAGCCGTCTACAAATGGCTGCGTCGAAAGATTTCATCGGACGTTAAACGCGATGATTGGAAAAGTAGTACGGTATGATCAACGAAACTGGGATGAATGTCTGCCGACGATCATGGCGGCTTATCGTGCTGCCAAACACGAGTCTACAGGCTTTTCGCCGAACAGGATGATTCTGGGTCGTGAAAACCGCGCACCTCTAGATCTCATTCTGGGTGACATACCTGATAAAGAAGATCGTTGCGAGAACTACGGCGACTTCGTCTACGACAGACAACAGAGGATGAAAGAGTGCTACAACATCGCGAGAGAGCACCTACAAGAAGCAGCTCGAAGAAGAAAAGACGACTATGATTCAACCGTTAATCCGAAGATGTTCGAGATTGGACAATGGGTATGGTACTACTACCCACGCCGATACCTTCATCGCACACCGAAGTGGTGTAAGACCTATGACGGTCCGTTTCTCATCACCAAGGTGATCGCACCGTGTGATTACGTCATCCAAAAGACTTCGAGATCAGCACCTATCACCGTTCATCGTGATAAACTGAAGATATGTCACGGAACGACACCTAAGTCATGGTTGACTGGTGTAAGTCAAGAAGTCCAGCATGACGCACATCTGCAGAATGAACAAGCTGACGACATGTATCAAAGTAAAGATGATGAGCCAGCGCGACGTGAAGAAGTGAATCGACAACCACAGCGACGACGCTACCGGAGACATGCAGGTGTGGTCAACTATGAAGATGGAACAATGGAGACTCAGAGAGTTCTGCCACCGCGCAACCGCAGAGTCCCACCTCGTTTCCATGACTACCAGATGTGAAAGAAGAACAGTCGGGTACAGACGACTCTAGGTCGAGTCGTACACGGCATTGACAACCGTGCCCTGCTGGAGTCTACATCGCGTCGACAACATACATCGACGTCGAAAAGAACACAGAGTCGAGACAAGACTGACTGGACAGAGACGCAATTGACGTTCTGTAGAAATTTGCTGACTTTCTGATCGCAAACACATGTGATCAATATGTTACAGTGAGAAGAAAAAGAAGAATGAAAAAGACGGGAGCTGATCGATCGACCGANAACTACACNAGGTGCGAAGAGTGCGACATCACTGTCTCCAAAAGCAATTGGTCCAGACACAGACGCGCTCATGAAGTCTACGGCAGTGATCGAGTTCCCCGTGGTAGACCGCGCAATCGATGTGTACGTTCCCAGCAACGCGATATCGACAACATCAGTCTAGAGGAGCAATCGACTATCCGAATGGTCGCAAGAAGATTGTACACGTTAGAGAACCTAGGAGTCCCGGTCTACGAACAATTATCCATCGTGCATGAAGAATTTCCAACTCTGACGGCTCACACTCGTCAGATTTGCCAGATCATGGCGACGACGATACTATCTGCTGTAAAGAACGAAATTCACACGGCGTTCCCCTATATGAGATGTTATTCACTTGGAATTGGAACTGGACGTGCATCGACAGAGATCAAGCCGGCAACTGAATCCAGCTCGATGTCATTGATCCCTCCTTCCGTCCAAGACAGTGGCATCAACGTCAAAGAACAAGAAGAAATCCGGCTTGAGGACGAATCTCAACCACCGGATATTCACATTTACAACACTGACGTCGACAACGTAGTCGCGAATGAAACTCTGCAGTTGGAGGTGTCCACATCAACCCCTGCTGTTGAAAAGAAAGGAGAACAGAGAACCGTGACCGAAGGAGATGAAAATATTCAGCTTGAGGATGAAGCCCAACCACCGGAGATCCAAATTTACGAGACTGACGTCAACGACAATGAAGTCATCAAACAAACTCTNCAGTTGGAGGCATCCACATCAACTCCTGCTGTNGAAAAGAAAGAAGAANAGAGAATCGCCACGACGAAGTACGAGAGGAAGAAACGTACTACGCGAGGTCGATCGACAAGGTATGACTCTACGGAGCTACTGCCGATTCCGCAGTTGACCAGGCAGCAACCCAAGGAACTTCATTCCCCAAGTGTTCCAGCAAAACAGGTGGTTCAGGTCAAATCCACGGTAATACGTCACGATGATGCGAAGAAGACAACAGAAAATACGTCCGTTCCAAAAACGTTGAAAAGTGCATCAAGTCACCAGTACACCACTTCGGCGGACGTTCAGGATACTCAGCAAAGTCGCACAAAAAAATTGTCACCCGTGCTTCCTACCGTAAACGACACATTAACTGACAGACGACGTGAAGAGAGACATCGCGTTCTAACCTCGCCACGGCGATCGACACCGCTGACGTATGGAAGAAGAGACCACCATACACGGCAGGACATCCGAGCCTCGCATGATCGTTCATCTTCCAGCGGTCGTGACCGTAAAGCTTCAAGGAGGTCAACAGAACGTTCTCGGCATAGAGAGTCAACACAATTTCGTCATGGTCACACAAGAGATGACCGTGACTGGCGCCCACCCACAACGAGCCGACAACAAGAGCAAGGACGGTTCGAGATAGAGCGATTCCGACGTGAGATGCTCGATGAGATGAGGAAGATGCTTCAACACGCCAAGAAGTAAACTATAGGAGCCCGTTAAAGAAAGAGGCATCTGCCTCTTGGCCCTATGAACGGTATAAACGGTAATGGCCAAGAAGATGTTGTTCAGNAGAAGATTTCACAAGACTGCTACTGACGCTTCGAGCGATGCGACGCTAAACATTTCGTATTGCGTAGTGTGCTTGCAGCAAATAGAGTGTCTACGTAGATACGCTCAATTAAGTGTCATATGACACTGCCTAGGGACACAATGTCATTTTTGGCATTTTCCAATTTGTGGTGACTAACCATCACCAATTCCGGTGGCTACACAGTGGCCTTAAACAGTATTATATTGTCAGAAGTTTTCTACTTCATAGAGTATGAAAAACGTCTGATTGATACGTTTTTGCTTTAATATGTTGCAGTTGTGTTCGATTCTGAGTAGAACGTAGAATGAATGTAGATTGTGTGATTTCTGCAGTTTGATTTGCTGAGTCATTCTTTAGTGCGTACGCATTGCATTTGATAACATTTACGTGTCCATGTTTTATATACATGTACGTATATTCGTGCTTCTGCACACATTTTGACATATCATGTCACTTATGTTGTATAACATGTATCGTCCCGACGAACAGTCATTTTTTTGAAACGATAACCGTTTCATGTTACTAAGTCATGTGAGCAAGTTACAATTATCTGCTTATATTTTATACGTTTAGTTTGAGTTACTGTTTATTAGTCGATAGACACTGTGTCGCATATATGCACAGTAAGTGAGTAAACGAGAACAGAGTATGTTGATTGAAATGTTTGAAGTGAGGAAGTGAGTGGCCGTGCTCGGGGCCGAGCACTCGACGGTGCCGCCGATTGTGTGACAAATTGGTCACAGTCTATTACTTTTATTAGAATTTACTTGCTTACTTGCAATTTTGAGTTGACTGTTGCCTTGGCTACAGTTCTAGCCAATCACACGAGTGAGTTTCGAGTCGCGTCACTCGTTCGGCCAATCATAGTGGCTATATGTGATGTCAGCATGTATTATGTTAATGTGACCGAGTTTCAGCCAATCACGCGGCGTTCGGCAGACAGCTTGGCGCGCGATGGGCTGGTACTAAAANAGGAGAAGCGGTTAAGATGGCGATGATCTGATTTCGTAGAGATGATGTAGAGACTTTGAATGCGAGTTTTAGGTAGAGATTTTGATGAATAGTTGATAAAAACTGTCGTAAATGTAACGTTAGACGTTGATGATCTGATTGACAGACGTTTTAAGTCGAATGTTGCACTGTTAATGCCTGATTGATTTGGATACGTTTCGGACACTGCTTATGATGTGCGTGAGTGGTTTTTCGAATACGAATTTAAACTGTTTCCAGTGTTCGTAGTGACTTTCAATCGATGAAAACATTCATCGGAAGTGACACCGTACATGTATAAGTGCTGTCTAGTTTCTACGAGCAGAAATAACGAATTTGGCATTTTTGACAATTTNATAGAAATGANNATATTTGCCAAGAACAGCTTCATAACTGTCACTAATCNGTCTGAAAGTGATTAGGAAGTTGTTATTAATCGATCTGATCGTGCAGAATTTATGAGAAGTTCGCCAGACGTGAAATATCGACGATTCTTGAACAAACAGTGACTGCTGATTTTAGACTCTGAGAGCTTTCAGCTATCTTTCTGTCGTGATGAGCGATCAGAACTGATCTAGAATTGATTTAGACGATATACAGATGCCAAGTAATATTCTAGGATTTGCTGCTAGTTGTAGAACTTAATCGATTGAGATAACATAATTCGACAATAGTTCTAGTCTAGCCCGTCTATCTCGTACAATAAAATACCTAGTACACTCTTCTGACTGGACTAGACAGGACCATTCTCATCGAATTATCGGGTCGTCGACGGCTGGAGGTCTTTTCGTCAACTAAAACTGAAGAATTCCGAAGAGCTCTACTTAAATCGACGATATTCGACGAACTGAACTAAAGTCGACGATACTCGACGAGCTTCATTTAAATCGAAGGAATTCGACGAGTCCAGCCAAAGTCGAAGAAATCTGAAGAGCTTCACGAAAGTCGAAGGAAATCGACGAGCTCAGCTTAACTCGAAGATATTCGACGAGCACCAAGTAAATCGAAGAAAGTCGACGAACTCAACTAAAGTCGACGATATTCGAAGAACTCCGATCAATTCAACGAAAGTTGAAGAAACTCGACGAATTCAACTTAAATCGAAGAAATTCGAAGGAAATCGAAGAAAACCAACTTAAAAGCATTTGCATTACGTCTCTTGTAGTTTCAAGACTAAGTTACTATGACAACTACATCATGGGTCAACTATTGAGCCTGATGGTTCTTGGAGACGTAGTATCAGCCAAGATTAATGCTGACAGCAACCAACAACAACAGATGGAACAGAGCGCAGCAGGGAACAGTTCGTCACGTACCCAGTACCGCACAGCTCACGAAGACGATTGGGAGATGGACGACGACGGATATGGTGTTCAATATACCGGGTCTACGGATCCGGGACTTGTGACCCTGAGATGGAGCTGCAACGACGGAGCTACTACTTCCACCGAGCGCCGCCAGGAAGACAACTTCGACGAGGACGGTGCCGGGCAACGTAATGAAGAACTTCACTACGATCCGCCTTCGCTGGAGTCTTGGTCATGTTCCGTGCATGCACACAGAACTGGACTCGACGGAAGTGAGCATCCGACCGTTGGCAGCAGTGGATTAAAGGATCTGGGGGCGAGCGGCAAAGAAGATAACCTTCGACTAATGCGAATCATGGACATTCCAGACAGAGATTCAAGACTGCAATCTCTGCGACGTTACTTGGCCGACGCTGAAGTTGAAGCAGAACGAAGACTCAGAAGAAACGAAGAGCCGCCTGACCCCCGGCTCGCCACATTTGGCGCCCAACGTGGGGCCGCCTTGTCTGCCGACCACCGGTCCGCAACAACTGAAAATAGCGCAGATATTCCTCGCTGTTCGAAAGAGACTGAGGATCGACGACGAGCAAGTCCGACGTCGACTGACTCAAGTTTCGCCAGAGGAGATCATGCTACGAGGACGACGCATGAAGATCGAGTCACTTTCAGAGATCGACCATCTTTGCGTGAAAGAGTGATTGACAGCGAAGGCTACAGAAGCTCTACTTCAGAAGCTGATCGACAAATGACGAATCGAGCAGCCAGAGGAAGAGATACGCCGTCAACCGACATTGATGTTCCTGAAAGTGAGCATGAATCCGCGACGTCAGCAGTCGACCGATGCCAATTACGGTCTGCAGTTGCTGTAACATCACCGCGTCGAAATCTGGAAACGGCGAGTGCGTCAACAAAGAGTCGAGATGGACAATCGGACGAAGATCGATCAAGGAAAGAGAGCAGAAGAAGTTGATACGTTACGTCGGAGAGGTCCACCTCCGGACGACGACGGTGGAGGAGGTAGTTCTTCGAGCAGCAGCAGTGATGACGGAAGAAGAGGCAACGATGGAAGGAGAAACTGCAAACGTGAAGATTCCGACGAAGATGAAAAGGAACATGATGACACAAGGGGAAGATGTCGTAAACGACGCAAGAGCACTTCACGATCGACATCGCGAAGACGACAGCGCAAGAAGCAGGAATCGAAGTCTTCTAAAGGACGTCAGCGAGATGCAAGCTTATCGGCTGATCGACACTCCAGTCATCGTAAACACCGACACCGTATCAAGGTTGACAAATACGACGGATCATCATGTGTCGAAATGTTTCTTTGTCAGTTTGAAGATATTGCTGATTACAACGACTGGGACGACGAAGACAAGCTTGCACATCTCAAAGCTGCTTTGACAGGATCGGCAAAATATCTTATGGCTGAGTCGAAAGGGTTGTCATACGAAGACATGAAGGAGAAACTCAGAAGAAGATACAGCAACCGAGAGCAGCAAGAAAGATTTAAAGTTGAACTCCGCACAAGGAGGCGAAGAGCTGATGAGAGTCTTCAAGATCTTTCTCATGATGTCGAGAGACTCGTGGCGTTAGCCTATCCGGACACGTCGCCTGAGATGCGTGACCTTCTTGGGAGAGACGCTTTCATTGATGCTCTAAACAACACCTCGCTTGAGTACAAGATCAAAGAAAAAGAAACTCCGACGATGGCTAAAGCATTGACTACGGCGATGAGGCTAGAAGCACTCTACAAGTCGAAGAAGGCGACTGATGAGTTTACAAAGCCTCGGCTTGCTCGTCAGGTTCAGCAAACGCTTAAACCCGACGGAGCCGCCGATCGATCGACTGAACTTGGAAACGATGAGTCGACACTTGGAGCAACGAGTTCGAGAACTGATCAAGCGACCAGGTCTAGAAAGAGGAATGACAAGACGAACGGAAACAAACAAGTCGCAGCAGCAGTACGAGAAGATTCGGTGACGACTCATAAAGAAGACGGACACAAATTCGAGGAGTTTGACAAGAAATTTCAACAGCTGGAGACGAGGATGATGGAGTCACTAACTCAGCAGATGAATGTGATGTTCTCGAGGCTCCAAGCTGGTCAACATGGGCAACCATCGCGACCGCCGACATCATCACCGATGCAGACTTCGTCACCACGGCAACCTGCACCTCGTCCTGGTGGTGGAGCGAGCAGTCAGCATCAACCATTCTTCTGTTACGAGTGCGGAGCACCAGGGCACATAGCCCGGAATTGCGATAGAAGACGAGAAGCTATGGCTCAAGGTCCAAATCAACCGCCAGACAGAGTCAGGATGACACATCGACAGTCATACGTCGCAAGATCCTATGACGACAGATTCGAACTCGGAAGGCAACTACGAATGAGAAGGCCAAGAAAGAAGATGGCCAGTGCAGCTGAAGAAGAGTTTGCCTCGAGTCGTGTCTACTTACCGATGAAGATAGCAGGGAAAGACTACGGAGCGTTATTAGACACGGGTTGCGAGATCACGGTCATTCCAGCGAAGCTCGTGAGACGACGTCAACTTCATCGGACGACAAGAAGTCTCATCGCGGCTAATGGAACACAGATTCCGATTGTGGGTTGGACAACGATCAAAGCCTACGTCGGCAGTTCTTCCGTGACCATCAGCGGCCTCGTATCAGAACACGTGGTCGAAATCATGCTTGGAATCGATTGGCTAAGAGAGAACGAGGCTCAATGGGATTTCGTTCGAGGAGAAGTAATGATCGATGGGATAACACATCGGCTTGCAGCAAGAAGAACTCGAGGACAATGGTGCAGGCGTGTCATAGCAGCGCAAGATATCACCATCCCTCCGTGTTCCCAATTGGACGTACCGACCAAGGCAGTTTACCATCAACTGCATACTTCTGCGAACCTGATGAACGAAGAAGTATCNTGGGCTACAGAAACTTCTGAAGTCAGAAGAGGACTGCTAGTCGCACGTACTCTACTGCCGAACAGGGCTGACGAGATTCCAGTTCGTGTTCTCAATGCATCCAACACGCCAGTTTATCTGAGTCGTGGAGCGTTTGTTAGCGAACTTCATCCGGTCACCCCGATGGCAGGTCAACAGAATCAACCAAGTCAAAAGAGGAAAGACTTACTGACAGAGAAAGAGATCGTCGATGATATCGTATCAAGAGTTGACGAAGAAGTTTCTGTCGTCATCAGGAAGAAGCTGAGAGATGTTCTGTATCGACATTCGACTGTGTTCTCGAAAGGAGAGTACGATCTTGGGTGGACAGATCTTGTGACACATCGAATCGACACGGCAGATCATCGACCGATTCGCCAACAGCTACGTCGATATCCGCCAGCTCATCTCGAAGCGATCGACGAACACCTGAACGACATGCTGACTCAGGGAGTCATTGAGCCTGCGGCAAGCCCATGGGCATCGAACATAGTGCTCGCGAAAAAGAAAGATGGAAGCTTGAGATGCTGCATAGACTTTCGCCAAGTCAACGACATCACGCGAAAGGATGCATATCCACTTCCACGCACGGACCAATGTCTCGACGCTATGAACGGCAGCTGCTGGTTCTCGACGTTCGACTTGAGAAGCGGGTTCCACCAGGTTGCTTTAGCGACAGAAGACGCTGACAAGACGGCATTCATCACCAGAAGAGGGATGTACAGGTTTAGAACCATGCCGTTCGGCCTCTGTAATGCTGTCGCGACATTTCAGCGTTTGATGGACTTGGCACTCACTGGATTGAACTTCGAGATATGCCTTGCATATCTCGATGACATCATTCTTCATTCGAAGACACTCGAAGAACATCTTCAGAGGCTTGAGATGCTACTTCAGCGACTACAAGAAGTCAACCTAAAGTTAAAGCCGAGTAAGTGTTCTCTGATGCAGAAGAAAGTCGTCTTTCTCGGTCATGTCATTTCCGGAAATGGAATCGCGACCGATCCAGAGAAGATCAAGCTCGTGAAAGAATGGCCGACACCGTCGAACCTGAAGCAACTACGAGGCTTCCTTGGCTTAACTGGATACTACAGGAAGTTTGTGAGAGGCTACGCACATATAGCGGGTCCGCTCAACAGACTCCTAAAGAAGGATCAAGTTTATGACTGGACGGAAGATTGTCAGAAGGCTTTTGACGAATTGAAGAAGGCACTGATGTCACCGCCGATATTGGCATTGCCGAACGACAAAGACAAGTTCGTGCTCGACACTGATGCCGCCGAGGGTTCTATCGGAGCAGTTCTTAGTCAAGTGCAAGACGGAGAAGAGAGAGTTGTGGCATACGCAGGAAGAACGTTGAATCGCAACGAAGTGAATTACTGCATCACTCGAAAAGAGTTGCTTGCGATCGTTCACTTCACGAAGCTATTCCGGCAATATCTGCTCGGAAGGAAATTCATGATCCGAACAGATCACGCCGCCTTATCGTGGCTTCAGAAGACGCCAGAACCGATCGGGCAGAATGCCCGTTGGCTCGAACAACTCGGAGAGTACGACTTCACGATCTGTCACCGCAAGGGAACGTCACACTCTAATGCCGATGCTTTGTCGAGACATCCATGTCTACGAAGACCATCATGCACGGCGTGTCATCCCGTCAGTGAGCAGACGAAGTGTGCTGCAGCAACCGCCGAACGTTACTCTCAACCGGAAGAAGAACAAGCGACAGACATGCTTGGCTGGTCGCCTGATGACATTCGAGCAGCTCAACAAGAAGATCGCTCGATCAAATTCACCATCGACCTGATGGAAGCCAACGACAAGAAACCTTCATGGGACGTTGTAGCTGACCAGTCTGCTGATGTGAAGACGTTGTTTAACGAATGGGAGAGACTCGTGATCATCGAAGGATTGCTGATGAGAAGATGGACGTCGACTACCTCGGCTACGAACAGAAGACAAGTCGTGATGCCTGAGAAGTACCGACAAGAATTTATCAGACTCGCGCATTCAGGAATGACAGGAGGTCATCTCGGCAAAACGAAGACACAAGAACAAATCAGCCTTCGTGCCTACTGGCCGTCCTGGAAATCTGATGTCTCGCTGGAGCTTAAACGATGTGTCGAGTGTGCGCAATACCACAGGGGGAAAGCACCTCGTCAGACACCGCTACGGCCCTTCAACGCGGGAGAACCATTCGAAGTGGTATCCGTGGATATAACTGGCAAGCATCCGAAGTCATTGAGAGGAAACGAATACATCGTTACAGTTGTCGACATTTTTTCGAAATGGGCTGAAGCTTATCCAGTGAGGACGCATACGGCTCCAATTGTCGCAAAAGTGTTGATCGACAATTTNTTCTCGAGATTCGGTATGCCAAGAAGAATTCTGACGGATCAAGGCAAGGAGTTCGAGTCGATTCTGTTTAAAGAACTCTGCGAGAAGTTGGAGATTCAGAAGATTCGGACGTCTCCTTACCAGCCGTCTACAAATGGCTGCGTCGAAAGATTTCATCGGACGTTAAACGCGATGATTGGAAAAGTAGTACGGTATGATCAACGAAACTGGGATGAATGTCTGCCGACGATCATGGCGGCTTATCGTGCTGCCAAACACGAGTCTACAGGCTTTTCGCCGAACAGGATGATTCTGGGTCGTGAAAACCGCGCACCTCTAGATCTCATTCTGGGTGACATACCTGATAAAGAAGATCGTTGCGAGAACTACGGCGACTTCGTCTACGACAGACAACAGAGGATGAAAGAGTGCTACAACATCGTGAGAGAGCACCTACAAGAAGCAGCTCGAAGAAGAAAAGACGACTATGATTCAACCGTTAATCCGAAGATGTTCGAGATTGGACAATGGGTATGGTACTACTACCCACGCCGATACCTTCATCGCACACCGAAGTGGTGTAAGACCTATGACGGTCCGTTTCTCATCACCAAGGTGATCGCACCGTGTGATTACGTCATCCAAAAGACTTCGAGATCAGCACCTATCACCGTTCATCGTGATAAACTGAAGATATGTCACGGAACGACACCTAAGTCATGGTTGACTGGTGTAAGTCAAGAAGTCCAGCATGACGCACATCTGCAGAATGAACAAGCTGACGACATGTATCAAAGTAAAGATGATGAGCCAGCGCGACGTGAAGAAGTGAATCGACAACTACAGCGACGACGCTACCGGAGACATGCAGGTGTGGTCAACTATGAAGATGGAACAATGGAGACTCAGAGAGTTCTGC
>Ga0049099_1000215_pt1 | contig 11279 bp, 9 predicted proteins | sample WorMetimpBELIZE1_FD_55035 | JGI IMG/M metagenome (GOLD analysis project Ga0049099, IMG submission 55035) | Marine gutless worms symbiont microbial communities from Max Planck institute for Marine Microbiology, Germany - Olavius imperfectus... | ecosystem: Host-associated > Annelida > Digestive...
TTATTGCTTGACCTTGGGGTGTACTCCAAGGTTTATAGTGAGCATAATAAATAAACGCTTCACAATGGAGACGGTGATGAAAATAGGTGAGTTTGCCCGTCGGTTGGGTGTCTCAACAGATACGCTACGGTACTACGAAAAGCATGGTTTGTTAACGCCAAGTTCGCGTTCAGACGTGGGATATCGTTTTTATTCTGAGAATGACTATAAACAAATGGCGTTTATTCTCAGAGCAAAGAATGTTGGCTTTAGTCTGGCTGAGATCAAAGAGCTATTGCAAATCAAGTTTCATAAAGATCAGCATTCTTGTCATGAAGTTAAAGAAATGACGTTACAAAAACGTGACCTCGTTGCACAAAGAATTGCAGAGCTTACTCGCTTTTATGACTCACTTTCATTGTTGGCAGATAAATGTTGTGGCGGTGAAGAGCCTGCTGAAAACTGCTCAATACTAACGACGCTGGAGGATATCGATGGACTTACTCAATAATTTTTGGCATCTGTTTTTACTCTCAGCACCTTGGTTAATGCTGGGCTTATTCATAGCAGGTCTTCTCAATGTATATTTGCCTGCTAACTTTCTTAACCGGCATTTAGGCAAAGAAGGGTTGTGGACCACAGTTAAAGCTGCCTTTATAGGTGCTCCAATGCCCTTGTGCTCATGTGGTGTGATCCCAGCAGCCATTGGTTTAAGAAGAGCGGGGGCATCGAAAAGTGCCACCACCGCATTTTTAGTTTCAACCCCTGAAACTGGGGTCGATTCAGTTTCGGTATCTTATGTGTTGCTAGGCCCATTTATGGCGATAATACGTCCTATTGCCGCCGTGTGCAGCGCCATTGTGGCCGGCGTCTTAGTGGGGAAAGACAGTGAACTCCAACAAGTACAAAGTACAGAATCAGATAAAGAAAGTACTAAAGCAGACTCTTGTTGTAGTAGTAAACAGCCAAAGCCTGTGACCACAANGAGCTGTTGCAGTAAAGAGGCGCCAGCAAAGCCCGCACAAAGTTGTTGTAGTAGCAAGGAATCGCAACCAATACANGAGCAGCAACAAAGTTGCTCAACAGAAAAAGCAGCGCCTATACAGAAAAGCTGTTGTAGCAGTGAGCAGCCAACCAAAGCCGTTGAAAGTCGTTTTAGCAAACTGAAACGCGCGGTGAGCTTTAGTTGCAATAAGCTGCTTGAAGACACCATGATTTGGCTAATGATCGGTTTATTCTTTGCAGCGCTTGTACAAACTTATGTACCAGAATCTTTTTTAAGCCAGTGGGGGAATGGNATCCTTGCTATGCTGGTGGTTATTTTAATCAGTATTCCTATGTATATTTGTGCAACTGCATCGACACCTATAGCGGCAGGTTTATTACTCAGTGGTGTATCTCCGGGGGCGGTGCTNGTGTTTATGTTNGCNGGGCCGGCAACCAATATCGCAACGCTTGGTGTCGTTGGTAAAGAGCTTGGCAAGCGAGCGGTATTTGCCTACCTAATAGGTGTGATTGGCACGGCACTGGCTTTTGGCTTTTTAACCGATTATTTAGTGGCGCAATATGGTTTTGTGGTAGCGCCGATGATGGGTGAAGAGCACGAGGTTCTACCTCATTGGTTAAGCCTTGCTGCAGGTATTGTGTTGGCAATTTTAATACTCAGATTGCTGTTAAAAATGGTATTAAAAAAATCCTCGCAAACTGGTAAGAGCATTGCTTAATTATTTGTTATAGNTAAATATTTTATACATTGATTGGCATTTAATTTGGTTAACTATCGCGTCTCGGTTCGCATTTAAAATTGCCTGAGTTATAATCCGCCAATTATTTTTAACGGTACGCTTTGCGTGCCGTTTTTTAACTTAAGTAGTTTTTAATGAGTGAAAGTGTGGATAAATACGCCGACATAAGACCTTACAATGATGATGAAGTAGCTGACTCAGTAGCGCGTTTGATTGCTGATAATGCCTTTGTAGATGTAATCGCTAAGTATAACTTACCGCGCTTTTTATCGAACTTCCCATTTATTACTCGCCCATTAGTGCGCAGCCAGCTGCGTAAAAAGTGGGGTAACACCGCATCGGTTGAGCAAGTTCAGCACGAAGTGGCTGATTATTTGAACAAACTAATCACCCGCACTACTTCAGAGGTAACGTTTTCGGGCATTGATAAACTAGACCCAAAACAAGCTTACTTATTTATCTCTAATCACCGCGATATAGTGCTTGATCCTGCGCTCGTTAATTGGGGCTTGTTTAAGCACAACATGCCGACAGTTCGTATCGCCATTGGTGATAACTTACTGCAAATTCCTTATATCACTGAGTTAATGCGTTTAAACAAGAGCTTTATTGTGAAGCGCTCAGCGAAAGCACCGAAAGAGATGCTAAAAGCGCTGTCGCAGCTGTCTGCTTATATTTATGACTCACTTGCTGAAGGCCACTCAATTTGGATAGCGCAAAAAGAAGGCCGAGCAAAAGACGGTTTTGACCAAACAGATCCTGCCCTGCTTAAAATGTTGCAGTTACAAGGCCGCAAGCAGAAGAAAGAGTTTGCTGAATACGTACGCGAATTAAAAATTGTACCTGTGTCTATCTCTTATCAATACGAGCCATGCGCGATTGCTAAAGCGAAAGAGCTTTATCATAAACAGCAACATGGTCAGTATGTGAAACAGCAGGGTGAAGACATAGCTAGTATTGTTGAAGGTTTTAGCACCGCCAAAGGGCATGTACATTTAGCGTTTGGCGAGCCAATTGAGTCGGGCTGTGAATCGCCTGAAGAGCTGGCAAAAACTATCGATCAGCAAATTGTTGATTCGTTTTTCTTACACCCAGGCAATTATATTGCAGGTGGTTGTACGCAAGCTGTGATTGATGAAAAAGATGCCGCTGCATTTAATGAGCGTATCGCAAAAGTGCCAGAGGAGTTAAAGGCTTTGGTATTAGCTATGTACGCTAAGCCTTTTCATCGTAAAGCAGAACTTGCAACAAGCGAGTCTAAGTAAGCGAAACAAGTAGTTTAAGAAGCCACTTTTTAAAGTGGCTTTTTTTATGGTTAATTTTCAGGCTATACTTTTAATATTACTTATTAACCGGCATTTGTGATGCAACAGATTGAAATATTTGAAATTCCAAGCCCTTGCAAAGGGATATGCCAAGTTAATAACCGGGGTTATTGTAAAGGCTGCTATCGTAGTCGTGATGAGCGATTTTATTGGAATAAGTTTACCAATGCAGAAAAACGTAAAGTGATCAGTCTATGCCAACAGCGTTACAAACGTTACCTTCAGAAAAAGCAACAAGCTGAAAATCAACAATCAACGCCTGAGCAAGGAGGGTTTGATTTCTAAAATTCGGTGAGATTGTACTTTGATTTTAAAAATTGCACAGTGCCATTTTCATCAAATTTCTCTAGTACTCTAGTTAGTTTGGGTATTAGTTTCTCATGACGTTTATGAACAAAATGATAGCTCTGCATTGGCATCAGCACTTGTTTGTGAAATGCATCTTGATCAAAGTCAGGGTGTTTAGTTGATAACATAAAATCGAGTAAAATTGCGCCTTCAACACGATTTTGCGTAAGTAGATTCAATTGAGCCGTGACATTTCTAACTTTTATTACATCACCTTTAAAAGGATGTCGTTCAATGTAACTCTGTGCTGCAGGGTAACTTGATTGGATTGCGAGCGATTTTAGTTTTGGGTAATAGCATGTTTTGCAGTTTTTTAGCAGGATTAAATTAAAATCAAATAAAGGGTAGTTCACTTTTATTAAGTTTGGATAGCCTTCTTTGACATCAGCAATGCGACCAAGCTGACCATCTAATACACCTTGATTTGCGGCCTCCAGCGCATTTTGATGGCTAAAATCAATGATACTCATTTCGTAGCCAATTTCTTTATAGGCCATTTTAAGTAAATCAATAACAAAGCGAGCTTGTGGAGTATCAGCAGGGCGATTAAAAAAGAGAGTGTGGGTATTGGCTAAACTTGAAAAGCAAAAGAATAATAATAAAAAGGCGAATCTGTGGCTCAGATATTTTGACAACATGCGTTCCTTGCGTACATAAATTGCTCGTTAATTTACTGGCAAGTGTTGCTAAAATCAAGTTTCGTCAGAGGCTTTTTTGGGCTAATTTATCGGATTAAACGATTTGAATTTTGTTATACTAGATAAATCAAATTATTAAAGCTGAGAAAGTATGAGTTTCAATTTATGTAAATTGCCAAGAGAGCAAAAATATCAAATTCAATTGGACTACGAAGCATCATTTTGGGCTTATCAAATAAAGCGCGGTAAAAATACGCGTGAAGGTGTTTATACTGCAATAAATAATCGTCCTATGTCTGAGCAGGCTTTTCTTAAGCAACAATTTGAGCATTACCTTTCGTTAATGAGCTAGTCATGGCAGCGTTTAGATTTTGTTTACTTGAGCCAATTAAAACGCCGTTAGTAAATAAATTTTATGATAAACACAATGCACGTGGCCGAGCAACCAAGGCTGACCAAGTATGGGTTGCCTATAAAGATTCTGAGATAATCGCGGCGTGTAGAGTACAAGACCAATCAGGGCTATTATTTTTGTCTACTCTTTATGTAGATGAATTATGGCGTGGTCAAAGGGTTGCTTCGCAGCTACTTGCGGCCGTAACCGCTCGGCAAAAGAAGGTTGTTTTTACCTTCGTGTACCAAAATCTGATTGATTTTTATCTACAAAATGGGTTTAACTATATATTAACATTACCTAACTCCTTGCAATCACTATTTGAACTTTATGCACACCGAAAAATTGTTGCGATGCACTTTACGCGTGACACAGTGCCAAGTTAGCAATTTGGAACGTCAATGACTAAGTTCTTTTCCAGTATAACCATTTTTTTATTTTTGAGCTTTGTCTTGTTTAGCCACTGCGCTTATTCACAGGTTAAACGGTTATCAACCAGCGAAGGCTTATCGCAAAGTTATGTAAACACCATGCTCATTGATAACAGTGGCTATCTTTGGCTATCGACTGAGGGGGGGCTTAATCGCTACGACGGCTATCAGGTTGTTCATATCAAAGGACCTAATGGTGAGCTTGAAGATGCCATCATTGACCGTATTTACCAAGATCCTCAAGGCTATATTTGGATAGCTTCGCTACAAGCGGGTTTATTCCGTTATGATCCCACTTCCGATACTTATCAGCAGTTTATTGCTAAACCCACCACAGAAGAGCAAATTTTTATTGAGTCGGTGTTTAGTATGGTGGCTGTTGATGACAAAACACTATGGCTTGGTCGGGGTTGGGACTTTGCCAAGTTGGATTTAGAAACAAAACAAGTCACTTCAATTTTTGAAATCCCTGAGCGTGTAAAAAGCAGTGTTATAAGAGAGCTGTATGCTTATAACGGATTCATTTTTATGGGCACAAGTAATGGCGCTTATGTATATCAAATTGCTAGCGGTGAGGTTCGTAAGCTTGAGCACTTACAGCAAAAACCAAGTCATATTTATCAAAATTATGTGAAATCATTTGCAGTAATCGATCAAACAACTCTACTAGTCGGTGCTGTCAGAGGTTTGTATCAAGTTGATATCAGTAATTTAGAAGCGATGTTTGAGACTCCAAATAAGCCTTTCTCTAATAAAACCTTAATAAAAGATTTGAATATTTGGACCATTATTCAAGAAAAAGATGCGATTACTTTAGGTACGGATAAAGGGTTGTTTGAATATGACCTAGTAACAGCAGAGCTTAATAAAAATAAGCGTTTACGGGAAGGCGGCTATACGTTAGCTGATAACAGTATTATTGATGTTGTAAAAGATAAATCGGGTGGCATGTGGCTGGCGACAAAAAATGATGGGGCCTTCTATTTATCTTATGATAATTACAACTTTATTAATGTGACTGCTAACTCACTGAAAGGTGATGGTTTATCACATCACTCGATTTGGAGTATTGCGGAGTTTAAAAATAGGCTTTGGCTGGCCACACACAACGGTTTAACAGCGGTTGACTTACAGACTAACGAAAGTGAAGTGTTCTTAAAAGACTACCAAGTTGACTTAATAACGACAGAGTTCAGCGTTTACCAAATAATGCCCTATAAAGATAAGTTGTGGTTACACACTAACAGGGGAATTTTGAGTTTTGATCCAGACACAAAACAAGCGTCACCTGTTAAGGCTGCAAATCCTGAAAATCAGGTTTTAATAAACGACTGGGTGCATGGCATATTATTAATGCCCTCGGGTGATCTTTACTATGTCCACCCTGATTACGGCATGTTTGTATACAATATTGATAGCCAAAAAGTGACCCGACTTGGTGGGAAATTTGATGAATTTGAGCCATTTTTAGCTTATGGGTTCTTACCCGCCTTATCTTCTAAGCCCGATGCGCCTTTATTTTATAATGCAGGTATTTTATATCAGGTTGATCCGCAGTCTTTCGAGTTGACAACGATTTATACTGTTCCCGAGCAACACGAAAATGTAGCCGTTAATGTGATGTCATACATCATAGATAATAACAATGTACTGTGGTTATCGCTTTCTAACTTTGGCTTGATCGGCCTAGATGCTAGCACTTATGAGCATATCTATACCATTGACCTTGAAAAAAATAAATTAGGAACCTTGTTATATGACATGGTACTTGATGAAGCGGGTATGATTTGGATGAGCAGCCATAAAGGNCTTTGGCGGCTTAATCCTAATAATCTTCACTTTCAACAATTTACAGGCTCNGAGGGGCTATTCTCTACAGAGTTTAATAGTGGTGCTTTTACAAAGCTTGAGTCAGGGCAAATTGTATATGGTACGCTCAAAGGGTTTACTTACTTTTCTCCTATGGATAACCACTACCAGCAAGCTTTAATTGATCACGTTAATATTACTAATCTTGATTTAATGTCTCGTGATCTACCTGCCGAGCTAAAGCAGCCTATTGATAGTGTCGTTCTTGAGCATGATGACATAGGTCTAGAAGTTGCCTTTTCGGCAATGGCATTTAATTATCAAGAACGTATCATTTATGAGTATCAACTCGGTGATGGTCAAAAAACCTATACCCGTAATAACAACCGGGTGTTATTCCCAAAACTTAGTGCGGGTAAGTATCAACTCAAAGTATGGGCAAAAGATCCATTAACAGGGGAGTTAACGCCACCCGCTATATTAAATATTGAAGTAAAGTACCCACTTTGGCGTGCTCCGCAATTCATTGTTTTGTATGTTTTATTAGTTGCACTTTTTGTCGCTGCTTGGGTTTTTAGNCGAAATCGTATGCAACAAATTTTGCTTGCCGCCCATAAAGAAAGTAAAGAAAGTGAAGCACGCTTAAAGTTAGCGCTTGAAGGGAGTCATTCAGGTGTGTGGGATTGGTCTTCACAAAGTCCAATTATATATCAACCGCGCCTTAAGAATGAGCTAGGCTATGAAACAGACAGTGTTAATTTAGATGATTACTTAGCAAGAATTCACCCTCACGATAAGCAAACTTTCCGCTTAGAGTGGTTAGAGTTTTTATCAACACAAAAAGGTTATTTTAATTGCACCTACCGATTACGCCATGCTGATGGCAATTGGCGCTGGTATAAAGATTTTGGCAAAGTAGTTGAGTGGCAAGATAATGCGCCAGAAAAAGTAGCCGGTACCTATACCAATATGACACGAGAGCTCGTATTTGAAGAAAACGCGCGCTTGTTTGGTGCAGCGTTTGAGCAAACTCGCGATTGGGTGTTTATCTTAGATAAAAATCTGCGAATTCGAGCTACTAACAAATCATTTCAAGATGCATTTGGTTTTCCGGCTGAACCTCGTTCTAGTCGCTCGCTAACACTCGGTTTGTCTATTGCTGCCCGCATACATTATTTAAGAGTGATGCAAAAGCTGCAGTCTGGCGAGCATTTCTCAGCTGAAGACGTTGTAGAGGTAGCAACTGGTGAAAAGCGCCAAGTATTAATTAAAATTAGTGCTGTTGCAGGAAGTAATCGTCAGCTAGATAGTTACGTCATAATCGTGACTGATATTAGCGCGCAAAAACTGGCGGAGAGTGAATTACACTTATTGGCTAACTATGACGCCTTAACAGGTTTGCCAAATAAAACCTTATTTAATGACCGAGTTAATCATGCAATTGAGCAAGCTGCTTATCATCGAAATAAAGTCGCTTTGCTAAATATTAATATTAAACGCTTTAAATATTTTAATGATTCACTCGGTCGGGAAGAGTCAGACGAGTTACTGAANCGTGTTGCTAAACGNCTAAAGCAAGTTCTCAGACCGCAAGATAGTCTTGCACGTTTTGATGGTGATGAGTTTGTTATTTTAGCTGAAGACTTTAAACAAGTAGATGAGCTTTTATCATTGTGTGGACGAGTGATGGATAGTGTTGAAACGCATATCGAGCTCAGCCAACAAGCAGTAAAAGTAAACTTCAGTGTGGGAGTTGCTGTTTATCCTGATGATGCGCAAACCACCAAAGCATTATTAAAAGCATCTAATGTGGCTCTGTATCACGCCAAACAACTGGTCGAAGGTGGTTATCAGTTTTATAAGCAAGAAATGAACTTACAAGTGCAACGTACTTTGCATTTAGAATCGCAGTTAAGTAAAGCTTACCAAGANCATGAGTTTTGTAANTTTTATCAGCCAATAGTCAGTGCTGAGTCACGCCAAGTCGCGGGGCTAGAAGTACTTTTACGTTGGCCAAATAAAGATGAATATAAGCCTGAAGATTTTGCGAACGCAGCAGAAAGCTCAGGGTTAATTACCAAAATAATGCTGCAGACTTTATCACGAGCTTTGATTGAGCTTCGTCAATGGCGCACGACGCATCCTGATTTATATATTTCGATTAATTTATCTGCTCTTGATTTTGAAAGTGTAAACTTAGTTGAAAATATTCATAAGGCGCTTGAAGCTAGTAAAGTGCCTGCCAGTGCGGTGGTTTTTGAAATTACTGAATCAGTCATGATGCATGATTCAGATAAAGCACAGCAGAGCATGGATAAACTCAAGGCCCTTGGTTGTCGGATTTATATGGATGACTTTGGAACTGGCTATGCGTCACTGACCTACTTAAAACGCTTTCCGGTTGATGTGCTAAAAATTGATAAAAGCTTTGTTAATGATATTGGTATTGATAAAGGTGATGAAGCGATTATCAACTCAACGCTTACGCTGGCAAAAAGCTTGGGTAAAGAATGTGTTGCCGAAGGCGTTGAAAACCGCACTCAATTGCAGTTCTTACGCTCTTTAGGCTGTGAGTACTTTCAAGGTTATCTATTTAGTAAACCTGTAGCAGGTGATGAAGTAAAAGCGCTTTTAGACACCCTGTGGGATGATGAGTTTTTAGGGTAAAGCCAAAGCTTTACCCTTTANTTAATNTTGGCGTTTACCGCAGTGGCGGCAATATAAATTACGATTGCGGTTTTTAAGTTCGTTATGAATCGCTTTGTTCGCCTCTTGCTGACTTAAGCCTAGTTTATAGCGTAAGTTCTCTAAATGTTCTTCTTCAACTGGCGATAAGTGGCCGTCTTCAATGGCTTCATGTACTGCATCGGTAAACACTTGTCTGCGTTTACGTAACTGTTCAGAAAAGCTTGAAGCTAGCAAACCAGTTGGAATTGCCACCATGCCCATACTCACTAGTGTGATAGCACCACCAAATAAGCGGCCTAGAGGAGTCACAGGCACCACATCGCCATAACCAACGGTTGTAAGTGTCACCATGGCCCACCACATTGCAGCAGGTATAGAGCCAAATTTATCGGGCTGCACATCATGTTCAATTAAATAAATACCGCATGAGGCGATGATCAAGACCACGGCCATTATAAAAAATGCAGCAAGCAGTGAACTGCTTTCTTCTTTGAACGAGTTTAGTAATAGCTGCATCGCTCTTGAATAACGAGTGAGCTTAAAAATACGCATTAACCTAAGTACTCGTAAGAAACGTAAATCAACACTCACAAACATCATTAGAATGGTGGGTAAAATCGCAATGAGATCAATCAGCGCCATNGGCGAGAAGAAATACCTAATACGAATCTTTGAGTTTGTCAGCGTGCTTTCTTTGTGCACGCTTTTATCTACACATGACCAAAGCCTGAGCACATATTCTAGGCTGAAAATAGCAACAGAAATCAGCTCAATCATTAAAAATTCATAATGATACTGCTTTGCTAAAGGGCCAACCGACTCCAAAACAATTGCCACTACATTGATCATGATCAGCGACATCAAAAACACGTCAAGTGCGCGTCCTACACGTCGATATTTACCATTACCTTCAAAAACTCGTGCAGTGTAATTTCTTAAACGATGCAAAATAATGATCCAGTTTTAGTTAAGTTTTAGCACCATATTAATGCTGCCTTCTTCAAAGTCGCGGGTGATCTTAAACCCGAGTTTTCTTGCCAGCTCAATCATGCCAGTATTTTCAGGTAAAGTGATCCCTGAAATTTGTTTAACGCCTTGGTTTTTACAATGCTCAATCGCCGCATTCATTAATATTGTACCAAGCCCTAAACCTTGGCAATCAGAGCGCACCACAATTGCAAACTCAGCATCGAGCTTGTCTGGATCCATCAATACTCGAGATACCCCTAATGTACAGGCTGAACCATTTTGCTCTTGGCTGACAATAAACGCCATTTCTCGGTCATAATCAATTTGCGTCATTTTCGCGAGCTGATCATGATTAAATTGCGGTAATTCACCGAAGAAGCGCTTATATCTGTCTTCTTTGCTCAATGATTGATCAAACTCTAAGTGTGCTTGCTCATCTTCCGGTTTGATAGGTCTTAACTGTGCTTGGGTATTATTTTTAAGGGTTACTTCTTTAACTAATTCAATTGGGTAGGGACGAATACACAAGCGTTTACGGTTCGCTTTTGCTTTATAACGGCTAAGACCAATGGTCGCATCAAGGACCAAAAACTGCCCGTTACTGGCTAAAATTGGATTAAGTTCAACACTGGTGATATCAGGTTGATCGATAACCAGCTGCGAAATACGGGTGAGTAGGGCGCATAAACGGTATTTATCGACTTTTTCTGGTAGCACGCGGTCTTTAAGTACGCCTTTATCGTGCGCCGCAGCAATTAGGTATTTTGCCAAGTTCATATTAAGTGGCGGTAATGCCACTGCAGCTTGTGCGAACTCAAGTCCGGTGCCAGCTTCACCTAGTAAAATCACCGGACCAAAGTTAGGCTCTGTTTTGATGGCGATACGTAGCTCATTAGCACCCGCTCGCGGTGCCATTTTTTGCAGTGAGAAACCTTCAATATGGGCATCAGGGT
>Ga0049099_1000224_pt1 | contig 11111 bp, 9 predicted proteins | sample WorMetimpBELIZE1_FD_55035 | JGI IMG/M metagenome (GOLD analysis project Ga0049099, IMG submission 55035) | Marine gutless worms symbiont microbial communities from Max Planck institute for Marine Microbiology, Germany - Olavius imperfectus... | ecosystem: Host-associated > Annelida > Digestive...
ATCACCATTTGGGTCGAAGGAAGAAAGCTGGCGCTGACCGTAAACCAACAAGGCGGTGAGTAAACTCACCGCCCATAACAACAAAAGTATCCAGCTTGTTTTTTTATGCATAACCCAAATGCCAACAGCGTGCTTCTAGCGCTTTGGTTAAAGCTTAAATCGCTCGATAGCACTGCGCATGCGTTGAGAGATTTGTGACAACACCTCAACTTCGCCTGCTAGCGATTCAGCGGTAGCCAGTTCCTCAGAAGTGAATTCGCTTAATCGCGCCGTACTTTGCGCTATAGAAGACGATGCGGTTTCTTGCTCCACCGCTGATGTCGCTATTTCGGTCATGCTTTCGCTCGCTTCGCGAATTTGCTGCATGATCTGGGTCATGGCTGAAGTGGCGTTATCGCTCGATACAACGGCTTCATCAACCAGCTGAATGCAGGTTTGCATTTGTTCGACTGAACTGGCGGTTTGGGCAACTAGCTGCTCAGTAATACTTGTGATTTGGTCTGCACTTTCTTTTGAGCGAATAGCCAAAGTGCGTACTTCATCGGCAACAACGGCAAAACCTCTGCCGTGCTCCCCTGCGCGGGCTGACTCGATTGCTGCGTTCAACGCAAGCAAGTTGGTTTGCTCGGCAACGGCGGTGATGGAGCGCATTGCGTCAGAAATATGCGCGCACTGCTCGTTAAGCGCCGAGTTTGTCTGCGCTGCCGCATTTAATGTGTTGCGCAGCGAATCTATGGTGCGGCTTGTGTTGGAAATAGAGTCGCGCGTAGTCTGCGAAGAACTTTGTGCCGCAGAGGCTTTGTCGCTGGCAAGGGTTGTTTGTTCGGTAGACAGCTGCATTGTTTGTGCGATTTCTTCTGACGATGCCGATACCATGGCAATCTCTTGGTCAGTGTTTCTGCTGATTTCAAACATGTTGTTTGCCGCCAGCTCCATCTTGTCACAGCCTCTAACAACTTCGTCTGTTAAATTTGAAGCAAGCTCAATTAATGCTTTTACTTGGTCGATGAGCTCTGCGAAAGGTCTCACAATCTTGTGGCCTCGGTTAAGTTCAATAGATAAATCGAGTCTACCGTCACCCTTTTGCATGGTCTCAATAGCTAAGCGCAGTTCAGCCGCACCGGCACCTTCTTGATGACTTTGTTTAGCCATGTACATCAAAACACCGCCCTCAGAAAGCGCGAATACGGCGTGCATCAGCAAGATAGGAAAGGTTACGTGACCTTCTTCAAAAATAAATAACGGCGCACCGCCCGCTTGTAAAAAGAAGAACGAAATATGATGGACAGCAACAACTGCGGTGCCGGTTGCAACCACTTTCCAGTCTCTAAAGTAGGAAAGAAATGCCAGAAGAACAAAGATTTCAAAGTGGACTTCAATTAACCCGAATGACTGGTGGATGTGGAGGGCTGTTAGCAGTTGAACACCGATAGCCATCGCATGGCGACTTATCGCTGAATAGGGGGTTTGCAAACTAAGGACAAGTGGTACGGCAGCAATTGGAATACCAAGAACAAATGCAGGAAGAATCTCGCCAGTATAAAAACCGATGCCAATCGCAATTAGCAGTTGGATAACAATTACAACGCGAAAAATCTTGTGACCTTCTAGGAGCCAAGGATACTGCATGCCAATCTCCGACAAGTATTTGGGATTAAGTGTAGGTTAAAAATGAAGGGTGTGCTAACTTCGCCACAGTTTACGTAAGTCACGGTTTTTACGCCATTTAACTTTTGTATAGAAGTTACTGTTATTAAAAAAGTTTAATCTTCGAATGCCTAAATAAGCTAAAGGACACAATCATGCCTGCCATCGCCTTTCTTTCTACTGACCACCTTGAAGACTTCTTTGTGTACGACGAGCTTTTGATCCCGTTTTTCAATGATAACGGTTGGTCTGTAGAAACCATATCTTGGCATAGTCAGTCAGAAAACTGGGATAGGTTTGACTACGTGATTGTGCGCAGTACATGGGATTATCAGCAGCATCCAGAGGCCTTTCTGGCTTGTTTGACTCAAATTGATGCGTCGAGAGCAACCTTGCTCAATCCATTGCCTCTTATGCAGTGGAATATTGAAAAGCACTACTTAAAAGACCTACAGGACAAGGGCGTGCCTATTGTAAGTACACGGTGGAGTAATGCATTTAATAACAGTGTTATTGATGAGGCCTTTTCCCATTTCAATTGCGACACTGTGGTGGTTAAACCTACGCTTAGCGCTAATGCTGATGATACGTTTAAGCTCTCGGTCTCAAATTGGCATGAACAGCAACAGGCGCTTTCTGATACGTTTAATCAACGTGATTTCATGATTCAACCTTTCTTAAATAGCGTGGTTGAAGAAGGGGAGTACTCGCTTTTCTATTTTGGCGGGAAGTACAGCCATGCCATTAAAAAGGTGCCGCAGAAAGGCGATTTTCGCGTACAAGAAGAACACGGGGGGAGCTTACATCCCGTTGCCGTAGATGAAGAACAACTAGATATTGCCCAGAAAGCATTGTCAGCAATGCCTTGCGAAGCACTTTATGCACGGGTTGATTTAGTCAGGCAGGGCAGTGGCTGGGCGATAATGGAACTTGAACTTATTGAGCCCTCTCTTTACTTCAATTTAGATGAACAGTCTCCCCTGCGCTTTGTCGACGCATTGATAAGCTTTCATTTGAATAGGGCCTAAGCGTTAAATAAATGAAAAGTGAAGCCAGCAAATTATAGGTTTGCTGGCTTACTGATAGGAAACTAACGCTCTAATTTAGTGCTAACGCAGCGTCTTCTCAGTTCGTCCCTGCTTTATCGTCCTGTTTCTGCTTGATTCAGAATTCTTAACTTGAGCACGGCTAACTGAAGAAGTACTCGCCCGCTCAATTCGTCTTGGCTTACTGCTCTCTCGAGCCACCGGCTTGTTTTGCGGACTCGTTCTTTCAATTCGCTCTCGATTTATGTTTTGTTTAGCTGGGCGTTTTAGCGTGTTTTCTCTATTAGCATATCGCTTCGACTCTGACGGCGTTGATATCCGAGCGGGTTTGTCCCGCTTTAACTGGCTTAGCGTCCGGTCCCTAGTCGGCTTCTCGCTTCTGCTCGCCGCTTGATTGCGTTTTAGCGCGTGCTCAATGGATTGTTTGCGGCTTACCGAGTCTTGTTTGTTCTGAAAACGACTTTCTCTAAGTGGCGTTACCTGTTTTGGCTCAATAGTGCGTCTTACAGTCTTGGTATTTTCGGTGCGCGCAATGGGTCTTACGGTATTTTTGTCATTGTGGCGTTTCGATGTGTTTACCGTGCTAGCGTGTTTATTAGACAAGTGCTTTGCCCGCGACACACCCGCATGTTCATATCGCGAAGGCGCATTGTGAACTACTCGAGTAGAGTAACGCGCACGACGATGCACCGTGTTGTGTTCCCAGCGACGATAGTCTCGGCTTATCACGCGTTTTCTTGGGCTACCGTGATAATACCGGCGTACAGGCTCGCGGTGAATAACCACATGGCGGTTATGCCAATGCACGCTACCAAAGAAAAAGAACGTAGAAAGATGGATGCTTGGAGACCAATAGACATTGCTATGATGATGATAGCTTACGTGATGACGCCAGCGAACTGGTGAAGTTGTGTGCCACCAGTGACCGTAAACAACATGAGGGTCGTAATAAGGCACATACACCACTTCCCGCTGACGGGGCTCAATGTAAATTATTTCGCGAGTAGGCTCACGTTCCCGTTCAACTTCAATGTAGTCATTGGTCACCAGATTGCCAGTGTTGAGGGCGTGTTGTCGAAGCACCTGCACGCGGTCTAGCACACGGCTTTGATCAATTAATACGTTATCACCAAGTTGCTGTAACCACTGAAGATCGTTCGCCATGGTGCTGAGTAAGTCGGTGAACGGAGCAAGTGCTTTTACGCTGGGATCCCAGTTAACACTCGCCAGCACATTTTCCACCTGTTCCGGGGTTAAATGCTTGTTGCTTTGGCGCCAGCGGTCGGCTGCAACTACATCAAGCGGGTAGGTAGCCGCAATCAGTATGTGAGTAAGCAGGGTATCAGGATAAAGCGCAATGGGCGCAAGTACACTGTCTAATTCAGCGTCAGAATATTGCTGCGTTGACGCAGAAACATGTGCAAGGTTGGCGTTCGACTGGGCGATGACAGGTAGCGCTGAAACACTAGACAGTGCGACAATCACAGATAAGGTTATGTTTTTCATACATTCTCCTTAGCGCATGAGCAACGGCTTTTCGCGCGCTAAATGGTAAGTCTGTATACGTTATAACCAGTCTATGATTAACCCAAGCTGAATAGAAAACGCCCACATTGGTGTGGGCGTTTTTAAATAACTTGTCTATTTGAAAACGTGGGGGTCGAAAGCGTGCCCAAGCTTTTCTGTTTTCGTCTTTAAGTAATGCTTGTTGTCTTTGGTGATACCGTGGTCAATAGGCTTACGTGCAACCACGTCTATACCAAGCGCTTTTAGTGCTGCCAACTTTTTCGGGTTGTTTGTCATAAGCTCAACATGCTTCACATTCAGCGTATCTAGCATCAGCTTGCAGATATCGTAACTTCTTAAATCGGCGTCAAATCCAAGATGTTCGTTAGCTTCTACCGTGTCCATGCCGCTATCTTGAAGGTTGTAGGCGCGAATTTTATTTAAAAGACCAATACCGCGACCTTCTTGGCGAAGGTATAACAGCACACCGTGACCATTATCGACGATATTTTGCATGGCTTTTTCTAATTGAAAGCCACAGTCACAGCGGGTGCTAAATAAAGAATCGCCTGTTAAGCATTCTGAATGGATACGAATTGGCACTACGTCGTCTTCTTTCCACTCTCCATAAGAAAGGGCAACGTGTTCTTGGCCGCTGGCTTCAACAAAGCCGTGTATTTTAAAATCACCCATGCGAGTGGGTAATTTTGCGGTACTGACATATTCGTATTTAGGCTGTTTGCTACTCATGTTACTTCTACACTTTGGACAGTAGGCAATAAGTGGGGATGACTTCTTTTTTTGCAAGTCTACCATTTTATTATACGCGAGTTGACGCTAGTGCTATCACTTTTTTCGTAAGACGTATATTAAGTGCAGTTATTAAAGTGGGGTAAACTCTCGCAGCGGGGCAGGCTTTGCAACGCTATAGCCTTGGGCAAAATCAACGCCCATTTTGCCAAGTTGTGCCATGGTGCCTTCATTTTCAACGAATTCCCCNACGGTTTGCATACCCATGGCTTTCGCTACATCATTGATTGACGCAACCATAGCCGTNTCTACACTGTCGTTCAGCATATCCTTGATAAACATACCGTCAATCTTTACCTGATTAACCGGNAANCTTTTGAGNTAACTGTACGAAGAGAAGCCGCTACCGAAGTCGTCTAGGGCAAACGAACACCCAAGGCGATTAAAGGTACGCATAAAGGCAAGGGTGTCCTCCATTTTTATAATCGCTACCGACTCGATCACCTCGAAACAGATCTTGTTGTAAGGAATATTAAAGGTTTCGAAAGCGTTTAAAATGAATAGCGTAAAATCTCTGTCTGCTAATGAATGGCAGTTAAGGTTTATACTGCATCGCCTTAACTCAGCGAGATGTTCAGGGTTTTCAGACAGCCATTTGAACGTATTTGTGACTACCCATTTGTCGACATTTACATTCATTTCAAAGCGCTCGGCCGTGGGTAAAAAATTAGCGGGCTCAACAATTTTTCCGTCTTTTTCCCTTAGGCGCAATAGCACTTCATAATAGTGACCATCGCTGGCTTTGCTCAAAGGTCTTAAAGACTGGTAATAAAGTTCAAAGCGCCCTTCTTCCAAGGCGTTGTTTATAGAAGAGACCCAGTCCAGCTCACGCTGATAGCGCTGCATGCTCTCGTCATCTTTATTATATCTATGCACCTGATTTCTGCCTTGCTCTTTGGCAAAATAACAGGCGGCGTCAGCCATACTTAAATACTGCCCTGAGCTAACGTTACCATCATCGCATACAACCATGCCAATACTTACGCCTAAGTTGAATATTCGGTTATCCCACATGAACCGATAGGCCTGTACTGCATTGAGTATTTTCACTGCATTGAGATATACCGCATCATCATCTAAATCTGAATAGATAACGCCAAACTCATCACCCCCGAGTCTTGCTAGCTGCGCGTTGGGTAGCAGCGTATTTTCAATCAGGCGGGCGACGTCTTTTATGAGTACATCTCCCGCTTTGTGACCGCAGGTGTCGTTAACGACTTTAAATCGGTCTAAATCTAAAAAGAGTAGGCACACAGGTAACGCGCTGTGGTTATGTACTTTTTCCTTGAAGACAGATTCAAATTGCCGTCTGTTGTATACGCCGGTTAGTGAGTCGTGAGTGGCCAAATACTGAAGGCTTAAATCGGATTGCTTTTTTTCCGTGATATCAATAATTGAGCCGTACAGGTAAGTTCCTTCATCGTTCTCGCGGATCTGGCAAGACAATGAAAACCAAAACTCTGTGCCGTCCCGACGTTTTCCCCGTATCTCTTTTCTGGTGACATGGCCTTGCTGTGATATCTCACCTAACAATACATGTCTGTCTTCTGGTGATGCGTAAAAGGCTTTTGTGCTTGCCCCCTCGCTAAGCATTTCTTCCTCATTCTCATACCCAAACACCGTGCACATCGCAGGGTTAACTGAAATTAGCTTACCGTCCCAGGTTGATGTGTAGTGTCCTTCAGCGGAGTTTCGGAACAAGTCATAAAAGTGATTTAAGCTAGAAATTGTTTCAGCTTGAGAGGAGAGTTTATGTTGATTGAGTACCTGCTCTTTTGTGATGACCGCAAATCCAAAACACAGGAAACCCAAGGTTAAGAAAAACAGCATTCCCATCGCGACATCGACAGTATAAATAAGGTCGCTGAAAAGGTTTTGGGTCACCAAAGCGTAAAACGCAAAGAAAGATAGCCAGGCCAGAATATAAGTGGTGCTGACAACACTACTGCCTTTGTCTTTAAAGATAAGAGCAAGGGTAACGTGATACAAACCCATCGCCGCAGTGAGTATAAGCAGCGTGATTGTGACCATATAAGCATTTACGGTAAAACAGTAAATGGTAGCAGCAATAGGTAGGGCATAATTTAGCAGTCTTAAAACAAAAGGCACACGAGAGAACAGGTGATGAGTCACTTTTCCAATACACAGTAGTAATACGCCGAAGCATACGGCGTAAAAATGCTCGCTGGCGTTAGTCAGGCTAGGCCAAAACGCGAGGCCACCCTCTGTAATGAACAATAATGCAATAAGCACCAATGACGACATGGTTAGCCAGAAGCGGGTAGGGATACGCTGATATAAGTAGGAAAAAAGAAAATAGAAAGCAATGAGTGCCATCACACCCGACACAGCACCAAGCAAAGTCAGCATATTAGTGTCGTGTTGAGCAAGCAGGTCTCGCTCCCATAGTGACATTGGAAAGTACTTTAGCCCCTCGTCTTTCACTGCGATTAGTAACCGAGCGTCTTGGTATGGTTGAAGGGTGAAAGCAAGCCTGATATTTGGAAGCGGTTGTCTTAACGAATAGTCACCTTTACCGGCTTGATAACGGTACGATTTTATAATTCGCTGGCTGCTGTCTAGAAGATAAATCTGCAAATCATCAACGTTTAGACGGTCGATATTAAGCACTAAGGGAATGGCACTATAGCCAGAGTGGACAAGCTCTGTTGAATACCACACACGTTCTGTTGAAGAAGCCGTTGCTGTTGGTGTTTTTGTGGAGCTTCCCGTCAATACATCAAAATAGGTTGCGCTATTAGGTGCAATTGATACCCGAGCATAATGGTTGATGATTTCCCTTTCGAAAGACTCATCGATAACAAGCCGCGGGCTGGCAAAGGCGTTTATGCTTAGAACCACCCAACTAATGAGCAAAGCTGCAACGTACTTTGTTAGCTGGGAGATTGGCACTAGCATGATCCTTGAAGCGCTAATTATGTGTTTTCTATAGAATAATACTAGTCTGTCCTAAAAGCCAAACAGAAAGAAAAAGGCACGGTAATACTTACGTGTTTTGAAGATACTGGTAGATCGCATTCGGTGATTGTTGAGTGCCTACCGGTTCCAGCCAAATCGCCTCGCAAAGCCACTCAATGCAAAGTATGCATTGAAAATTTGTATTGCTGGATTGGGTGGTAACAAGCGCCTGAAAGCGATCGGCTCCCCAATCTGCGTCGGATAGTGAAAAGTGAAAAATTTCACAAAACTGCTCTGCCCACTGCTGAGTTTTAAGAGGCGTTAAAGGTAATGCAACGCGGATTTCTACGCTTTGTTCGTTAACCACGGCGTGCTGTTGAATNTCTTCTTTGGTGAGATTTTGCATAGAACTTATCAATTCGCTGGTTATTNTAAACCTGCTTGCTTTATAAAGTGTATATAGTACAACACAAAAACAATAGCGTTAATCTAAGCGTATTAAGGACGGGGTATGCTAACACTTCACCATTTAAATAACTCTCGCTCGCAGCGAATTTTGTGGCTTCTTGAAGAGCTAGGCGTAGAGTACAAAATAGAATTCTATCAACGAGACAGTAAAACAAACCTAGCGCCGGATTCATTGCGCGCTGTTCATCCGCTGGGACGCTCTCCGGTGCTTACTACGCCGCACGGTGCTATTGCCGAGTCTGGTGCTATTGTGGAATACCTTGTTCGCCACCACGCTACAGACGCATTTTCTGTACCTCAAGACCCAGAGGCACTTCAACAGTATTGGTTTTGGCTGCATTTCGCTGAAGGTTCGCTAATGCCGCCACTAGTGGCAAACTTAGTGCTGGAGAAAGCGCGTCAAAAAGGTTCGAAGCCTTTCTTTATTAAGCCAATTACTAACAAACTGATAGACGGTATTTTAAATGCCTATTATGGCCCTAATTTAGCGCAGAGCTTACGCTATGTGGAATCTACTTATCGAAAAATACTTGGTTTGCGGGTGACGCACCCAGCGGCGCTGATGTTCAAATGATATTTCCGTTAGAGTCGTTGGTAGCCAGCGGGCGTGCGAAAGACTTTACTGCCATACAAGGTTACGTAAAACGAGTTCATGCCAGAGAAGCCTACAAAGCTGCGCTTGAGAAAGAATACGCTTACGCCTAGTGTGTTTATCTCTACTGCGTGCACTTTTACTTTGTGCAAACCCTGCGGCCAGCTGGAAAACAGAATCTAGTTGGCCTGCAAGCCCTCAGTGCTCTCGATTTATGTAATCATCAATAAGCTGGATAAAAGCCTCACCATAGCGCTCGAGTTTGGTTTGGCCTACGCCACTTACATCAAGCAAGGTGTTGCGCGTAGTGGGGAGTTTACACGCCATATCCACTAAGGTGGCGTCACTAAATACCACATACGGCGGCACTTCATTTTCTTCGGCCAACACTTTGCGTAGGTGCTTAAGACGGGTGAACAACGTTCTATCGTAATTGGCAGGCGCTTGTTTTGCTTTTTTCTTGTCGGGCTTAAATTCAAGTCGCGGAACGGCAAGCTGAACCGCTACTTCACCTTTTAGCACAGGCCGAGCGGCCTCGGTTAAGCGCAATGCGGCATGGGCGGTAATATCAACGCGTATAAGGCCTTTATGAACAAGCTGGTTGATAATGTTGTGCCAGTAGCTATCCGACTTATCTTTACCTATGCCGTATGTGGAAAGCTGGTGGTGGCCTGCTTCCTGAAGGCGCCTAAGCTGCTTGCCTCGCAACACATCAATGACATACTGGCTAGAGGCTTGCTGTGAGAGCCGAAGTACACACGACAGTACTTTTTGTGCAATCACCAAACCGTCGATCATCTTAGGTGGGTCTAGGCAAATGTCGCAGTTGCCACAGGCGCTGTCACTGAACTGCGAAAAGTAATTCAGGAGTACTTGTCTACGACAGGTTTGCGCTTCTGAAAAAGCTTCCATAGCCGCAAATTTTTGTAACTCTATTTGGTTGCGCTCGGCTATTTCCCCTTGCTCTATCCACTGTTTTACGCGGGCTGCGTCTTTTTCATCAAACAACAATAAAGCTTCTGACTCCAAGCCGTCTCGCCCCGCTCGGCCGGTCTCCTGATAATAGCTTTCAACACTGCGCGGAACATCGTGGTGAACCACATAACGCACGTTCGATTTGTTGATACCCATGCCAAAGGCAACGGTGGCCACCACAATATCAATTTTATCGTTAAGGAACTGGCGTTGTACCAGCTCTCGCTCGTCGTTATCCATACCCGCGTGATAGGCCGCGCAGCGAAAACCTTGTCTGAATAATTTAGCGTGCAGGTCGTCGACTTTCGCGCGACTGTTACAGTAAATAATGCCGCTACCTTCTTGCTGTTTTACGTAAGCAACAACTTGATCAAAGGCTTTATACTTGCTCATTACGCGGTAGCGGATATTAGGTCTGTCGAAGCTGCCTTTATAAACCAGCGGGTCGTTAAGGTTTAGCTGCGTCAGTATGTCTGCTTGGGTCGCTGAATCTGCAGTCGCTGTGAGTCCAATAACAGGAATAGAAGGGAAGCGAGATTTTATTTGCCCCAGAGCGCGATAATCCTGCCTGAAATCGTGCCCCCAATGGGAAACGCAGTGCGCTTCATCAATGGCAAATAAGGCAATGTCGGCGTGCGCAAGCGACTGCTGAAAATAGTACTGCATTAAACGCTCAGGCGACACGTAGAGCAAGTCGAGCTTTCCTGCTTGAAGTGCGTCATTTATGCGTGCTTGTTCGTCTGCTTCTAGCGTTGAATTGAGATAGGCAGCTTTTACGCCCAGCGCTTTAAGCTGTTCTACTTGATCCTGCATAAGCGATATAAGCGGTGACACAACAATAGCGGTGCCTTGGCGCACTAACGCAGGAATTTGATAGCACAGCGACTTGCCACCACCTGTTGGAAGCAAAACAAGTGCGTCTTTACCTTCACATACTTGGTGAATGACTTCGCCTTGACCGTCGCGAAAAGCATCGTAACCAAATACATCTTTTAAGACGGTTTCTGGTGTTTTTACACGTTGCGTTTCTGGCGCTAATTCTGATGGAGCTATTGCAGTTGTCATGGCGCTGGATTTTACGCGTTTTTGGCGACGTCTTCACGGGGCAATTTAAAAAACTAGACTAAAATTCAGCGATAGTCCTGATC